>Ga0137461_1000103_pt1 | contig 17766 bp, 19 predicted proteins | sample EasRivERMGT746_2_FD_104650 | JGI IMG/M metagenome (GOLD analysis project Ga0137461, IMG submission 104650) | Soil microbial communities from meander-bound floodplain in the East River, Colorado, USA - East River MetaG ERMGT746_2 | ecosystem: Environmental > Terrestrial > Soil > Floodplain ... | reverse complement strand
TCTGTTAATTATGAAGGTGCAGGTACAATCGAGTTTCTGCTTGATAAGAATAAAAATTTCTATTTCATGGAAATGAATACCCGCATCCAGGTGGAACACCCGGTTACTGAAATGGTTTATAATGTTGATCTCATCAGGCAGCAGATAATAGTTGCTGCAAAACGGAAAGTGGAAACAAAACCTCAGAAGCCAAATGGACACAGTATAGAATTTAGAATAAATGCTGAAGACCCTTCTAAAAACTTCAGACCTTCCCCAGGAAAAATTACTTCACTTCATTTTCCAGGCGGCTTCGGAGTTCGGATTGATTCACATATTTATCAGTCTTATTCTATTCCGCCTTATTATGATTCCCTGATTGCAAAATTAATTGTTTGGGGGAAAAACCGGGAACACGCTATTAGCAGGGGAATAAGGGCATTGGAGGAATTTACAGTTGAGGGAATAAAAACTACCATACCTTTTCACTTGCAGGTTCTTCAGGACAGCAGATTTTTGAGCGGAAATTTTGATACGAGCTTCCTTGATAAATTTGAGTTCAAGGAATAAACATTAATTTAATATTCAGAAAGAGGGAAAAATGAAAATTCCGGATAATTTAAAATACACTAACGATCATGAATGGGTTAAAGTCGAGGGAAGTACAGGTATTATTGGAATCACAGATTACGCGCAGGGTGAACTTGGTGATGTGGTATTTATCGATATTGATTCATCGTTAAAAGAAATAAAAAAAGGTCAGTCATTCGGAACAATTGAAGCTGTTAAAACTGTAAGTGATATTTACGGTCCTTTCAGCGGGAAGGTTATTGAGATAAATTCCAAACTTTCAGAATCACCTGAGGTTATTAATACTGATCCCTATAAAGAAGGTTGGATGGTTAAAGCTGAAATTTCCAACCCTTCCGAACTTGATGGACTTCTTGACAGCAATGCTTATAAAAAACTGATTGGTCAATAAAAATTTTTTAATCAGATAATTTTTCAAAATTCGATACATTTATAAACCCGTATTCACGGGTTTTATTTTTCAAATCTAATTTTTAATATTTGTTCCATGAACGATGAAACAATTCTAATAATTGATTTCGGTTCTCAATACACACAACTTATCACAAGGCGGGTAAGAGAAGCAAATGTTTACTCTGAAATTCATCCTCACAGCATCACTGTTGAAAAGATTAAACAAATGCAGCCAAAAGGTATCATACTCTCAGGCGGGCCAATGAGTGTTTATGATGAAGGTGCACCAAGTCTTTCCACGGAGATATTGGAACTCAAAATACCAAAGCTTGGTATTTGTTATGGTTTGCAGCTTATTTGCAAAGAAACCGGTGGCACAGTTGAACCAGCAGTTGACAGGGAGTATGGTAAATCAGTCTTAAGGGTAATTGATGACTCAGATCTTCTTCGGGGAGTGAAAGAAGTTTCTGTAGTTTGGATGAGTCATGGTGATTATTTAACCAGTCTTCCACCCGGATTCAAAGTTACCGGCGAATCGGATAATTCCCCGTTTTGTGCAATATCCAGCAAATCAAAAAATATTTATGGCTTACAATTCCATCCGGAAGTAGCTCATACAGAAGCGGGCACAAAAATCATTAATAATTTTTTATTTGAAATTTGTAAATGTCAAGGATTATGGAATCCAAGTAATTTCATTGAAGAGAAAGTAAATCAATTAAAGCAAACTATTGGTAATGCAAAAGCGATCTGTGCATTAAGTGGAGGTGTTGATTCCACTGTTGCAGCAGTTCTTGTTAAAAAAGCTATTGGTGAAAATCTTATTGCAATTCACATTGATAATGGATTGATGCGTAAAAATGAAAGTGAGAAAATCGGTGCGTTATTTAATGAGAAGCTGAATTTAAACCATATACACGTTGATGCTTCAGAAAGATTTCTGAAAAATTTAAAGGGAGTATCTGATCCTGAAAAGAAACGAAAAATTATCGGCAATACTTTCATCGAAGTTTTTGAAGAACAGGCAAAAAAAATAAATGGTGCTGAATTTCTTGTGCAGGGAACGCTTTATCCTGATGTCATCGAATCAGTTCAGGTAAAAGGCGCTTCTGCAACAATTAAAACTCATCATAATGTCGGCGGCTTGCCGGAGAAAATGAATCTTAAATTGATCGAACCTTTCAGAGAATTATTTAAAGATGAAGTTCGCAATGTCGGCAGGGAATTAAAAATTCCGGATGAATTTATAAACAGGCATCCTTTTCCCGGCCCTGGACTTGCAGTACGGATTTTAGGGGAGGTCTCAAAAGAAAAACTTGATATTCTGCGTGAAGCTGACGATATTTTCATCAAATCAATTAAAGAAGAAGGCTTATACAATAATATCTGGCAGGCATTTACTGTCCTGCTTCCGGTAAGTTCAGTAGGAGTGATGGGTGATGCAAGAACCTACGAATACGTACTCGCTATCAGGGCTGTTACTTCAGTTGATGGAATGACGGCTGACTGGTATACATTCGAACATGATTTTTTATCATCGCTTTCCGGTAAAATTATTAGCAAAGTCAGAGGTGTTAACAGGGTTGTCTACGATGTTAGTTCAAAACCGCCGGCAACCATAGAATGGGAATAAAATAAAATTGACGGATTACCGCATTCAACATAAAATGAAATCAGCAAAGGAATTTGAGGTTCAGGGAAAAGCTCTGCATGCAATTCAAATTTATAAATCATTAATGGATGAATATCCGGATTATTATGACGCATATTTACATCTTGCAGAACTTTATGAACGAATAGGAAACACCGGTGCAGCCAAATCAGTTTTCGAAAATGTTTTTAATCTTCAGAACAGCGAAGATGATATTAAGCTTTACTACGCACAATTTTTGATGAGAACTTCTGAATGGGAAAATGCAATTGATATTTTCAAAAAAATATCAGTTGATGATGAACCAATCTGCTCTTACTTTGTCGGGTATTTATATTTACTTTTAAAAGATTATGAAGCTGCAAAAGTACATTTGCTTAATTTTGTAATATCTGATGAACAGCCGGAGTTAATCTATGATGCTTATTTCTTACTTGCCAAAGCTGAATTTGAATTGAACCAGTATGACTATTCGCTCAAGTATCTCAAAAAAGCAGAAGTTCTTTTATCTGATTACTGGGAATTATATGTTCAATACGCTAAAACTTATTTTTCTCTTTCGATGCAAAACCATGCCATAAAATCTATTAAGAAGGCTATTAGTCTGAATCGTAAAGAATCGCTTGTTTATTATTGGGCTGGTAAAATATTTTTCAGTAATTCAGAAATGGACAAAGCAATAGAGCATTACACACGTTTTTTGGAACTAAATGAAAAAATCACTTTTGATGAATTAATTGATAGGGCAAATAATCTGGTACGACTTGGAAAATTAAAAGAAGCATTAGTAACTTATAAAAAAGCAGAAAAATTAAGTTCAAATTTAAGCAGTGCCGAAGAAGCAATAACAAAATCTAAAATCATTCTTGAAAAGAAAATTATCTGATGTTGAATTCTAAGCATATCGTTGTTATACTCTTACTCATTCTGTCGGTTTGTCTTCTTACTCAAAAGCTCAACGGACAGGATATTGATTCGGAGTTCAGAACTGCAGTGGATCTTTATTCGTCTGGTGATTTTGACCAGTCATTGCCAATCTTCAGCAAGATCATTGATGAATATGACTTTAACAGCAAAACCACTGCCTCGATCATCTTCAAAGCAAAAATATTTTTAAATGAACAAAAATACAGCGATGCGAAAAAAGTTTTAACTTCATTTATAGAAAGATATCCTAGTAGCCGTTACATCGATGAAGCACGAATGATGCTGGTTAAAATAAATTTTGAGGAAGCAAATTATTTTGCTGCGCTTAAAGAAGTAGGATACCTGGCGGATAATTCATTTTCTTCAGAAGATATCACTGAAGCAAAAGAACTGGGTGGGAGGATAGCTTACAATTATTTAAGCCCAATTCAGCTGCAAAGACTTGTTGATTCATTTTCTGGAGCGAAAACCAAACCCTATTTTATGCTGCTTTTAGGTAAGTCTTATCTCAAATCTAATGATGAATTTAACGGGAAGAAGGTGCTTGAGGATTTAATGAGCAGGTTTCCTGATTCAGAAGAATTCAGTCAGGCTGAAGAAATTTATGATTCTCCTTTGATGATTACAAAAACTTCCTCCCCAGTAATTATTATTGGTGTAATGCTTCCTCTTCAAGCCGATGAATCCGGGAATTTTACCTCAACTGCATCAGTTGAGATTTTGGAAGGAATAAAATTTGCAATATCTGAATTTAACAGTACTCACGATGAAAAAATCGGTATTGCTATAAGAGATACAAAATCAGATAACGAAACAATTACTGAAATTAAAAATGAGTTTGAAGACAATTCATCCGTCAAAGTTATACTCGGTCCGCTTCACAGTAATGAAGTTCGGGCAACATTGGAGGAATTTGAAGATTCCAGAATTCCTGTTGTTTCCCCCACTGCAACCGATGATGACTTAACCGGAGTAAGTGAATATTTTTTTCAGGCAAACCCCTCTTTTTTTCAGCGTGGTAAAACTATAGCACAATACATTTACTACGTTGAAAATAAAAGAAAAATTTCTATTCTCAATTCTATAGACAATTACTCGCCATTGCTTGCATCAACATTCGAGGAAGAATTTATCAAATTAGGAGGAGAAATTTTAAAACATGAAACTTTTAAAAGTAAGAGTTTTGATTTGGTTTCTCCGATATCCAGGATTGCTGAAGATTCACTGATTATTGAAGGAATTTATATACCGCTTTCAGATAATCTTGATGCTCCCGGTATATTATCTGAACTGGTAAAAAATAATTTGAATGTATCCATTTATGGTAACCAGGATTGGTTCAGTGCAAAAGGATTTGAAACATCGCCGGAATTAAGCAATAAAATAACTTTCGATTCAGATTACTTCATTGATTTTACCAGTGAAGAGTACATAAAATTTAATACCAGCTTTTCTGAAATTACAGGTAAAGATGCAAACAGAAATGTTTTGTATGGTTATGATACTGCCGGGTATTTGCTGACAGTAATGCGTAATATTGTACCGAGCAGATCATCGTTAATAAGTAAAATGATATCAGGCATTACAAGCGTTGGTTTGCGTAACAATATTTGTTTCGATGAATCGAGGGTGAATAAATACTTGAATATAGTCAGGTACAAAGATGGCGTTTTCGAATTAGTTGAAAAATTCAAATCCGCTGACTAAGCAATAAGGTGATGATATATCTAAAGTAAAAGATTTACCATTAGATGACAGACCTCGCGAAAGACTTTTGTTAAGAGGCGCACACAACCTGACAGATGCTGAACTGATCGCTATACTTTTAAGAACTGGTAAGAAAGGGAAGTCGGTAGTTACAATTACACAGGAGTTATTAAAATCCGAAGGCAATCTTGCTGTGATTGCATCAAAATCTCTTAAATCATTGATGGAGATCGAAGGAGTTGGTAAGGATAAAGCAGCAACTCTTCTTGCAGCCTTTGAAATAAGCAGAAGAATACAACATCAATCAAAATGGTTTTCTGATAAAAAAATAACTTCCCCTGCTGAAGTAGCTGAAATATTTATACCTTTGCTTCGTGATGACCAGAAAGAAAAGTTTATTGTTGTTTGTCTGAACTCTGCAAATAAAATAATAAAGTATGAAATTATATCGATTGGTAATCTGAACTCATCGGTAGTCCATCCGCGGGAAATATTTAAAGTTGCAATTGATAACACATCAGCGAGCATAATTTTGATTCATAATCACCCGAGCGGAAATCCTGAACCAAGTAACGAAGACATTTCAATTACCAGAAAAATCGTTGAGGCTGGAAAAATAATGGACATTCCGGTATTCGATCATCTGATAATTGCAGGAGGAAAATTTACTAGTTTTGTTGAAAAAAGATTGATTTAAACGTGATTTTCAAATATTTAATTTGGATTTTTTTTAGTATTTAATTATATAAGAGTACCTTAATTTGATTTATTTCTTAATTAAGGGTTGTGGTTTCGCCTAAATTATTTTAATCAACGAATTCCATTAATTGTTATTCTGCAATTCCAATCACATTAATAATCGGAGGTAATATATGAGTATACTAAAAACATTCAGAGCCCCGGTGTTTGCAGCCGTGCTGTTTATCAGCGCTGCTTATTTAACCGGTTGCGGAGGTGTAAGCGATGCTCAGCTGGCTGAGTTAGATGCTTTGAGACAAGAGGTAAGTTCTCTTGAATCAGAAGCAAACAGGCTGAAAGATGAGCGTGCAAATCTTGAATCACAAATTCAGGATACGAACAGAAAGCTTGCCGAGTGCGCCAAGCAAAAGGAAGAAACAAAGGCTAATTTATTAAAATTGCCTAAGTAATAAATGAATTTAATCAATCTTAAAGAATTTGGAGGTAATTATATGCAATTAGCAAAGTTCTTGTTAAGTATTTTTTCCCTTGTTATTCTTCTCTCGCTTGTTTCTTTCGCACAGGAAGAAGAAATGACAACTGAAGAATGGGAAGCAGAAATGGCCCGTCTTCAAGGCAGACAGTCAGCTCTGACTTCTGAAATAGCTACACTAAATCAGGACATCGAAAATTTAAGATCAACTCAATCCGGTCTTCAGGATCCGGATGATTGCATCGATGAATTATATGCAATGGTTGGTGCTTCAAGAAGTGATGTTGATAACTTTAGAAATGCCGTTAACGAATTAGATGGCAAAATAAGAAGAAAAGAAGGGCCGAAAGCCGACAGGCAAGCAGATCTTGATGCACTTAAAAGGAATAAAATAAGTGCTCTGCCGGAATTTTTCGATAAGGTTCACAACAGGATGCAAAAATCTCTTGATGACTGGATTGATCAGCCTGCTGTTATCTCTTACAAAGTGGTAAAGGGTGACCATTTATGGGGTATTGCCGGTAAACAAGCTCATTACGGTAACTCATTCGCATGGCCGATTATATACAAAGCAAACCGTGATATGATTAGCAATCCGGATTTAATTTATCCTGATCAGGTATTCAAAGTTCCACCACTATCTGAAGAAGAAAAAGCTAAATACGAAAAACTAAGAGCAAACTACAAGCCAGCACCAGTTCAATAATAGTGTGGTTCTTGGTAAATAGTACTTATTTTTTAAAACCCTTATCAGGTTATGATGAGGGTTTTTTTATTTAATTTAGAATTATGACAGCAGTTGAAAAGAAAATAATAATTGATAATGTTGATATGCTCGGCTTGTTGGGTATGAATGACTCAAACCTGAAAATTGTTGAAGACAGTTTCAATACATCAATAACGGTTAGAGGCGATAATGTAATGCTGAAAGGCGTTGCCGAAGAGGTAGGAACTATTGAGAAAATCTTAAAAGAAATGGTCTATGTTCTTAATACAAGCGGGCGGTTAAGCGTTAATGATGTTGAAACTATTATAAACTTAACTTCTGAAGGAAAAGAAATTGTTGATGACGAAGAATTCAATTCGATTGTTCTTTACACTAAAAAAGATGTTATCAAGGCAAGAACACCAGGACAGGTAAATTATCTTTCCCAGGCAAGAAAAAATGATATTTGTTTTGCGATAGGTCCCGCTGGTACGGGAAAAACTTATCTTGCTGTTGCAATTGCTGTGGCTGGTTTAAAAAAAGGAATCGTTCAGAAATTAATTTTAGCCCGTCCAGCAGTTGAGGCCGGCGAAAGTCTCGGATTTTTACCGGGTGATTTCAGGGAAAAAATCGATCCGTACCTCAGACCATTATATGACGCATTAGACGATATGATGCCTTCGGAAAAACTGAAAAGTTATATTGAAAAACGAATGATTGAAATTGTTCCATTGGCTTATATGCGCGGCAGAACTTTGAATAATGCTTATGTTATTCTCGATGAAGCACAGAATGCAACCGATATTCAGATGAAAATGTTTCTCACACGGCTTGGCGCGAACTCAAAAGCAATTATTACCGGCGATATAACACAAGTTGATTTACCACCAAAGCAAGTAAGCGGGCTGATTCAGGCACAGGAAATTTTATCCCGTGTTCAGGGAGTTGCTTTTGCTTACTTCGATAAATCCGACGTAGTAAGGCATAAGCTGGTCAAAGATATTATTGATGCTTATGAAAAGATCAATCATAAATCAGGTTAAACTTTTAACGACCTTTTACTTTCTTCCCAGAATTTATCCATTTCCCTAAGATTAGACTCGGTTAATTTTCTGCCCGATTTTGTTATCATCTTTTCAACGTAGTTAAATCTTTTGATGAATTTTTTATTTGTTCTTCGTAAGGCGTTTTCAGGATTTATTCCTAAAAACCTTGCATAGTTCACCATAGCAAAAAGTACATCGCCAACTTCATCTTCTAATTGATTAAAAAAATCGTCTTCTTCTTTTTGCTTTTGTCTTTTATTTTCAATCTGATGCATTTCTTCAATTTCCTCGATAACTTTTTTCCAGACATCTTCTTTCTTTTCCCAGTCAAAGCCTACCTTGGCAGCTTTTTCCTGTAAGCGGTGTGCACGCTGTAATGCAGGAAGCATCTCAGGAACCCCATCAAGTATTGATTCACGTCCTTCCGATAATTTAATTTCTTCCCAGTTTTTCTTCACTTCATCAGCACCTGAGACTTTTGTGCTTCCAAAAACGTGCGGATGTCTCCGTATTAATTTTTCTTTTATTGAGGTGATAACATCCCCGATATTGAAATTTTTTGTTTCCCCGGCAATCACTGTATGAAAAACAACATGTAGCAGCAAATCACCTAATTCTTTTTTCAGATCTTCATAATCTTTTTTATCAATTGCTTCAACTACTTCATAAGCTTCTTCAATTGTTGCAGCTTTAATAGAATCGTTAGTTTGCTCTCTATCCCAGGGGCATTCCTGTCTTAATCTTTTTACAATCTCTACGAATTCATTAAATTTGTAATCATTCATTAAAACTTCCTGAAAATTAATTTAAACTTAAAATACTGAAATAGATCAGAAGTAAATTTAGCTAAAACAATAATCAGAAAAATTACATTAAAAGGTTTATCATGATTGAAGAAAAATTAAAAGAACTTGGATTAATTATTCCGCAGACTCCTGCTCCATTAGCTGCCTACATACCTGCTGTTCAAGCAGGGAAATTTGTTTTCACTTCGGGACAGGTTCCTCTGTCAGAAGGAAAAATTAAATTTTCCGGTAAAGTAGGAAAAGATTTGAATGAAAAAGAAGGTCAACAGGCAGCCGAATTATGTGCACTTAATTGTCTGAGCGCAGTTAAAGGTGTAACAGGCAGTTTAGATAATATTGAAAGAATTATTAAACTCGTCGTGTATGTAAACAGCGATGAAAATTTCACAGCACAGCCAAAGGTTGCTAATGGTGCTTCCGAGCTGATGATAAAAATTTTTGGAGAAAAGGGAAAACATGCAAGAAGTGCTGTTGGTGTCAGTCAGCTTCCGATGAATGCAGCTGTCGAAATTGAGATGATTGTTCTGTTAAAATAATTTTACGAATCTAATCGTAATTCATATTTAACCAGTTGTTAATAATTTTTTCTCCTTCTTCAGTCTGAATGGATTCAGGATGGAATTGAACTCCTTCAATCTTAAATATTTTATGCCTGACAGCCATGATTGTTCCATCCGTTAAACTTGCTGAAATTTCCAGTTCATCCGGAATAGAACCCGGTACTATTGAAAGAGAATGATACCTCATCGCATCAAAGTGTTGAGGAATATTTTGAAATATAGTTTTCCCATCATGATTTACCTTTGATGTTTTGCCATGCATAAGCTCTTTCGATGTGCTGACTTTCGATCCAAAAGCAACTCCGATAACCTGGAGACCTAGACATACGCCGAGCACCGGAATTTTCTTTCCAAAAGTCTTTATTATTTTACATGATATTCCGGCATTTTCTGGTCGTCCCGGTCCTGGTGAAATCAGAATTTTATCCGGATTTAAAATCCTGATTTGAGAGAGAGTTATTTCATCATTTCGTTTTATAACTAATTCATTTTTCCTGCCGTCCAGCAGTTGGACAAGATTATAAGTAAACGAATCGTAGTTATCAATTACCAGGATTTTCATATTAGAATTCTTGAAATTCTGTTGAAAGTTTTTCTTCGATGTGAAATTAAGCAATTATTCAGAATTGTAAATGAATAATTCCTGAGTAAGTTCCAATGACAATGTGTGTTGATTTTAAGTGATGTTTTATCTATAATATCACAAAACTAATTATAAAAATTATGAAGAAGATTTTATTTCTGGCTGTATTCCTAAATATTACAGTTTCTGCTCAGTATAAAGATACAGGACTTCAGCCAACCAGCGTAAAAGATGGAATTGTAACTCCATCATCTGGAAATTTATTTAGTTTTTTAAACTCTGATGATTTTATTATGCGTCATTCGTTTAGTATGAATTATTCTGCATTTGCCGGTGAGGGATTAGCAGTTGGTATGTACACAAATAGTATGTTTTACCGGCTGATGGATAATCTAAATGTGCAGGTTGATGTGAGCGTAACGCATTCACCTTACAGCACGTTAGGTGAGGAGTACCAGAAGAGTTTATCCGGGATATACCTGAGCAATGCGTCAATAAATTATAGACCTTTTAAAGATTTCTCAGTACATCTTCAGTACAGAAATATGCCGTACGGATATGGATATTATCACCCATTTTATGGATACTACAATCCATTTATTATGAATCCATATTCAGAACAGGGAAATAGTTTATTCCCGGTCACAGCAGAATGATTCTATTGCAGAAAAGAAAATTCAAAATGTTGAACCGGCAATAAGTTTGTGAAACAAGAAAACCAATCTCAAAAAACTTCCGGAATTTTTAAGTCAAATTCAGCTGCAGCAGGTATTTTTTTAAATATTGTTTTGATAATGCTCACTGTGATAATTGTATTTTTAACCTATTCATTAATCCTGAATATCCAAACCGCTGCTGAGCAGAATAATTCTGATAACGGAACGCTTCAACCATCAAAAATTATTCAGCTCGAAGTTTTAAATGGATGCGGTAAAGAAGGAATAGCAGATGAACTTACAAGTTACTTAAGAGCAAATAATTTCGATGTTGTTCGAACAGGGAATTACAGATCATTTGAAGTTGATTATTCATTGATTATTGACAGACTTGGAAACATGGCTAATGCAAAAAAAGTTGCAGAAGCTCTTGGAATAAGTGAAGATCATATTATTCAGCAATTGAATGAAGAATATTTCCTTGATGTTACTTTTATCATCGGGAAAGATTATAACAATCTCAAACAAAAATAAGAAGGGTTAGTAATTGAATTCCAAAATCTTTGCTAAAAAAATAAGCGGGTTGATATTTAATAAAAAAGGTTATGATGTTGTGATTATGGATTTGAGAAATATTGCTTCATTTGCGGATTTTCTTGTAATTTGTTCTGCCGACTCGGATGTACAGGTAAAAGCCATTGCTGACGAGGTCGATAAATCATTAAGCAAGGATGGCATTAAGTGCTGGCACAAAGAAGGATATACAGCTCTCCAATGGATCTTGCTCGATTATATCGATGTGGTCGTTCATATTTTTAAAAAAAGCACACGTGAATATTACAACCTCGAAAAACTCTGGGGTGATGCACCTACCGAAAAAGTGAAGGATAAAGTTATAAAGCAGACAGTCTAACTTTGCTGCCTCGTTTGTAACTTAATTTTTTCATTTCTTAATACGTGTTTACAAAATTTATATATTTGCAATACGTATTGAATAATTTAAAAGGATGAATTGAAAGCATATCTTTCCTCAATATTTTCTGCAGCTTCAGAAAAATTAGATTACCTGAATGATGTCCCGTTTAACTTTGAAATTCCCAAACAGGATTCGCATGGAGATCTGTCATGCAATGCTGCCATGCTGGTTTCTAAAAAACTGAAGAAAAATCCGCGTTCAATTGCTGAAGAAATAATTCATAGCTTAAATTTCAATCCGGATATTATTTATAAAACTGAAATAGCCGGACCTGGTTTCATAAACTTCTTCTTTACACCGTCATTCGTGGCTTCAATAGTAAAACAAATTCTGCTGGATAAAGAAAATTATGGCAGATCTGACAAATACAAAAAATTAAAAGCCAATGTTGAGTTTGTTTCAGCTAATCCAACCGGACCTTTGACTGTTGGTCATGGAAGAGGGGCTGTTACAGGTGATACTGTAGCCAATATGCTTGAATGGATTGGCTATGATGTTGATCGCGAATATTATTTTAATAATGCCGGCAGGCAAATGAGAATTCTGGGTGATTCGATAAGACTGCGTTATTTAACGCTGCTAGGTGAGCACGTGGATTTTCCGGAAGATTATTACCAAGGTGAATATATCAATGATATTGCAAAAAAACTTTTTGATGAATATAGTGATAAACTTAAGAATGAAGATCCGGAAGGCATTTTCAAGCAAAGAGCTGAAAAAGAAATATTTAATGAAATCAAGCAAACACTTTTACGGCTGAATATAAATCATAAAATATTTTATAACGAAAATAGTCTGTATGAAGAGAAAAAAATCGAATCGCTGCTTAGGATGTTTGAGGAAAAGAAATTATCATATGAAAAAGATAATGCAGTCTGGTTTAAATTAACTGCTGTTGGAGGTGAAGCTGATAAAGTAATTGTCAAATCAACAGGTGAACCGACTTACAGGCTTCCCGATATTGCTTATCACGTTACAAAGTTTGAAAGAGGTTACGACCTGATGGTGGATATTTTCGGTTCCGATCACAATGCAACTTACCCGGATGTGCTTGCCGGGGTTAAAGCATTGGGTTATGATATAAACAAAATAAAAGTTCTGATTCATCAGTTTGTTACACTTATGGATGGAGGCGAAGTTGTAAAGATGTCAACACGAAAGGCAAATTATATAACATTGGATGAATTGATTGATGAAGCCGGGAATGATGTTGTCAGATACTTTTTTAATATGCGTAATATAACTTCCCATATGAATTTTGATCTTGCACTTGCTAAAAAACAATCGGATGAGAATCCTGTTTTTTACCTGCAATATGCTCACGCAAGGATTTGTTCCATCGAAAGAAATGTTGCAGCTGAAAATCTAACTACATCTATTGAAAATCTCCGGCTATTGAGTTCTGAAGAAGAACAGCAGCTGCTTAAAAAGCTGCATCATTTTAAAAGTGAAGTGCTGCAGTGTGCCGAACAGTTTGAAGTGCATCAGCTCTGCACGTATCTGGAAGAGCTTGCGGGCTTATTCCACAGGTTTTATACTTTCAGAAGAATTTTGGGTGAGGAAAGAAAACTGGCTGAAGCACGTTTGGCATTGGCTTGCGCAGTCAGAACTGTATTGAAAAACGGATTAAAATTACTCGGAGTTAGCGCACCGGAGAGGATGTAATCTCTTATAGTAAAATTGAATTTGACATTTATAAAATAATCTTTGCATATTGTTTAAATGTTCTTAAGGAATTTCACAGACAATATCCCAATGGATCCTATGATTCAATAGCTGGTGCCATATTTAGGGATGATACATTTATTATTTTTATTACGTAAATACAATTTCATTTTGAGTTATTACGCAATGCGTAAAGAATTATGTTGGCGGTAATGGCAAAGACAGCTTCGGGGACAGTTTACAACGTACGGACAATGACAACTTTTTTATAACTAACTTTGACCATAAAATAAAATACAATTGAAAACACATCATAAAATAATAAACGGTGACAGCAGACAGATGAGCGAATTGGTGGACAATTCTGTGCATTTGGCTATTACTTCACCGCCTTACTGGCAACTCAAGGACTACGGGACAGACAATCAAATTGGTTTTCACGACAGTTATGAAAATTACATCAACAATCTGAATTTAGTTTGGAAAGAGTGCTATCGCGCTCTTCACAATGGTTGCAGGTTGTGTGTGAATATCGGAGACCAATTTGCCAGAGCAGTTTATTACGGACGCTATAAAGTAATTCCAATCCGAGAGGAAATAATAAAGTTCTGTGAGAACATTGGATTCGATTATATGGGTGCAATCATTTGGCAGAAAGTAACCACTTCCAACACTTCAGGTGGTGGTGTTCAAATGGGTTCTTATCCTTATCCAAGAAACGGAATTTTAAAAATTGATTATGAATTTATTCTCGTATTCAAAAAATTGGGAGACGCACCTAAGCCAACAAAAGAAAATAAAGACCTATCAAAAATGACCGCAGAAGAGTGGAACACATTTTTTGCAGGACATTGGAACTTTGCGGGGGCAAGACAAGATAATCATATAGCAATGTTTCCAGAAGAATTGCCGAGACGCTTAATAAAAATGTTTGCATTTGTTGACGACACAGTCCTTGACCCATTCGCAGGAAGTGGAACGACAAATCTTGCATCAAAAAACCTTGACAGAAATTCAATTGGCTACGAAATTAATCCCGAATTTATTCCTGTTATAAAACAAAAACTTGGAACAAGTCAAAGAGATATTCACGAAACAAATTTTGAGTTTCTGAAACAAAGACCGTTGACAGTTGACTTTGCCAAGGAAATTGAAAAACTGCCTTACATTTTCAAAGACTCTCATACACTTGACAAAAAAATTGATATAAAGAAATTGCAATTCGGCTCAAAGATTGACAAGAACGGAAGCAGAAAACGCGAAGATTTTTTTACAGTCAAAGAAGTTATCAGTGCCGAAAAAATTCGTTTGAGCAACGACCTCACAGTAAAACTTATCGGCATAAAAGAAGAACCGATAATTAACGGAGAAGCAACAAAATTTCTGATTGCTAAAACAAAAGGCAAAAGAGTTTTCCTCAAATACGACAATCAAAAATATGATAAAGAAAACAATCTGCTTTGTTACCTCTATCTGGAAAATAAAACTTTCCTCAATGCCCATCTAATAAAAAATGGTTTTGCGCAAGTGGACAATAAAACGGATTTTAAGTATAAGGATAAATTTCAAAACTTATTTAAAGAAGCAAATGAATCAAGAACAGCAAAGACTATTTGATTTTTTAAACAGTGGTCATCGTGGAAGAAACAATGCGATTATTTCGGATTCTATAAGAGCGGCCCTGGGATTGGAATGGGGAAGAACTGAAGAAGCAACAAGAGAACTTATTCGCGATATGGTGATTCAGTTGCACTCACCTATTGGAAGCTCAAATAATGGCTTTTTTATTATAATTGATGAGCAAGATTTAAATGTTTCAATTGCACATTTAAACAGCAGAGTAGAGAAAACTAATTTAAGAATTGCCGCATTAGAAACACTTCGATCTAATTTATAATGATAAAGCGACATTCAAAAGAATTCGGCAAGAAAGAAAAAGTTCTCAATTACGCTTGCCAAACTTATCAGTTATCCCGTCCAAACAAAGTCGGGACTGTAATGGCACTCATTCGGGAGTGCCAGCCAAAATCATTTCAAGAATGGGAGAAATGGTATTTTGAAAATGCAAACACGGACGGCAAAACACCAAGCAAAATCACTAAGGAAAGTTTGGCAGAACTCGGTGAGCGGCTCTATGTTAAAATCAAAGAAATTGTAATTCCAGAATGGACAGAAGCATTTAATCAACTGACTTTGCAGGACTGTGTTGATTACATTTTCAATCTCACCATCAACAGAACTTATGACGGTTTCATCAGAGAAAAATCCGTAATTGAAGACAATCTTGCAAAAGAATTTCCGAATGTGAAATTTGAAGAAAGCAACCCCGAACTTGACCACGCAGGCGACATTGATTATCTTGGTTGGGTTGGCAAAAAAGCTTTTGGCATTCAAATAAAACCTGTAACTGCAAAAGCAAATTTCGGCAACTACTCTGCCACAGAAAGAATGAGAGCAAGTTTCGACAATTTCACAAAAAAATTTGGCGGACAAGTTTTTATCGTATTCAGCATTGACGACAAGATAAAAAACGAAGAAGTAATCGGACATATTAGTGCTGAAATTAAACGACTCTCAAAGTAACAACCGACAGAGCCACATACTGCTAACAAGGGCTTTGCGATGTGGTGGGGACAGAACTAATTTAAAGTTTGTGTAAGTAATTATCTTTGCAGTGAGGACAGTGAAATGGTTTCTAATCTACCACATCGCAAAGCCCCGAGCCGTTATACTGGCTGGCAATAGCTTGTTAAAAATTCTCATAAAAAACGGATTATCGATACTTGGAGTTTCAGCGCCTGAGAGAATGTAATTTATCAGTCCGCAACAGCTACGGAACAAGCATAAACTTTTTTTGCACCATTTAGTAATAACACCTTTGCACATTCTTTTACAGTTGCACCGGTTGTAATTATATCGTCAACGAGTAATATCGTTTTTTGATCAATCTTTTTTTTGCTTCGGACTTTAAAAGCATTTTCCATATTAAGTTTTCTTTCCAGGGGATTCAACAAAGTCTGAGATTCAGTAAATCGTACTCTTTTAATTATTCGGTTATCTTTTTTAATACCTGTTACTTTAGAAATACCTTTTGCAATGTAATCGCTTTGATTAAATCCCCTGTCTGCAATTCTTAAATGATGAAGTGGTACCGGTATAATTAAATTTAAATTCCAGTCTCTAAAAGTATCCTTAAAATTTTCGGCAAGTTTTTCACCCAAAAATTTACCAACAAGATATTTTTTATTGTATTTGATATTGTGAATAATAGTCTGGAGTGTTTTTTCTTTTTCAAATATATAAAGTGAAATAAAATCTGATATTTGACCCGATGTTCGAAAGTTTCTGTCAAATTCATTTTCAAGCTTTTCTTTATCAGCTGGTTTTATACTTAGTAAACATTCTGTACAAACAGAATTTTCATTTACTGAAAGCCGTTTATCACAGCCAGCACAGAATCGCGGCAGGAAAAAATCAAAGAATTGTGTTAAGGATTGAATCATTATAAATAATTATGATGGGTGGAAAATTTTTATCAGAGCATTCCTTCTCTTTTCCGGATGAACCATTCTAAAGCAAAAAAGAATATAGGAAATATCAGCATCCACTCATTTGACCAGAGAGAAAATTCGGATTTAATAACTTTTTCTTTTACGGTTCGATTTGAAATACGATCCAGTTCGGCAAAAATAGATTGATAATTTTCTTTTGAATAATATATGCCGCCAGTTTGTTCAGCAATCTGCCTCATCAATTCATAATTCATCCGCGGATTTATCATTTCCACATCGAGTTCACCGACATTAAAACTACCTTTGTCGGTACCGATAAGAGAACCATCCTGCAAAGCTTCTGCTTCAAAATAAAAATCTCCGGTTTCAGTTAAATTTATTCCACCTTCGTATAATCCTTTCCCAGCACTGGAAAGTTCAATTTCATATTGATTTTTATCGGAACGTAGCTTGACCTTCACACTGGCATCAATAACCGGATTGAATGATTCGTCATAAATTTGCGCAGTGAACTCGATTTGTTCTCCTGTTGAATAATTTCTCTTTGACGTTTTTATTTTTACCTGCTGCTGTGATTCGGTTATGTGAAGCCATTTTACGGAATTGATAAAAAATTTATCAAACAGATCTGTTTTTTTAACAGCAGTCTGCAGCTTCCATCGCCAAAGATCATATCCAAGCACCGCAATTGATCTTCTTCCACTAAAACTTCTTGTAACGATAAGTGGTTCGTTTAAAACGGTATTGTTCACTCTAATATTCGAAATTACTTTGCTCTCAGGTTTGATTTTAAATTGAATTATTTCCTGGTAAATCGGCGGTAAATTATTCCAGGTA
>Ga0137461_1000102_pt1 | contig 17896 bp, 18 predicted proteins | sample EasRivERMGT746_2_FD_104650 | JGI IMG/M metagenome (GOLD analysis project Ga0137461, IMG submission 104650) | Soil microbial communities from meander-bound floodplain in the East River, Colorado, USA - East River MetaG ERMGT746_2 | ecosystem: Environmental > Terrestrial > Soil > Floodplain ... | reverse complement strand
CAGTTCTTGTCCCTCTTTCGACAACACATAGTCGATAAACACTCGCGCTGCGTTCGGATGAGCCGCGCCGGCCATGATGCCGATGGGCACCAGCTCGCCGTAGAGCGGATCGGCGAGGCGCAACCAATCCACCGGCGCCCCTTTGAGCTTGAGGTTCTCGACGTTGTTTTCGTTGATCGAGAATCCCAAGGGAAACTCCCCGGCGGCAACCAGTGTCAGGACCAAAGTGCCGCCGCTGCGCACTTGCGGCGCCTGGGCGGAGAGTCTCTGGAGGAAGCCCATGCCGCTTTCTTTGCCGAAGTGGGTCATCATGGCGGCGAGAAACATGATGTTGTTGCTGTTCATGCCGAGCCGGCCTTGCCATTTCGGTTGCAGCAGGTCGGTGTAGCGTGCCGGCAGTTCGGCGGCTGGGAGCGCTTTCGTATTATAGGCGATGGTGTGGACGATCGGCATGACGTTGGTCCAATAGCCGTCAGCGTCTTTGAATTGCGCGACATAGTTTTTGCGTTCCGGCGAGTCGTATTTGGCCAAGAGCTTTTGCTGCGCCAGCTCGTAATGGACAAAGCCAAAGCCGAGCACGACATCGGCAAAAACTTTGCCGCCGCGCTGTTCGGTGAGAATCCTTTGCAAAAGCGCCGGCGCGCCCATGCGCACCAGCTCGACTTTGATCAGAGGATATTTTTTCTCGAAGCTGGTTTGCACGGTGACTGCGTCGGCGGCGTTCATCGCCAGATAGGCAACCAGCTTGCCTTCGTCCTTGGCTTTGTCCAATAGCGAGAGTTCCGCGGAAATGCTCGTTGAGATTGACAGAACGACTGCTAGGATGGAGCAGCAGATAGCGCTGGCATTAGGGGTTTTTGCTCGAAGCGGTTTGATCATGCGGGCAAAAATATCAGATGACGGTGCGCTGTCAATTACAATTGTCGGAGTCCAGCGGCGGAGGATCTGAACATGGCTAAACCGGTGATCGGCGTCATGGGCGCGTCGGCCAACGACGGGCTCACGGCGGCAGAGGCGAATCGATTGCAACAGATGGCCGAAGAATTAGGATCGGCGATCGCTGACGCCGGTTGTGTTCTGGTTACCGGCGCGACCACCGGATTGCCGGACCAAGTCGCCCAGGCTTTTCGCAAACGAGGCGGATTTGCCTTGGGGATCTCACCGGCTGAGAATCGTCGCGAACATGTCACCCGTTACGGTCTGCCGGAAGACGGCGCCGACGTGATCGTCTACACCGGATTCGGCTACAAGGGGCGTAACGTGATCAACATTCGCTCGGCCAATATCGTGATCATCTTCGGCGGCGCCACCGGCACCCTCAATGAATTCACGATCGCCTATGACGAAGGCAAAATCATCGGCGTGCTCGAAGGCAGCGGCGGTGTCGCCGATCATGTACAAAAGATTATCGAGATGTGCAAAAAACCAACCTTGGGTTCAGTGATCTTCGACGCAGACCCGCGAAGGCTCGTGCAGGCGTGTTTGTTAGCGTTCGATCGACTGGCCGCAGCGCGATGATACCCTGGGTTTAATGTTTCTCTGGGGGTCGGTAGAAATCCCTCGCTCCTTCGATCCTTCGACTAAGCTCAGGACGCTCAGGGCATGCTTTCGGCCAAGTGAAAATCCGTCATGCCGGTGCAGAGCCTGCCCCGGACGTGATCCGGGGCCGGCATCCAGTCTTTGTCGTCACCCCGGTGACAACCGGGGTCCATCCCCATCCCCGTAACCTGGATACCGTTTTCCAACGGTGTGACGGACACTGTCCGTCACCTGGATTCCGCCGGAATGACGAAAGGGAAGTCGACTTCGAGTCGACGGAGTAAGAATCCCGCGGCTTGGAGCCGAGGGGTGTTTATCGTTTGTTCGCTTTATTGCGAGAACTATACTCGCGCGCGAAAACTCTTAGCTGAGCGGCTTTCAAGCCGCTGCGAGCCGCTTCCTCGATTGCTTTCTCTTCGCTCCATCCTTGTTCCACCATGCGGAAAATCATCATATAGGGCGCGACCCGTTCGGCGAAAGCGCAGTTGACCAGCATGGGCTGGTTGCGTTTGTCGCGGACCAGCCGCAGGAACTCATCGACTTGCTCGTGGGCGGGTAGAGCAGACAAAACCGGCAGATTGAAATAACGAAAATGATTTTGCTCGGCCATGAACCGTTCGCGCATTGAGTCGACGCCATCGCGGCGCGAGCGCAGCGTCAACACGGCGCGAAAACCGTTGGCCGCGGCTTTGGCATAGGCGTCAACCGATGGCTGGCCGCCGGTTGTTGGCTTGTCGTCAATACACAAAACGATCGGCGCCTCGGCTTTGAGTAAAGCATCGAAGTCGTTTGCAGATGGACGCTGGCTTTGGCGCGGCGGCTCCGCGGAAAATCCGGCGCGCGCCGAGGAGATCGAGACCGAGGCGGCCAGCGCCAAGATCGTTATCGGTGTGAATCGCCGAATCATCCTATTTTGAAATGATTATAAACTTCATTGCGCTTTGTGCCGCGCGATGTAATCCGTGGCGAAGCGTTTTAGAACCTCGCTGGCGAGACCGATTCGAACCGCTTCGTCCAAAGCTTTTTCTTCGCTCCAACCTTGGTCGACGACGCGCAAGATCATCATGAAGGCGCCGACGCGATTGGCGCTGGAGCAATTGACCAGCATCGGATGGTTGGCTTTTTCCCGCGCGATGCGGAGAAATTCGTCGGCCTGTTCGGCGCGCGGCGCGGCGCCGTTCACGGGAATATTGAAGTAGCGCATGCGCTGGCTCTCGACCCGGGCGCGTTCAAGTACCAGGTCGACGCCTTCGCTGTTGGTGCGCAGGCTCAGCACTGTGCGAAATCCGTTGGCAGCGGCTTTGACGTAGGCCTCGGCGGTCGGCTGACCGCCGGTGGTAAAGCTGTTGTCGAGGCAAAGCACGCGCGGCACATCGGCGCTGAGCGCGCGCTCGATGCGCTGCAGATCGGCGCGCTTCGCTGGCGGGATTTCCGCCGCGAATGTGGCCGCGACGATTAACGCGGATGTAAACGACGTTACAAAGCGCAATGTTAGCGAATTCGTCATAAGCCTTACTTTAGATTGAACACGCCGGCCGCGGTGTTTCCCAGGATGTTCGATTTGTCGGCGGCGGAGCAGGGCGCTTGTCGCACCATGTCGATGGATTCGACAATGTTCGCCGCGCTCTTGCACTCGAGCGGATAGTCGCTGCCGAACATGATGCGGTCGGCGGTCGTAATATTCAACGCCGCGGCCATGGACGGCACCCAGGCGCCAGTGCCGGCGGTGTCGAAGTAGAGCCGTTGAAAGAGTTTTTCAAATCTTTCGGTGACGCCGAATTTTTTCTGTTCATTTTGGGTTTTCAAATAGCCGCGCATGTCGGCCGGGATCGGCGCGTCGTCGGTTTCGAAAAATGCCATCATGCGCCCCTTGAGCGAGGAAGCCGCGCCGCCCAGGTGCGGGATGATAAAGCGCAGCTCGGGATAACGCGGCAGGACGGCGTTCATGATGCGCACGATCGCTTGGGTGGTTTCCAGCGGGCGAAACACGCAGCGGTCCAAACTATAGGTGGTCTCCGAGCCGGTCGGTTTGGATTGCGGATGAATGATGATCGGCAAATTGTTTTTTTGGATGATCTCGTAAAGCGGGAACATGATCGGGTTGTCGAGCTGTACGTCGAGGTGGCAGGCGAGCAGGGCGACCGAACGCAGGCCGAGCTCGTGAATGCCCCGTTCGAGCTCGCGCTTGGCGCTCTGCGGTTCGTGAATCGCCATGTGAATGGCACTGCGAAAACGGCTCGGATGTTTTTTTTCCACTTCGGCAACGCCGTCGTTGAGCGCGTGGGCCACGTCGGCTCCCATGACTTGGACCTGGTCGGTGAGGATCGATACCGCGACCCCGGCTTCGTCCATCGCTTTGATATGGGCTTCGAGATCCTTGCGCGACGGGTGCAGCGTCAGGCTGATTTCTTTGGTGACGATGCGTTTGCCGCCGGCTTGGGCGGCCAGGCGATCGAATAATTGCGCGGGCATGTAGTGGTGGTGCACGTCGACGATCAATTCCGCTGAGGCCATGATGAAGGCTCCTTGGGCTAATGAATTTTCATTTGCCAAGTTACGTTACGGCGAAGGGTCCTGCAAGAGACTCACTGGGGCGAAGGGCTTGCCTGGCGCGCCGGCCCGGCGTAGGAGGCGAGCAAAACGATGAACGGCACGACCCCGGCATGAACGAAAAAATCCGCCGGCGTCCAGACGTAAAGTAAGGAGCGTCCGGTAAAATAAAATGAGTCGTGCACGCCGCCAAAGAGCCAGCGCTCGCTGGTCAGTGCGATGACGCCGCCCATTGCAGTGGCGCAGGACATCACCCAGATACGGTCATGGATCGGGTTGGTGAAACGAAAATACCAGGGTCCGAGTAAAAATAGATAGACGAAATAGAGCAGCAGAAAGACATGAAAGGATTCAAACGGAGTGAGGTGAAACATCGAGTAGATGCCGAAGTCTTTGAAGATCTCGATTCGTTGCGGGTTTTCCCAGCGGAAGAATAGCGCTTTGGAGCCGAAGTCGATCAGCAAAACAGCCAGCAGCCATCTTAGATAACGGCGGGATTCCTGCTTGGTCGGGCTGCGCCATGCGCCGCGGACTTGGTAGCGCGGCAGTTTTCTCACGATCAACCAACCGATCAGTAAAATAGCGCACCAGACGAGCGCATCGTGGAGCGCCGAAAGACGCAGCGGAGCGGGGCTCTGCGCGACGCCCAACCACAATGGCGCGGGAAGCGCCAAGACTAGAATTAGCGCGTAGTAACGATCGAGCAGTGCGGTCATAACAGATGTTTCTCGTTGATCGCCGGCGCCAAGCCGCGCAAGAAATCCAAATTGACTTCGCGCAGCGATGCGCAGACGCGCGTCGCTTTGGAAAAATCGTGGTGGCGGGTGAACTCGTTGGGCACCGCGACGCAACGCATGCCGGCGAGATCGGCGGCGATGACGCCTTTCTCGGCGTCTTCGAGGACAACACATTCTGATGGCTCGACGGCCAACTGATTGGCCGTGTAGAAAAAAATATCCGGCGCCGGCTTGACCTTGGCGACATCTTGACCGCTGACGATGGCGTCAAAATTATCCGCAATCTTAAGGCCGGCCAGCACCCCATCAATGGCGTCGCGGTAGGACGACGAGGCCAGCGCGATGCGCAGTTTTCCCTTTAGTCCGTCGAGCAATTCAAGGGCGCCGTCCATCGGCTTCAGTGAGCCTTCGAGCAGGTTTAAATAATGTTCCGATTTACGCAAGCGCAGAGCATGAGGATCGAGGTTGAGGTTGTGCCAAGCAACCCAGTCAACGATGCCGTGGCCGTGTTGGACCCAATGTTGATAATATTCGCCAGCGTCAAGAGCGACGCCGCGCTCGGCAAACGCTAACTGGTAGGCTCGGCAGTGCAGCGGTTCGGTATCGGCGAGAAGCCCGTCTAGGTCGAAAATAACCGTGCTAATCATCTTGACTGGTAATGATACCGGTTCCAGCCAATTTTTGCATCACACGCCCCTCGGCGACAAGCCGAAGAGTTTCAACGGTGTCGACTTGAAGTCGGCTTTCTTTTGATCGTCATTCCCGCGCACGCGGGAATCCAGTCTTTTTCGTCACCCCGGTGAAAACCGGGGTCCATCCCATAACCTGGATACCGTTTTCCAACGGTATGACGGACGCTGTCCGTCACCTGGATGCCCGCGTGCGCGGGCATGACGGAAATTCAAACGGATGAAGACTTCTCCATCGTAGTTTGCTGCGGTAAAGCTTCGGAGGTTTTATCCCAACGCTTTCAATTCCTCGATATAGTCTTTGAAGCCGGCGACGATGTCGAAGTCTGGCGACCAGCCGAGCACTTGTTTGGCTTTCTCGATGACCATCGGTTGTTTTGCCGAGCGCGGTTTGACGCCAGGCATGATTTCTACTTGCAGGTTCGGCAGTAACTTTTCCGCCGTGGCGACTAGATCGTCGAACTTGATGACCACGCCGGTGCCGATGTTGAGCGTCACCGGTTCTTTCAACGGCGAGGTGACCGCTTTGTCGAGGGCGCGGCCTAAATCTTTGTAGTAAACATATTCAAAATCCCGAGCGACTTCTTGGGCAATTTTCACCACGCCGCCTTTGATGCCGGCTTGCAGCATGTTCTGCACCATTTGGCCGCCGCCCGAGCCGCCGGCAAAATGGCCGACGCCGTAAACATTCGCCAAGCGCAAGACGATCAGTTCGAAACCGTACATGCGCTGGTAAGCTTCGACCATCAGCTCCTTGGCGACTTTCGAATTGCCATAGGCTTCGCCTGGACCGCGCCGGAAGCTTTCGTCAATCGGCGTCGGCTCGCCTTGGCGCCGGTCGTAAACGCCGAAGGTGCTGATCTGCACGAGCCGCTTGACGCCGGTCAAACGCACCGCTTCGGCGACGTTGATCGTGCCCATGACGTTGATCTGCAAGCCGCTGTAGATCGGGTTGCCGACCTTGCCGCCGATCAAGCCGGCGGTGTGAATCACCGTGTCGCATTTATATTTTTGCATCGTTTCGATCAGCGCCGGCAGGTCGCGGATATCGCGCTGCACCACCGTGACGTTGGCGCCGCCGAGTTTGTGCGCTAAAAAATCCTTGCGCGGCGCGACGTCGTAAAAGACCACGCCCTCGCCGCGCTTGAGGGCGTTTTGCGCATATGATGTGCCGACTAGTCCCAGTCCGGTAATTAATGTTGTTCCCATAATCGCTCCTTTGCCGTGATATTGATTCTTTCACTTACTGCAAAGCCTGGGTGAATGTCCAGCCTGGCGGTTGCCGATAAGGTCGAGGATGGAGGATCGAGGATCGAGGATGGAAGATGGATTCTATGTAAACCCCGCCTCTTGAGGCGGGCACAATTAAATGGGGTTTCCAAAGGGGGCGAGCATCCCCTTTGGTCGCGAGCGGGGTTCAAACCCCGTTCGCGAATTCAATTGATTGCAAAGAGCGATCACGTCGTTATATATCGCTACCTGAATCACAATTCATTCGCGGAGGAGATGAATATGCAAGGTGTGGTCGATGCCGATACGCATATTGCCGAGCCGGAGGCGATGTGGAAATTGATCGATGAGAAGATGGCGCCGCGCCGGCCGGTGTTGGTCGGTTTGCCGGATGACACTTGGTTCGGCGATCGCAACGCGCTGTGGTTGATCGACGGCAATATTTTCCCCAAGCCGGCGGGCAAAGGGAGTTACCGTTTGGTCACGCCGTCGGCGCAAAAGGCGGAGAGTGTGCGCGGCGATATCGCGATCGCGAGCCGGGAGATTTCCGATGTTGGCGCTCGGCTCAAGGATATGGACCGGCTCGGCGTCGACGTTCAGGTGATTTATCCGACGCTCTTTTTGGTTTACATCACCGACGACCCGGAGTTGGATACCGCGCTAAGCAAAGCTTACAACTCATGGCTCGGCGCCGCCTGCGAGAAATCGACTGGACGATTGAAATTCGTCGCCGTGTTGCCGCTGCGCTCGATCCCCGAGTCGCTCAAAGAAATGAAACGCGCCAAAGATTTAGGCGCGGTGGGTATTTTCTTTCGCGGCATCGAAGGCGATAAGACAATCGATCATCCGTATTTTCATCCAGTTTACGAGCAAGCCGCCAAGCTCGACATGCCGATCTGTATTCACACCGGCTCGGGCGCGCCGTGGATGCTGCCGTACTTCGAGCACGCGCGCAATCATACTTTCGCCCATGGCCGCGCGCTGCCGATCTTCGCCTTCCGCGACCTGGTCGCCAATCGGATTCCGGAAAAATTTCCCGGCTTGCGCTTCGGCTTCATCGAAGCGTCGGCGGGCTGGGCGCCCTTCATGATTCATCTGTTGCGCCGTTTATTCAAAGACCGGCCGAAATATCAAAACAGCACCGAGCTGTTTCGTGACTACAATCTGTTCATCGCCTGCGAAGCGGACGAGGACATTCCCTATCTGGCGAAGTGCATTGGCGAGGATCACATCGTCATCGGCTCGGACTACGGCCACAACGATCCGTCGGCCGAGGAAAAGTTAGTCGAGACGGTCGACGGCAGGGAAGACTTGCCACAATCGTTGGTGGAAAAAATTCTCGTGCACAATCCGCGCCGGCTCTATGGGCTCCAGTAACCGCTGATGCGTATCAAGCGAAATTGTCAATTAACCACCACGAAGCACACGAAGATCGGGAAGTAGGGGCGGGTTTTAAACCCGCCCTCCGATGTTATTTCGGCCGAAGGGAGAAATCGTGTTCATCGCATTGCTGATGGACAAATGTTTTCGATTGGGAGGATGCGAATGAACGAAATCGATAAATTTGTCGCCCGCGTCGCCGGGTTCTTTCAAGCGAAGCTCGGCTCGTCGCTCGCTGACGCCTACAAGCTCGGCAGCCTTGCCCATGGCGGCTTCAGCAATATCTACAGCGATATCGATGTCGGCTTGCTGCTCAGTTGCAGGGAAGCCCCTGCGCAGATGGCGGAGTGGATCGCCGAAGCGAAAACATTGGACGGCGAGTACGGCAGGAAGCTTTCGGTCTTCTGGGGCAATCCCGAATTTACCTGGGGACGGTTGCCGAATCTCGACCGGCTCGACTTGCTAGATCACGGCGTGCCGCTGCTCAACGGACATAAGCCGCAGTTTCGCCGGCCAACGAAGCAAGAGATTCGCGACGAGTTGCTAAGAAGCATCGAAAGAAGTTGGCAGCCGAGATTACCTGAGCTTAACGGATTAAAAGAACTGGCGCCCGAGAACCGCAAACCGTATATCCGAGCAATTCTCTACGCCGCGCGGCTAATTTATAGCTGGGATAATCTCACCATGGAATCCAACGACCGCGCCGTTGAATATCTGCACCAAGTCCAACCGCCCGGACTCGATCTCAAACCGATCGACATGGCGCTGGCCTGCCGGCAAGAAAAATGCACGGCGGAAGATGTGTTCGCGCTCCACGTTGACCTCATGTGCCAGTGCGAAAGCGCGGTCCGCCATATTTTCGTTAACCGCAGTTAAGTGACGCGTATAGAATTTTATTGAAACGTCGCTCAATTCAATCGTGCAGCTAAGGGAGGCAATAGAGGCGGACCGACCGGTGTTGTGATCAGTTTTTGGGACCGGTCTTAATAACGCTCTGTTCCAACATATAGTGCGCGCTGATATGTGCGATTATTGTAAAACCTAGAAAACAGAAAGGGAGTCAAGCCTGAGTCTGTATTTTGATGTGCATTTGTCTGCGGGATCAGACTTTCGTTTCTAAGTAATGCGAAAGATCAAATCCGACAATCGGTCGGAGGTTCTTCGTCACTCGCCCAAGAAATCTTCGATGACTTCGACGGCGCTTGCGACGGGTGGTTCAAGGGGATAGACCAATAACCGGACTTACACTTGACTAATCAAGTGTTTGGGGTTTGACCGCTACAAGGTGACTTTTTTGGACGATGGACCCGCGATGACGTCCTTCAACACCTCGAAGCTACATTCAACGATCCATCGGCCATCTATTTTTTCAAAACAGACGCGATAAAACCTTCTTTGTCCAACTTTTCGACGAATTGCGGCGCTATGAACTGGGCAGGATCGGCGGTCTTTGCTTTGGGGTGCTTCGACCAATCCAAGATGGTTTTGATGCCCTGAATGGTCGGGTAGGGCTTGTCGATAAATCGGGCAGACAGCAGGCTGTAGGCTTCTTCTAACTCGTCTTGGTTTTGCAGTCTCAGATATTTTTGCAGGATCCGTTTAGACTCGGTTTTGCGCGTTTTGAAAAAATGAACGGCTTCTATGAGAGATCGAGTAACTCTGTCCAAAAGTACTGGGTCTTTTCGAACGGACTCTTGCCGGGCGATCAGCGACGCCGACGGATATTCCAGGCTGTCGAGCGCTGGAATGCTGTCGAATACGTTAAATCCCGCGCGCTTCGCGGTCAAAGTGAAAGGCGGAGACAATCCGGTGGCGTCGACAAGCCCTGACTGGAGCGCTGCGACACGGGTCGCCGGATCGCCAGAGGTCACGTAAGTAGCCTCTTTCTCCGGATTGATCCCCAAGGCGTGCAGCATAATCTTGATCGCCAGAATCGCGCTCCCAACCAGGCTATTGACCGCGATCTTTTTTCCTTTTAGTTGCGCTGGGTGGGAAATCTCCTTTCTCGCGACCAATACTTGGTCCATCCGATTGGACGGCACAGCGACGATGACGATCTCGGCGCCTGCAAGCGCCGCTTCGATGGCTGCTACTCCGCCGGCAACGATGAAATCGAAGCTGCGGCTCACCAGCGCTTGAGTTCCCATGGCGCCGCCGCGAATGAAGATGATGTCGGCATTGACGTTATACTTTTCAAAAAAGCCCATCTCCTTAGCGACCCACACGGTCGCGTAGGTGGGCGAAAAATTGGCGTATCCGATGATGACCTTGTTGCCCTGCGCGTTCGCCGCCGCGGAGAAAAAGAGGTTTATGAAAAATAGAACAGCCACAGAAAATAATTTGATCTTCATAGTATCTACAGACTTCCTTATGTAACCGCTGCTGGAATGTCAACGAAAACTCCTGAAGTTGCGGAAAGGAACGCAAAGGTAGTAGGCATGGGGGAGCGCGGCTTATGGAAACTTAACATCAAGAAAACGAACAACTCGGTTTTAGAGAAAGGATCATTGCATGAAAACTAGTAAGGACTCCAATCGAGTCAGTGAACTGAAAAACCGGCTGGCTGAGAGCGTACGGATTTGTGTCCGCGAGGAGCTGTTGGAAAACTTCGGCCATGTAAGCGCCCGGGATCCAGAGTCGAAACGGATTTTTGTCCTCAGGCATTTGCATGAACGGCTCGACAAAGTGACGGCCAGGGATTTTATCGAGGTGGACGAGTCGGGGCGAGCGGTGGGCGGGAAACTCGAACCGCCAAAAGAGGTGTTCCTGCACACGGCCATCTACCGCAAACGGAAAGATGTGAATGCCGTCGTTTACTCGCACCCACTCTATTCGACTATCCTCGGTGTGCTCGGGAAACAAATCGTGCCGCTGCTCGCCAATTGCACGTTTATCAAGTCAGGCATCCGGCTGTTCGACGTGCCGCGATTCATCGGCACCGCCGAGATGGCGGAGATCATGATTAGCGAGCTGGACTCTTCTGTGGCCTTGTTGCTGCGCGGCAGCGGCCTGGTGACGGTGGCGGAAAATATTCAGGAAGCGACGCTATTGTCCATCCTTATCGAAAAGTCGGCGAAGATCCAGTATATGGCCTCGGCGATTGGTGAGCCCAGAGCGATTGTTGCGGACGAAATGCCGGGGAAGTTCGGCAGTATGCCGACGCATTTTTTTGAATCTTCCTGGGGTCACTATGTATCGAAATCAAAACAGTCGGCACAGCGCGGTTCTCCATAGTTTCTTGAGCGTCGACACCGCGCGTCCCCGAAGAAGGAAACGGGGTCAAGCCTCAGTCGGTACTTTGATGTCCTTTGCCTGCGGGATCATGTTTTCGCTTTAAGACCATCGTAAAGATCAAAGACGGCGGTCGGTCAGAAGTTTTCGATCACTCGTACAAGAAATCGTAGATAACCACGAACCCGCCCTCGAACAATTCCGCGAAAGCGCGGCAGATCCCGCAGAGAGTTGATTGCTATGCTGCGTCACTCAACCCGCTGAAAACACCTTCAGAATTAAACTTGACGCATGCCTCTGGACAAACTAATGTCCGGCCCGATAGTGGGATAGGCCGACAAAAACTTAGCGGCAACGGTGATTATATACTAGTTGAGTAGTTACGACTTTCCCAGAATTTTACCTTTGACAGTCGAGGTGAGAAATGGACAATCTCGGAACGATTATTCTAGCGACCGGTGGGCTGGGTACGGCGGCTTTTGGAATAGTCGAGGCGTTGAAATGGACGCGACTCGGCGAAGCCGGCTTCGGCTCGATCAACAGGGTCCTAGGTCCGATTCTAGAACTCTTACGTGCGGCCTACGGAGCGGATTTTCAGAGCCTGTTACGAGCCCATTACCGAGGGGATCAGCGTGAGCTTACGAGGGTAATCCGCCAGGGTGTGCGTGTTGGCCTGACTGCGGGAAATGCGACCCAGGCAGCAGAGTTCTTAGGGATGATAGACGGCGAAAGACTTGCCGAGGCGGCAAGACTGGTCGCAGTGGGACGTGAATTGCCGGCGGAGCTGCGCAACGTGCTGGGCAGATTTGAGCTCGCCGTCGATACGAGGGTTGATGCGGCGCTCACGCTTGCCCAAAGTCACTATGTCGGTGCAACGCGGATTACCGCTTCGGTATTCGCGTTGTTGATCGCACTGGCTGTGGGCATCTATCTCGGCGGCGACTATATCTTCCAGGCGATACTGGTCGGAATCGCAGCAGTGCCTCTGGCGCCGATAGCCAAAGATTTGGCCGCTGCTCTTCAGTCTGCTTCTAAGGCAATTCGGTTAAAACCATGAACTACGTGTTAGATTTTCGCGGTGCCGAGGTTGGCGGACCGGTCATTCCGGGTCGAATCCTGCGGATCGATGGACTGCCACTCGGGACCGAGGACGATCTCCGGCGGGAATCAAAAATTACGTTCCTGTTACACGGCTTCAACGTCAATCGCCAGGATGGTACGGACTCTTTACTTCGTCTGGCGAATCGTTTGCCGTCTGCATCGGACGGGGCGATTGTTGCGGTTTTGTGGCCCGGTGACCATTGGGTTCGGGCCGTAAGCTATCCATTCGAAGGTAACGACGCGGACGATTCCGCAGCTGAGATGGCTCGATTTATTGATCGTGTCGTAAGATCTGGAACGCCTCTCTTTTTTGTTTCCCACAGTTTGGGGGCGCGCGTGGTTATGGAAACTGTTAGCCGGCTAAGTGGCGATCGTTATCCTATTCGTCAAATTTGTTTGATGGCGCCAGCGATCGACGATAGTAGTGTAGCTAATCCTGAAAAATACAGACTCGCCGTAGCTACAGCGGATCGTGTAGCGGTGTTGGCCTCAAGAAAAGATTTGGTTTTGACACTTGCTTATCCACTTGGCGATTTTTTACAGGCGTTCATTTTTTTCTGGAAGGACGAAGTGGGATTAGCGCTCGGTTACCACGGACCAAAGCCATCCGGTGAAAATATAATTCCGGCCCAAGTTTATCATGTGCAAATCCCAGACGGGAAAGATTCTGGGCATGGAGATTATGTCCCTAGTGAACCGCCGTCGCCAAACCAACGTTCTGCGGCAGACTTTGCTAACGAAGTGATTCAGGGAGCAGATAGACCGCAATACTCTTAAGTCGCCGGCCTAAAGTTGAGTAAGTTCAGTAGGCACTAATTCGAGGCGTATGCGTGTCTAAGGAGTCGTGCTTTCGTTACGGGGTCTGATTTCTACGACTCGACTATTGTGAGCGACGGCTGCTTTATGCAATCAGGTGAAACGTCGAAGTCGCACTGCAAACATTCCGAAAATCTCTGCGGGTGAGAGGAGGCCGGGAATCAATGAGGATTGGAGCGTCAATGCGTGGGGTGGTGGGAAAACTGGAATTTGCTGTCACGGGAATAGTTCTGTCGATTATCTTGCTCATTATCTCGGTGTCCGGGTGCTCCTCGGTAATCAGCAACAGCGCCAGATTTTATCGGGACAATCCTAGCCCGCGTATTGAATCGCGCGAGTACACCTCGGATTGAGTGCGCGACGGTTTTTTTGCGCTATGATTCGTGATTGATCCGCATTGAAGGTTTTGGCGCAGGACGAAAAGGGCGCGCGAACCGTTTTCACTTTCTGAGTATCGAGGATGTTATCAACTGAGACCGCCCAAGAGTCAAAACTCTTAGGCCGCGGGTGGGTTCGCGCAATCGGCCTGTTGGTTCCGCTGCGCCTCGAGCTTTGCCGCCTTCCAGCGCATCAAACCTTTGCGCATATAGCACGGGTCGAAATGCAGATATTCGCAGATGCTCTCGAAGGAAAAAAACGAGGGGTCGTCGGTGGCTGATATCCATTCTTCAGCGGCAAGGAATAATGCTCGGCCCCTTTTGTCGGTGGCGAGGACGTATTTTTGAAAATCTTCGGTCGCACATTCCAGCATGGCTAGCATGAGCCTCTGTTCGCCGTCCCGGATAACTCTCTTAGATAGATCTGCGACGATGCCATCGTCGGTCGGTTCGAGAAGTAACATCGATATGCTCGCCATAAGGTGCTCCTTGATAAAGGCCGTTGCAGCGGTTCGCTTGTTGGCGATCCACTGCCGGGGTTGAGTCGCAAACAGCGAGCCAGCGGCGTTAACGGCAAAAGTCCGCAGTCGTGGGAAGTCATGGGGAAGGCTGGCGCGGTCAAATGTGGGTAGGGCTGCCCGTTGGCATTGACGGCTTTCGCGCATCGGCCCGACGCAGCGAGACCCGCCTGCGGGCCGTATGTGACGGAGCGAAAGAACCCGCATCGAAGGTTGTCAAAGATGCACTTCCGTGAAATATACTTTGCCAGCAATGGCTAACCTCTATTACAACGAGCGTTTGATTATCGCCTTCGGTTCGCTCAATCAAAGCGACAAGCAGTGGAGCGCGGGTGCGGAAATTACTTGGAAGCGCGCCGGGCTGCGCTACACGCACAGCATCGCCGGGTTGGCCGATCGCTTCAAAAGCAGCGATGACGCGGAAAAGTTTGTCATCAATCTCGCCAAGTCTTGGATCGACGCGAATCCTTGAAAGTCACTTGAAGGATGAACCCTTGAAGGTGAGCAGACGGGGACATCCCAATGGGGCCTTTAAAGTCTTGGCGCCGTGCGCTGGAAATTTTTCACAAAGCAGGCACAATGGGCTTGCGGTCAATATTAAGAACTTAAAGCCAGAGATCGAACGCTCTTGACCTTGCGATCCGCATGGGCGGAGAAAGTATTTTGCCATGAGTTATAACGCGTGGTTTCAATGCATCAATGGTTGCCCCGGCCAGTATAGCCTGTTGGAGATCATTTACCGCTGTCCGACCTGCGGCGATCTGCTCGAAGTGCGCCACGATATGCAGGCGCTCAGCGCGCGCGCCGCGGCGGCTTGGATCAAGCTGTTCGACCAACGGGTCGGGCAGAATATTTATCCCTATGGTTCCGGCGTGTGGGCGAAAAAGGAATGGGTGCTACCGTTCATCGACAACGAAAACATCGTCTCGACCTGCGAAGGCAACACCAATCTGTTTTGGGCCAACCGTTACGGCAAGCAGTTGCACTTGGAAGATCTCTGGGTCAAGCAATGCGGCAACTCGCACACCGGGTCATTCAAAGATCTCGGCATGACCGTGCTGGTGTCCGTGGTCAATCAGATGATCGCCAACGGCGAACCGATCGATGCCGTCGCCTGCGCATCGACAGGCGATACCTCGGCGGCGCTGGCCGCTTACGGCGCGGCGGCGGGGATTCCCACCGTGGTGTTTTTGCCGCGTGACAAAGTTTCGCCGGCGCAGTTGGTTCAGCCTCTCGCCAACGGCGCTTTGGTTTTGTCTCTCGACACCGACTTCGACGGCTGCATGGCGGCGGTGCAAGAAGTCACCCAGCAGAAACGATTGTACCTGGCCAACTCGATGAACAGCCTGCGCATCGAAGGGCAGAAGACGATCTCGGTTGAAATCGTCCAGCAGTTCGACTGGGAAGTGCCCGATTGGATCGTCCTGCCGGGCGGTAACTTGGGAAACGTGAGCGCCTTTGGCAAAGGCTTCTTGATGATGTATGAGCTTGGCTTGATCTCGAAGCTGCCGCGCATCTGCGTCGCGCAAGCGCAGAATGCTAATCCGCTTTATCTATCGTATTTGAAAAATTTCGAGCACTTCGAGCCAGTGACGGCGCACAAGACTTTGGCGAGCGCGATTCAAATCGGCAACCCGGTGAGCGTGCGCAAAGCGATCGCGACCTTGCAACGCTTCAATGGCGTGGTCGAGCAGGCTTCGGAGTTCGAACTGGCCGAAGAAGTGGCGCGCGCCGATCGCACCGGCATGTTCAATTGCCCGCACACCGGCGTGGCGCTGGCGGCGCTGCGCAAATTGATCGACAAAAAAATTATTCGCAGCCACGAGCGGGTGGTGGTGATCTCGACCGCGCACGGGCTTAAATTCGCCGATCAGAAAATCGCCTATCACGCCGGCCATCTCGACGGCATCCAAGGGACCCAGTACAACCGGCCGGTGGAAGTGAGCGCCGATCCGAAAAAAATCAGCGACGCGATCTCGCGCTACGTCGAACGCGTGCGCTTGCTCGATCACTGATTGTGTAAAAGAGCGTTTATCCAGGTTTACTGTGAAGATGTTTTCACCACGAAAGCACGAAGGACACGAAGGTTTCGGATGACCCAATCTCCGAACTTCGTGCTCTTCGTGACCTTCGTGGTGAGTTGGATTTTCTCATTGCGCGCGACTACCGTGGTGAACAAAACAAGTTGAACGCGGCACGTTATCCACATAAAAGCCTGAAAAACTGAAAAAAATGACGAAAAAGTTTTCGACCAAGAATGCAGAGGGCAAGGCGCTGGGCTTTAGCACCCTGGCGGTGCACGGCGGCGAGCCGCGGCCCAAGCTCGGCAATTCGCTGGCGACACCGATTGTCCAGACGGCGACGTATACGTTTGTCGACACCCAGGAGCTGCACGATCATTTTCAGCGCAAGATCGAGCGCGATGAGTATGGCCGTTACGGCAATCCGACCCAGCGCGTCGCCGAACAAAAATTAGCCGCGCTGGAAGGCGCCGGCGATTGCTTGCTGTTTTCCAGCGGCATGGCGGCAGTGACAACCGCGATGTACGCGGTGCTGTCGCACAACTCGCATGTCGTCGTCACCGACGATTCCTATCGGCGCACGCGCCAGTTTCTGACTCAGACGCTGCACCGTTATGGCATCGAAGCGTCGGTGGTGCCGGCGGGGGATTACCAAGCGATCGAAGAGGCGATTCGTCCGACCACGCGCCTGCTCGTAAGCGAGTCGCCGACCAATCCGTATAACCGGATCGTCGACATGGAGCGCTTCGCTGAGATCGGCAAGCGCCACCGGGTGAAAACTTTGATCGATGCCACGTTCGCGACGCCGTTTAACCAGCGTCCGCTGGAGTTCGGCATCGATCTGGTGCTCCACTCGGCGACCAAATATTTGGGCGGCCACAACGATTTGCTCGCCGGCGCGGTGCTCGGCTCCGAAGAATTGGTCGACGGCATTCGCTCGTTGCAACATGTCACCGGCGCGATCATCGACCCATTGGCGGCCTACTTGCTGGTGCGCGGTCTTAAAACCTTCGGACTTCGAATCGAACGGCAAAATGCCAATGCCCAAGCGCTGGCGGAATTTCTCGCGGCACATCCGCGGGTAAAGGCCGTGCATTACGCCGGCTTGCCGTCGCATCCAGAGCATGAAATCGCGCGCCGCCAGATGCGCGGCTTCGGCGGCGTGGTGTCCTTTGAAGTCGCCGGCGACCTCGAAGCGACTTCGCGCGTCATCGACGCTTGCCGCATACCGCAGATCGCGCCTTCGCTAGGCGGCGTCGAAAGCTTGATCGAGCAGCCGGCGCTGATGAGTTTTTACGAGCTCAGCACGGAAGAGCGGTTGATGGTTGGGATTAAAGATAATTTAATTCGCTACTCGGTCGGGATCGAAGACAGCGTCGATCTGATTGCCGATCTTTCGGCGGCACTGGAACAAGCCTAACGTGCGAAGAGAATTAACCACAGAGGGCCTAGCGCGGCAGAGCCGCAACCAAACAGGAGAAGAAGATTTACCACAAAGGGCACAAGGGACACAAAGTAGAAGATTCGGATTCGGATGTTTAACCGCACCCTTCGACAGGGCTCAGGGCGACCGGAACGCAAAGAACGCAAAGAGGAATCGGAATTGTAGGGGCAACCCCCTGTGGTTGCCCTTCCGATGCGGTTGTTAGCAGCGGCGCAATTACCGGGGAAAAATTTGCGCGAGCCGCGCAAATTTGCAGCTATAGT
>Ga0137461_1000101_pt1 | contig 17951 bp, 22 predicted proteins | sample EasRivERMGT746_2_FD_104650 | JGI IMG/M metagenome (GOLD analysis project Ga0137461, IMG submission 104650) | Soil microbial communities from meander-bound floodplain in the East River, Colorado, USA - East River MetaG ERMGT746_2 | ecosystem: Environmental > Terrestrial > Soil > Floodplain ... | reverse complement strand
ACGATTGAGAAGCGTTGCGGGTTGTGACTATAACTGGGTGTGCCATTTACTACACTCGGACTATCCCCCAAAGTTTTGGAAGGCGTGCGCGCGGCGGGTTACACCGATCCGACGCCGATTCAACTGCGCGCCATTCCGCTGATTCTCGAAGGCCGCGATATCATCGGCTCGGCGCAAACCGGCACGGGTAAGACCGCCGCGTTCGCGCTGCCGGTGATCTCGCGGCTCGGCCAACGCGGCAAGCTGCGCGCGCTGGTGCTCGAACCGACGCGGGAGCTGGCTGCGCAGGTGGAAACCGCGATTCGCGATTACGCGCGCTTTACCGATCTGCGCACGGTGGTTGTGTTCGGCGGCACGGGCTACGGCAAGCAAGATCAAGCCCTGCGCCAGGGCGTCGACATTCTCGTCGCCACACCCGGCCGATTGCTGGACCAGATCCAACGCCGCATGGTGCGTCTGAGCGACATTGAGAATCTGGTTCTCGACGAAGCCGACCGGATGTTGGACATGGGCTTCATGCCCGACGTGCGCAGGATCGTCGACCGTTGCCCAAAGACGCGTCAGACCATGTTGTTTTCGGCGACGGTGCCGCCTGAGATCGAGCAGCTCTGCCGCTGGGCGCTGCGCAATCCCGAAAGTATCGAGATCGGCCAGCACCGCATGCCTGCGGAGACCGTCACCCATGCGCTCTATCCGGTCGATGTCGGTCAAAAGCAGGCGTTGCTCGAAGAACTGTTGCGCCGCACCGATTACGATCAAGTTTTAATCTTTTGCCGCACTAAAAATGGCGCCGACCGAGTCGCGCGCAATTTGCAGAATCAGAGCCACTCGGTCGCCGTGCTTCATTCCAACCGCACCCAGCGCGAGCGCGAGCAGGCGCTCAACGGTTTTCGCAACGGCCGCTATGAAGTGATGGTCGCCACCGATATCGCCGCCCGCGGCATTGACGTCCAACAGATTAGCCATGTGATCAATTTCGACGTGCCGCATCATCCCGAAGATTATGTCCATCGCATTGGCCGCACCGGGCGCGCCCAGAGCGTCGGCGATGCTTTTACCATCATGACTGCTGAAGATATTCAGGAAGTGGCGAGCATCGAGCACTTCATCAGCCAAAAAATTCCCCGGGTAAAGCTGGAAGATTTCAACTACTCCTATTGCCGGCTTCTCGATCCCAATCCCAAGCCGACCTTCGGCAGCCGCGCCGGCGCTAAGCGATCCTACGGCCCAGGGCGAGGGCGTTGGTGATTTTTTTTCGATTGCGCATCTAATCGAACGATTCGATGTACTTGCCTGGACATTTCGCAGAAACCCACGTCGAAATCTTACACCAGCTGATTTGCGAGCGGCCGTTAGCGACAATGGTGACGCTGGGGTCGAACGGCTTAAACGCCAATCACATTCCGTTTGAACTTGCAGCGGAGCCCGCGCCGATGGGCACGCTGCGCGCCCATGTCGCGCGCGCCAATCCGGTGTGGCGCGATTTTTCTCAGTCAGTAGAAGCGCTGGCCATTTTTCAAGGGCCGCAAGCTTACGTGTCGCCGTCTTGGTATCCGACCAAGCAAAGCACCGGCGAAGTCGTGCCGACCTATAATTATGTAGTCGTTCACGCCTACGGACCTTTGCGCATCGTTGACGATGTCGCTTGGCTGCGCGGCTTGGTGAGCCGGCTCACGGAGCGTTTCGAAGCGCCGCAGGCGCAGCCCTGGCGTGTGACCGATGCGCCGGAATCGTTCATTGAAAAACAGCTTCAGGCGATCGTCGGTATCGAGATTGCAGTCACAAAACTTTTCGGCAAATGGAAAGTCAGCCAGAACCGTCCCGAGATTGACCGCGAGGGCGTGGTTAGCGAATTGAGTAAAACGACGGATGCCGATAGCTTGGCGATCGCCGGCTTGGTGCGCGAGCGCAGCAAAACTTGAGCGCGGTTCTTCATCCTGCTACGTAGAAGCCTATGATCCATGCCTATGCCGCGCTACGCGCCGGCGCGCCTTTAGAGCTTTATCGGTTTGCCGCTAATTCTTTGGGGCCGTTGGATGTTGAGATTGCGATTTCGCACTGCGGCATCTGCCATTCGGATTTGCATTTGATCGATGACGATTGGGGCGTGTCGTCCTATCCGTTGGTGCCGGGTCACGAAATTGTCGGCAGCGTGTCTCGGCTGGGAACGGAAGTTACCCATTTGCGCGCAGGCGAGCGGGTCGGCGTCGGCTGGCTCGCCGGTTCGTGCATGAACTGCGAGCAGTGTTTGGCCGGCAACGAAAATCTTTGCCGGCAAGGGCAGCCGACTTGCGTGGGACGGCATGGCGGCTACGCATCGGCGGTGATCGTCGACTCGCGCTTCGCGCTGGCGCTGCCCGACGCATTGAAGTCAGAGTTTGCCGCGCCGTTGCTCTGCGCCGGCATCACCGTGTTTGCGCCGCTGAAGCGCCAGCGGCTCAAAGAAAAGGCTCGCGTCGGCATCGTTGGTCTCGGTGGTCTCGGCCACCTCGCGCTCCAATTCGCCAGGGCGATGGGCTATTGCGTGACGGCATTTTCGACATCGGCGAATAAGCAAGTGGAAGCCCGCGGCTTTGGCGCTGACCGATTTGTCGATACCCGTGTGCCCGGAGCGTTCGGCACCGAGGCGAGCAGTTGCGATTTTATCTTATCGACTGTGTCGGCGGATTTGCCATGGCCCGACTATCTAGACTTGCTCAAGCCAAACGGCCATCTTTGTATCGTCGGCGCGGCGCCGGGTGAGCTGCGGCTGCCGATCTTTCCGTTGATTGAAGCGCAGAAGAGTGTCGGTGGCAGCGCAATCGGTTCCAACGGCGAGTTGGCTGCGATGTTAAAATTTTCTGCCGAGCATAAGATCGCGCCGCTGGTCGAATCTTTTCTCATGAAGGACGCCAACCTGGCGCTCGAACGGCTGCGTAAGAATCAGTTGCGCTACCGCGCCGTGCTGGCAATTGACGGTTAAATTAGCTTTGCGATCACAGCGATGACTACGCCGGTTTACATATTGCTCGTGGCTATTTTGTTGTTGATGACCATTGGCCGGCTGATTTTCCGGCCTGCACGCAAGGGCATCGACTGGGCGTTGGAAGTGGCGTTCGTGCGCTTGGATTTTACCCAGCCCTACCGCGACGTGGCGCAACAGCTCGCCGCCGGCTTGGCCGAAATCGTCGGCATGAAAATCAAACAGCTCAAACCCCAGCACAACCTAAACGAGATCGCGGCATGGTCTCCGGATCATATTGTCGCCAAAGATTTGATCACGTTGTTCTTAATCGCCTTCGATGTCCGGTGCGATCCCGATACCACGTTCGGCGATCTGGTCGAGCGCGTGGCTAAGAAAAAGTCGAGCCGCGAGGTGTTGACGCTCGGGGCTTAGGGTCGGCGAATTGTTTTTTTCACCACGAAGGCACCCTTCGACTGCGCTCAGGCTCCGGACGCGAAGGGTTCGGATGCGGGCGCAGCATGCTGCGCCCCTACAACTTCGTGCTCGTAGCCCGTGGTGAGCCTTGTCGAACCATGTCCTTCGTGGTGAACACTTTCTTGCGGTAAAACTGAAAAAGCCACCGTTCAAGACGCCAGCAGACCAATGATCAAAGCGCTCATCTTCGACTTCGACGGGGTCATCATCGATAGCGAGAGTCCCGAGCTGCAAGTTTGGCAAGAAGTTTTTGCCGAGCATGGCCGGGAATTAGGCTTGGATCTGTGGGCCGATTTGGTCGGCCGGCCGCGCACCCATTTCGATCTTTACAGCTATTTCCAACAACATATAAATCCCGCCGTCGATATCGACGCGCTGCGCCAAGAGCGCCGCGCGCGGGTGATTGCCTTGACTGAGGCGCAACCGGTGTTGCCGGGTGTGCACGACTATCTGCGCGGCGCTGCGGCAGCGGGTTTGAAAATCGGCTTGGCGTCGAGCTCGTCCGGCGATCACGTGCGCGGCCACTTGGCGCGGCTCAATTTGCTCGGCTACTTTCACGCGACAAAGTGTTTCGAAGACACCGATACCCACAAACCCGAACCCGGACCGTATCGAGCGGTGCTCGATGATTTGGGTGTCGCACCCGACGAAACTGTCGCGTTCGAAGATTCGCCCAACGGCGTGACATCGGCGCAGGCCGCGGGGATTTTTTGCGTCGCCGTGCCCAATCCGGTGACTTGCCGCTTGCCGTTGGGTCACGCCGATCATCGCTTGGAATCGTTGACTGAAGAGCCGCTGGAACGTATCCTGGCGCGCGCCAACGGCGCGCGGCGAAAGTAGAGCGCCCGACGGCTGAGATCGATTGTTTGGTAGTGTTTCATTTCGAAATTTCATGTAGGGGCGACCCCCCGTGGTCGCCCGTTCGGAGGGCAGACACAGGGGTCTGCCCCTGCATCGACGATTCGTTTGAATGAAAGTGAACCACTACCGATTGTTTCGGCGCTGCGATTACGCTATCGAGGACATCATGAGACCCATCGCTTTCCTGGTGGCCGTCAGCTCATTTTGTTACTTCGCCGCCGCGCCCAACAGCGATGCGCAGGCGCCGCTGGAAAAGCTGCGCTTAACCTACAGCGCCATCGGCGGTTCCCAGGCGTCGTTCTGGGTTCCCTACGAAGCGGGCATCTTTCGTAAACACGGCTTAGACGTCGAGCTGCTCTACGTCGCCGGCGGTGGGCGCGCCGCGCAAGTCGTGCAGTCGGGCGAAGTGCCCATCGGCGTGTTTACCGGCGGCGCGGTGATCAACTCCAATCTCGCCGGCGGCGATCTGGTGGTCATCGCCAGCTCGATGAACGTGATGACTTTCGTGGTCATGGCGCGCCCGGAAATTCGCCGCGTCGAAGATTTAAAAGGCAAAAAGATCGGCGTGTCGCGCTTCGGCTCGGCCACCGACTTCGGCCTGCGCTATGTCGAAGAGCAGTGGCCGATCAAGCGCCAGCGCGATTTCACTGTGCTCCAAATGGGCGGCGTCACCGATGTTTACAACGCGCTGCGCGCCGGCGTGCTCGACGCCGCGGTGATCAACGCCGAACTGGCGATCATCGGCCGCAAGGAAGGTTTCCGCGAGCTGGCCGACATCGCCAAGATGGGCATCAATTTTCCGACCTCGTCGGTGATCACCACGCGCAGTTACATCAAGCGCAACGAAAACACCGTGCGCAAATTTATCCGCGGCTTCGTCGAGGGCGTGCATTACGGCAAAACCCAACGCGGGCCGACGATCAAGATCATGCAGAAATATCTGCGCAGCAGCGACGCGGCGATGTTCAACGAGCTCTACGAGATGTACATCGTGCAAAACATCCCGCGTATTCCGCGGCCATCGCCGGAATCCTTGAAAACCGTGCTCAACCAAATGGCCGAAAGCGATCCGCGCGTCGCCAATCTCAAACCGGAACAGTTTATCGACGGCCGGTTTTTCGCGGAGCTGGAGAAGGAAGGGTTTATTCAGAGGCTGTGGAAGTGAGGATGAGTCGAACGAGAGTAAACGGCCCAACTGAGTTACTCAATTCGGAGAGCGTCAATCTCATGCCGTTGGTTAGGCCGCACTCTTCGTGAAAGAAGCGACGAGAACGCGCTTTGCCTTGCCTCGGCTACGGCGATTCTTGCGGATACGGTCGATTTCGCGGGCGGTATCGGCAGTGAGGTACGACTCATGACAACTTGAGCAATGGATGATGGGAATGTTTTCGATGATGACGAGACCGTCGCCGCGGCCAAAGCTTTTCGTGGTCTCCTTACCAACCGCCGCTTGGGCTCCGCAGAGTTCACACTGCATAATTCTTCACTCCTCCTCGCGATATACGGTGAGAACGATCACCTTACCTATTGAACCCATCTTCAAGACGACGCCGACGGGTTTACCGGCAGCGTCGGTTCCGGTGAGAACGTATTTTCGTTCTTTGGTCGCGCGGTCGATTTGCCGCTCGACGATTTGACCGTTGAGTATGGCATTCTCGATGTCTTCGTCGAGGACGTCATCCTCACCCATTGCTTCGAGTGCATGAAATGTAATGATATACTTGCGCTCGCGAACAAGCGATCGGAATCGTCTAAGCTCTCGCTCGAACATCCAGAAGCCATTCTATGCTGAGTTCAGTCTGCGCTCAACGGGCCGGGTTCGCTTGTCTGGCCCAACGCTCGAGCTAACCGGCGGCCAGCGGCCGCAGGCCGTTCGGTTGAGCGAGGGGTTAGCCCGCGGTCCATCCGAGGTACGAAGACGCTGGCCACCGCCAATAAAAAGATCGTATCCAGGGTTCACAAGACGTGAATGCGATGTGATCTTCTCGAATGTCACTTGCGTTTGAGTCCATCGCGCCAGGCAATCGTTTCTAGTTCGACCCGGACAGCGTCCTCGACGGGAATCACGGGTCGTGCCTCGAATACAAAAGCAGGCCAGGTTGAGCATACCTTGTGAACGGTCGTCGGATCATCGCAGTCCACCAACATATGCCCACCCCACTCCCCCACACGCACCACGAACAACTCGATCTTGAAATTGGCGGGTGCCTTCCATTGAGTGAAAACCTCCAGTATCCGCTTCTGGGCATTCTCGTATTCCGTCGGCGATCCTTGCGGACGTTCGAACCAGCTGATCATGTACTTCATCGGTATTCTCCTTTTATTGAGTTGATGTCATCGGAACGGTCAGGCGGAGTTACGGGTCGGACCATGCTATGTCTCAACGTTTTCAATGTTTTCTTCCCAAGCGATAGTGTTGTTCAGCGTTAGCGAGTCATTTTCGCTGGCAAAGTGATCCCCGTAAGCTTCACTCTCTTCCCGCAGTGTATACGTCCCGTCTAACTGCGCGACTTCGCGATACATGGCTTTGACACCAAGCTCGCTCCTCACATTGTCAACGAAAGCCAATCCGCCAACCGCGATCGATTTCGACCAGCGATCGTCTCGCACCGCCATCTCGCCGTCAAGAGCTTTCCCGACCTATTGGCGATGTGCTTGCTGCAAATCCGCCACTTCCGCAAAGCCACATAATCCGACTAACGCTTTTAGATCGATAATCGCATACCGCTCGGGCGGCTCCTGAATCTCACGATAGCCGCTATGTGCCCATTCAGCAGGATGATTGACCACACACCCGCGCGCACCATGTTCAAATCGAGGTAGACGAGACAGCGATGCAGGTGTTCGTCGATTTCGACAGCCGTAGCATGATAGCGGTCTTCCCAGAACGCTCCCTGCCGCCCTTTGCGCTGGTTATGTTCCTGCGCGGTGCGTCCGGCAATCAACTGCATGCTCTGCGCTATAACGTTCGGCCCCGTGTCCTTCACCAGAAGATGAATGTGGTTGGATGTCACCATATAATTGAGCACCGACAGACCGATGCGTTTCTTGGCCTCGAACACCCAGCGCAGGTAACGGTGTCGGTCACGCGCAAACTTTATAGAAAATTCCTTTGGTGGCAGCGGTGAGTGAGGTGCCAGACGTGACCGGAAAAAAAATGACGATTGGCGCGCGGCATCTCTTGCGTCCTAGAGAGTGTGTTTCGCCTTCAAAAAGGCGCCGTTAAGCGCCGAGACCACGCCTATTCTGCAATCTTTTATCGTCGGATCAAGAGGTTGCGCAGGTCCGACCCGGCGCTCGGCGGCGCTCGGCGCTGCCCTAACGGCCTGCGGCTGAGCGGCCGCGCTTTCTAGCGGTCTGCTTCAGCCGCTTATTATGCGTCGTCGTCCGGGAGGCGAGCGTCAATTTCCGTTTCGCAATTAACTGTCGCACGGTGGGAACTAACGCAACCGGTACTTCCATAGTCGTGCTTTCGAAAGCGGCGTCAATTTCGGCTGCAGCTTCTTCATCGCTTTGTGAGTCGTAATAGTCGAGCACGCGACGAACTCGGGCTTCATTCCATCCGCGTGGGTATTTCTTGGAAGTCATTGTTTTCTCCTTCGTCTGCGGCGGAGCGCCCGCTTTGCTTTCGGACCCAACTCATACGCCGTTATGACAAAAACTGAATCTGGAACGGGATCTGGAACGTAGATCACCTTTAAATATCGTCCCTCTTCAGTCCGACCCAGCGCAATTCGAGAATTATTGCGCCCCCGTATGTCTTGCAGTGGTCGAGCGAGAATGTCTTCAACTTCGTACTCTGACACATCGTGATTATAAATATGCGGCAGTTCCGTCGCCGGGTCGATGTGATAACGGATATGCACGCCGGAATTTTAACCTCTGTTCCTGGGACTGCGACAGTTTGAGTTTAACGTATAGCATTTTATCCGGTCGGCAAATAGGGTCGCATCTTTACTTTTGACACTCGTATAAATTGAGGTTCGATGAATGTCACAAGTAAAGATTTGACACCATCTCTTGAATGCCATCTCTTGATTCAAATAGGCAAGTGCTATTCCCAAGGCTCCATTCCCTTTGATCTGATAACGGGAATTGCAATTGGCCCGGTGAGGAACTTGATCAAGTCTCTGGCAACGTCTGGCACACCCGCGTTGGTGCTGACGGCTCCGGCAAAGAAGACATAGGATTGGATCTCCGGTGGGAGCGGGCCTACAATGTCCACGCCAGGGGTGGCGATTAGGGTCGCGATTGCCGTTACGCCAATTTCTGCTTCGCCTTGTGCAACCAGTTCGCCCACTGTGTCCGTTTCGGTCCGCTTTGCTTTTGATTGCATTTCCGCAGCTATTCCGAAACGCTCGAACATGCCTTGGAGGTAGGGTCCGCTGGTGCCGGCCCTGAGATAAGCAATCGACTTGGCCTTGAGAAGAGTTCGCTTGAACGCCTCCACCGAACTGATGTCAGGCTTGGCACTGCCTGTTCGCACCGCTACGCCGATAGGCACGCGTAGAAAGTTGGTACGGCTATTGCCAATGATCTTGCCTGCTTTTTCTAGCTGGTCGAGAACTGCAGGCACGACGAAGGCTGCATCGAAAATCTCTCCGGCATCAGTTTTCTGCTTGATATGGATTGGCATATCTGTGAGGCGCAATAACTGCGCGATTTTGTATCCAGCTCGCTGTTCAAAATCTGCAGCGAGTTCGTTGATAATAATCTGTGGTGACTGTAACGCTAAAATTTTAATCTCCGGCATGGACGCCCCCAGCTTAAGCTTACGTAGAGGAAATTTTGGGGAAACTCGATGTGGGCAACACAGAACTCAGAGCAACACAAATTTTCTGTCACATTTTACTTGAACTGAATCCCGTGTTTCTGGGCAATTTCGTTCAATTGTTCGCGAGTGACTTGCCTTGGCGGTGCTCCAGGGGCGCTCGCTACTTCACGAAAGAACGCCTCGATTCCCGGTGGTGCCACGACCCAAAGCAGCAATAGTTCGCTGTCGGGATTCTCAACTCCATGCCAAACCCCCTTGGGAATATAAATCGCCGAACCCTTTTCAACAGGCATGCGTGCGTCACCCAACATACCAAAGCCGGTGCCTTCCAGAACGAACAACACCTCGTCTGCTTCCTGATGCTGATGGACTTGGATGCCGGTATGGATCGGCACCTGCTGTGTTCCCAAGGCCATGTTGTTTGAACCTCTGCTGGGGTCAACCTTGATCAAAAGGTTTCCCGCATTCCGAATGAGATGTTCGCCATCAGTGGGACCTAGTACATATCCTTGTGTAGACATGCGTTGTGCCTCGCGGTTTAGAACGAATGGGTAGATCGGAGGAGTCCCGCCTGTGCGGTTGACCTGGTCCGTACTTGTTTGCTGGAGATCATCGTGACCACTGGACGATAGGCCTAGTGCCGTCTAACGTATAGCGTTTTATCCCTCAAAGCTTGGAGGTAATCAAGTCGCGGAGACAGCGCCGAAGTGGTGCCAAGGGGATAAAACGTGTTGGACTAAACCGTGGAGCAGCGCGTCAGTTGCGGCTATGCAGATTGCGGTTGGGGTCGCGGTTGGGGTCGCATCTTTACTTTTGACACTCGTATAAATTGAGGTTCGATGAATGTCACAAGTAAAGATTTGACACCATCTTTTGACACCATCTTTGCCATCCAGGCCGCGGCCCGTCAGGGCCGTCGTGCCTGCAGCGAATTGTTAGGTGGCGACTGTAACGCCTTTCCGATTGCCTGCGACAATGGGCTCATTGGATTCGATAAAGAATACGCGGCGTACTGCGAAAACTCCTCAAGAACCTCTATTGGGTCTGCACCAGGCTTCGAAGGCTTCGCCAGCTCGCTCCGTAAAGCGTTAAAACTGGGGCACGAGAGAAATACGTGGGCATCCGCTTTGGTTAGCTCTGCCTTAAGCGTATGCGCTAGCCGATTTCTTACTTTGTTAAGGTGACGTATACCCGTTACGAACTCGCCCACGTTGCGATCATTGGGATCTACGAGCGCGACTTTCTGCGAGAACTTTAGGCGAGCTAAGCCGAGGTTTCCGAGACGGGGATTCATGTATTGAAGGTATTCGCCAAGGTAATGCTCAACGTAGAGATGGGCTCTCAGAATTCGGCCGATGAGTGCCGAATCTTGATTCCAGCGTTCGATGTGGCCGGCGTTACTGGCCTCGATCACCGCGCGCGCTTTTTCCACGCCGCCGAGATTCTCGATAATCATCCTAGTCAGTTCTGATAACTCAGGTAGATTGTTCATGCGCCACCTAACGTATTAAGTGAGCCGCCGTAGGAGGCGACAAATGAGGGTCGGCTGATCTCCGGCGACGGCTCCGACAATAACAAGTCGATTGCAATATCCACCAGCTACCCCAAATTGTCAAAGTTTCGTTTTTCGCCAAAAGCTGCCTAGACGTCGGGTTATCTCCCTAACGAGCGGCGGCTTATTTCGGTCAGCGCTCGATTGGGCGGGCGTGGTTTTTTCATCCACGGATACAGGTTTTTGCGCTTGGTGCTTAGGTGCCGCGTCTCTCCCTCGCGCGGCTTGATTCGCCGCTCTCACCAGTAGTCGATCTGAGACCATAGACGAACGCAATGCTTCCATTTACAATCGGCGCCGTAGTAAAGCAGGGCGACGAGGAAATTTTACGGAGAGTTTCAACTCTATGAGTAATTTGACCGGGCGAATCTGTGTCTTCACCGGCTCGCGTCACGGCGCGCGAAGTGAATACGCCGAGGCGGCGAAACGACTTGGCCGCGATTTGGTCGCGCGCAATTACGGATTGGTTTACGGCGGCGGCAACGTTGGGTTGATGACGGTCATTGCCGATACCGTGTTGGAAATGAACGGTGATGTGACCGGCGTGATTCCCGATTCGTTAGTCAGCAAAGAAGTTGCCCACCAAGGCTTGACCGATCTGCGTGTGGTCAACTCGATGCACGAGCGCAAAGCGCTGATGGCGGAGCTGGCCGACGGGTTTATCGCCATGCCAGGTGGAATCGGCACGATGGAAGAATTTTTCGAAGTGTTGAGCTGGGCGCAATTGGGACTGCACGAGAAGCCCTGCGGACTGCTCAATGTGTGCGGCTATTACGATCCGCTGATTCAGTTTCTCGATCGCGCCGTCGAGCAGGATTTTATCAAGCCTAAACATCGGGCGTTGCTGATTGAAGAAAACGATCCCGGCAAATTGCTCGATCGGTTCAAAGCCATCATTGCTGAACATCCGGCTAAACGGTTCGATCGTGCTGTGACCTAAAGGAGAAACGACGATGCGGCCAGTCTACTTGATGATCTTGTGCGCCATTATCAATTTACTGACGACGCTTGCCGATGTACGCGCTCAAACTGCTCCTGCCGCGGCGTTGATCGAGGCGGCGAGGAAAGAAGGCCAGGCGGTTTTCTACACGCCGCTCAACATCAACGACTCGCGGCCGCTGTTGCAGCGCTTCGAGCAGAAGTATCCGTTCATTAAAACGGATTTGTTGCGCATGAGCGCCGAGCCGCTGCTCAATCGCATCATCACCGAGGACCGCGCCGGGCGCAACTTTGTTGACGTGATCAACATCACGGTGATCAATCCGCTAAAAAAACTACGCCTGGTGCAGCCCTATCGTTCGACCGAGCATGCGGCGTATTTAGAACAGTTCAAAGATCCCGAAGGTTATTGGGCGAGCGTCAACAATAATTATTACGTTCTCGGCTTCAACACCAAGTTGGTGAGCGCCAAGGAGGCGCCGACGGATTGGCAGGACCTGCTCCACCCTAAGTGGAAGGGCAAGATCGGCATGGATCAAGAGGAGTATGAGTGGTTCGGCGCCAGCGTGGAAGTTTGGGGCCGCGAGCGGGCGACTAAGTTTCATCGCGCCCTGGCGCAGCAGCAGATTCACTGGCGTAAAGGGCACACTTTGATTTCCCAACTGATCGCGGCCGGCGAGTTCCCCATCGGAATTGTTTACGCGCACCGCATCGAGTCGATGAAGAAAGCCGGCGCGCCAGTGGACTGGGTGAAAACCATCAATCCGGTTTTCGTGGCGCTGTCGCCGGCGGCGTTGGCCGCCAAAGCGCCCCATCCCAACGCCGGCAAATTGCTGCTCGACTTCATGCTGTCATACGAATCCCAGCAGCAATTGCGCCTGGCCAATCGCCTATCGGGACGGATGGATATCGAGCCGCTGGTGCCCGAGATGCATCACAGCAAACTCAAGCTCGCGGCCATCGATCCAAAAGTATCCGACGATCTCAACCGCTACGCCAACGAGTTCCGCGAGTTTTACTTCCGCTAATGTCCGATTCGACGATGGTAGAAATCCCTCGCCTTCAGGCGAACCAAGTTTGGGTAATGTTAGCCCTTCGACTTTGCTCAGGATGGACTCCGCGAACATGAGCGGTGCTTGCGATAATAAAGGTAAACCAAATCGTCATGCCCGCGCAGGCGGACATCCAGGTTTGTTTTGCTTCTATTGTAAACTGAAAAGATTGGATTCCCGCGTGCGCGGGAATGACGGATGGGGAATAGTGCGGTCGGGTTCAAGCCGGCATCTTTTAACTCCCTCGGCTTATAGCCGAGGGTTACTCAATTTTTTTTATCCAGAGACTCTTTTTGACGTTGTGCCGCTACCTTTTGGGCCGTGATTTCTGCTATGCAGATAGGACGATATTTTTCGGAGGGATGGGTAAGTTTTCCATGGCCACCAGCGAGAACAGAAAGGCATCGTTGAAAGTGTTGAGCGAAGAAGAGGCCGTGACGCTAGCGGCCATCGCCGAGCGAATATTTCCCAAGACCGACACGCCGGGCGCGGTGGAGATCGGCGCGGTCAATTACATCGACGTTGCTTTGGCCGGCGACTACGCCGCGCTGGCGCCGCTTTATCGCCAGGGGCTGCGCGCCGTACAGCGCTATTCCCGGGCCAAGTTCGGCAAGCGATTTTTCGAGCTGGCGGACGACGACATGGACGGGGTGCTGCGCGACTTCGAAACCGGCAACGCGGATACGTTCAAACCGGCCGGCGAATTTTTCGAGACCGTGCGCTATCACGTTTTAGAAGGCGTGTTTTGCGAGCCGCAGTATGGCGGCAACAAAAATATGATTGGGTGGCGTCTGGTTAATTTTCCCGGCCAACAGTTCGGCTATCCCGACCCTTACATCAATAAACGCGTCGATGTGGAACCGGTGGCGGTGGATACCCGCAAGGCGGAGGGCAAGTGAGCAAGGCGGAGGGGATCGCGGATGTTTGCGACGTTTGTATTGTCGGCGTCGGCGGCATGGGCGGCATTCTCGCTAAAGATCTCGCTTCCGCCGGTTTGAAAGTCGTCGGCTTCGAGCGCGGCCCGGCGCCCAAGAAAGAAGACTACGCGCCGCGCGATTCGATTCGTTTTCTAATTCGTCCGCAAACCCTCGATTGGGTGCGCCATGAGCCGACGACGACGCGGCGCAAAACCGGCGATAAGACCAACTTGCAATACCGCACCAGTCCGCTCAACGTGTTGGGCGGCGCGCTGCTGCACTGGACCGGACAGTCGTCGCGCTACACGCCCGGCGATTTTAAGCTCCACACCAATGAGATCGAAAGCGGCAACGCCGAGCGCGCCAAGGCCGACTTGAGCGGCTATGACATTATCGATTGGCCGCTCAGCTATGACGAACTGGAACCGTACTATGAAAAATTCGAATGGGAGTTCGGCATCTCCGGACAAGCCGGCGCCAATCCTTTCGCCGGGCCGCGCCAGCGCGGCTTTCCGCTGCCGCCGCTGCGCCACAGCGGCAAGATGCAGTTGTTCGCCGAAGCGTGCAAAAAATTAGGCTATCATCCCTACGATACAGCGGCGGGAATCGCATCCGAGCCGTACAAGCCGGCGGCGCCGTTCGACACGCGCATCGGCCAGCGCCCGGCGTGCGTTTACTGCGGCCACTGTAATTTCTACGGCTGCCACGTCCATGCCAAGTCGGCGTCGCTCTACATCGCCATTCCAGTGGCGCTGGAGACCAGCAACTTTGAGTTGCGAACGAATTCAAAAGTCTACCGCATTAACACGGATAGTTCTGGCCAAGTCACCGGCGTGAGTTACTTCGATCCCGACGGCGCGGCGCGCGAGCAGCGTGCTCGCGTGGTGATCCTGACCGCGTTCGTATTCGAGCACGCGCGCTTGCTGTTGATTTCTAAAACCGGCAAGGGCCGTTTTGCCAAGGGACTGGCCAACAGCAGCGGCTACGTCGGCCGCAATATCATGGCCCACGGCGACGTGCGCGCCATGGGCGCGTTCGATGACTTCATCGTCAATGGCTTCATCGGGCCGGGTTCGGCGGCGATGCGCATCGACGATTTCAACGGCAACAACTTTGATCATACCGATTTGGGTTTCATCCGCGGTGGCACCATCGGCACCAGCGGCGACGGCACGCCGGTGACGCGCCTCGATGTCTTGCCGCCGGGCGTGCCCGGCTGGGGCAAAGAGTTCAAGGAGTTCTACACGCGCTACTACACGCGGACGATGGATTTGAACATGCAGCCCGAGACGCTGCCGCACCCGGCCAATCGCGTCGATCTCGATCCGCGCCATCGCGACCGCTGGGGCCTGCCGCTGCCGCGGGTGACTTTCGAGTTTCATCAGAACGAACAGCGCTTGCAAAAATACCTGGCCGTCGTCGGCGACAAAATCATGCGCGCCACCGGCGCGAACAAGGTGTGGACGGAAGAAAAAGGCCGGCCCAACCGTTGGGCCGGCGGCACGCGCATGGGCGCCGATGCGAAAAATTCCGTGGTCAATGCCAACTGCCAGACCCACGACGTCGATAATCTCTTCATCGTCGGCTCGTCGGTGTTTCCCACCATGGCCGGCTATCCGCCGACGGCGACGGTGGCGGCGCTTACTTATCGGCTGGCGGATTTTATTCTGCGCCAGAAGCAGTGGTTCAAGTGAGAATCGGAGTAGTGGAGTGATGGAGCACTGGAGTGTTGGGTCCGAAACCCCATTACTCCACCACTCCAATACTCCATCACTCCAATGATCCGACTAGGCGCGCAGCATCTCCCATTTCTTGCTGAGCATTCTGAAAGTCACTCCCGCCAGCGCGAACAGGCCGATCAAGCCCCAGAGTAACGGTTCGTAAGTCTGCCAGCGGTCGAAAATCGCGCCGGCGATGACCGGGCCGGCGACGCCGCCCCACATATAGAAAAAGCTCATGTAGCCGCGAATTTTGGCGAAGTGTTTGCGGCCGAAGAAGTCGCCCACCACCGCCCAGCCGACGGCGTAGGTTGCTTCGACACAAGTGAATAGCGCGGTGAAGAGCCACAGTACCCACATCGAGTTGCCGAACAGCGGCAACAACATGCCGGCGGCGGCGATGAATAGTATCGTCGAGACCAAGCGCGGCTTGTTTACCCGGTCGGCGAACCAGCCGAGGCCAAGCGTGGCGATCAGGCCGAGCAGCGCAAAGGAGCTGAGCAAGAACGCGGCTTGAGTCTGGCTCGCGCCTTTCCACACCATCATCGGCACGAAGTGGGTGGAGATGCCGTGATAGGCCATGTTGCGGATCGCGTTGCCGAACACGAGCGTCCAGAAAGTGAAGGAGCGAAAGGCTTCGCCGGCGGTGACCTCCATATCTTTGAGCGAGCGCGGCGCTGGTTCTTGTTTCAATGGTTTAGCCGGTGTGGCGCTCGGACTATCGCCGTCGGGTAAAAGCCCCATGCTCTCAGGCGAGCGGCGGATCGTTAGGCACAGTGGCACGCCGAACAGTAGAAACATGACGCCGGAAAAAACCGCGCCCGAGCGCCAGCCCCAGGTCAGAACGATGGCGCTCAGCACCGGCGCGATCAACACACCTCCCGCGCTAAAAGAGGCGCTGCTGAGCGTGATGGCGCGGGCGCGCTGGCGGATAAACCAACTGTTCGTCAATGTCATCGGCGCGTGCATGAAACCGCCGGAGTGGGCCAGCGAGATCATGCCCAGGTAGACCACCAGAAACATGGCGTAGCTGTCGACCGTCGCTAATATTAGATACCCGACGCCCATGAGCAGCACCGCCGTCAACATCACCGGGCGCGGGCCGTAGCGGTCGAGGATGTGGCCGACGATCGGTCCTTCGATGGCGCCCTCGGCGCGCGCCAAGGAAAAAGCGAAGGACGTGGCGGTGCGGCTCAAGTTAAGATCTTGGCTTAGGGGTAGAAAGAAAATGGTGAAACCGAAGCTGTGCAGCCCGCTGCCGAGCACGCGCAGGGCGGCGGAGGCCGCCACCATGCGCCAGCCGTAGAAGAGTCCGGAGAGTTGGGTGAGCATGGTTGTAATGAATCGAGGACGCGTGTTTCTAGCAGCAGTACAACAGCTGGCGAGATTGAACAACCCTGCACATCGCGAGCCGTTTACGAGTCGTTGACTGATGCACCAAGCCTCCAGGTCTGTCATTCCCGCGCACGCGGGAATCTAGGCGATGTGCGAATGAACCTGGATTCCCGTTTTCACGGGAATGACGGATCGCTGGATATCGTCTTTGTCACAGGCGATTTTCTGAGCGTTCGCGTCAACGAGTGACTGCCGGTATACTCACAACATTTCCGAAGACAACTTCGTCAATGGCGACATCAATCGACATCCTCGTCACCGGCGGCACCGGCTACATCGGCCAGCATCTGATTCCGCTGCTGATGGCGCGCGGCCATCGCGTTCGCGTTCTTGCGCGCGCAGCATCGGCAGCGCGGGTGCCGGTGGGAGCGACGGCTGTGATCGGCGATGCGCTCAATGCCGATTCCATCGCCGGCGCGTTGCGCGCGGGCGACACCGTGATCCACCTGGTCGGCACGCCGCATCCGAGTCCGAGTAAAGCGGACCAGTTCGATCGCATCGATCTGATGTCGATTCGCTGCACGGTTGCCGCGGCCAAGCGCGTCGGCATCGCCCATCTCATTTACGTCAGCGTAGCGCAGCCGGCGCCGGTCATGGCGCACTATCTCTGGGTGCGCTCCTTGGGCGAGACGATGATTCGCGAAGCGCAGTTGGCCGCGAGTATCATGCGGCCTTGGTACGTGCTCGGTCCCGGCCATTGGTGGCCGAAAGCGATTCTGCCGCTTTACAAACTTGCCGAGATGTTTCCCGTGACGCGCGCGGCCGCCGAGCGTTTGGGCTCCGTGACCATTGAGCAGTTTGTAACAGCAATGGTCAGCGCCGTGGAAAATCCGCCGGCAGCAAGACAGCGGCGCATCATCGACGTGCCGGCGATCCGCCGGGCGCAGTTGTAAAACACAATGACGATTGCCGTGAAAAATCTTTTTGCCGATCTTCCCGCCGGCGGCAGTGGCGAAGATATTCTGTCGCTGTTCGAGAACCCAAACGTCAAGATTACGCGCGTCGTCTCGCACTCATATAGCAGCCAAGCTGGATTCTGGTACGATCAAGCCGACGACGAGTGGGTAATCGTGCTGCGCGGCCAAGCGACGGTGGAATTTGCCAGCGGCGAATTTATCGAAATGACGGAGGGCGATTGTCTAACGATCGAGCGACATGTGAAGCATCGAGTAGCGCGCACGAGTGAGGAAACGATTTGGCTGGCGGTGCATGCGACGTGAAGAGGAGAATGGGAATCGGAATGATTAACCGCACCCTTCGACAAAACCCAGGGCGATCGGGAACGCAAAGGGCGCAAAATAAATCCGGAGAGCAAGACCGAGTGT
>Ga0137461_1000100_pt1 | contig 18067 bp, 17 predicted proteins | sample EasRivERMGT746_2_FD_104650 | JGI IMG/M metagenome (GOLD analysis project Ga0137461, IMG submission 104650) | Soil microbial communities from meander-bound floodplain in the East River, Colorado, USA - East River MetaG ERMGT746_2 | ecosystem: Environmental > Terrestrial > Soil > Floodplain ... | reverse complement strand
CGGCGGCTGCGTTCGGCGCGCGAACTCGAAGTCGTGACTTTCATCCCTTCGCTCACCCGACTCAAGCAGGCCGGGAGCAGCGGCTTGACGCCGTCGACTTCGACGACGCAGATGCGGCAAAGCCCGTTCGCCGTGCAGTGGTCGTGATAGCAGATGGTCGGAATCTGTCCGCCAAGGTGCTCCGCAGCTTTGAGGATCGTCGTCCCCGCGGGGACGGTGACGGTGGTACCGTCAATTGAGAGTGTTACATCAGGCATGTGAAATCTCTGTGGTTACGCACCCGGAATTTTTCACCACGAAGGCACGAAGAGCACGAAGTTCGGAGTTTGAATTATCCAAAACCTTCGTGTCCTTCGTGCCTTCGTGGTGAATCTTATTTCTTCGCATCGAACATCTCCGGCCACAATTTCATCGCGCTCAATACCGCCGTGGGCGCCGTCTGGCCCAGGCCGCACAGGGACGCGTCGATCATCGTGTTGCCCACATCCGATAAGCGTTCGCGGTCACCGGCGAGCGAATGTCCGGCGGCGGCGCGGTCGAGAATTTCATACTGGCGGCGCGCGCCCAACTGGCAGGGATAGCATTTGCCGCAGCTTTCGTCGGCAAAGAAGTGCGCCAGCCGCTTCAGCACGTCGCTTAGGTCCGTGCTATCATCGAAGACCATAACCGCGCCGGAGCCGAGGGGCAAACCCGCCGCGCTGAGATTTTCAAACGACAAGATCACGTCCAAATCTTTTTCAACGGCAAAGGCGCCCGCCGCGCCGCCCATGAGCACGGCCTGAAGCTTGCGTCCCGGTTGCAGTCCGCCGGCGAGATCGAACAACAGGTGGCGCAAGGTGACGCCGAACGGCACCTCGTAAAGCCCAGGCTTCCGTATCTGGCCCGAGACACAAAATAGCTTGGGGCCGGGCGAACGATCTGTGCCGATTTTCCGATACTCCGCGGCGCCCCGTTCGAGGATCAGCGGGACGTTGCAGAAGGTCTCGACGTTGTTGATCACGGTGGGCTTGCCGAATAACCCGTGGGTGGTGGGGAACGGCGGCTTGATGCGCGGCAAGCCGCGCTTGCCCTCGATGGATTCCAACAGCGCGGTTTCCTCGCCGCAAATGTAGGCGCCGGCTCCCAGTCGCATTTCAATTTCGAAAGTTAATCCCGAGTTCAAAATATTCGCCCCGACGATACCGGCTTGGCGCGCTTCGTTGAGAGCTTCGCTCAGAACATTGAAGGCGCGCGGATATTCGCCGCGCACGTAAATGTATCCCCGACTCGCGCCCACGGCATAGGCCGCGATGATCATCCCTTCGATGATCCGGTGCGGATCTTCTTCCATGAGAATGCGGTCTTTGAACGTGCCGGGCTCGGATTCGTCGGCGTTGCACACGATATACTTGGGTTGCGACGTCGATTTCGCCGCTCCCTCCCACTTGACGCCGGTGGGAAATGCCGCGCCGCCGCGGCCGACCAATCCCGCCGCCTTCACTTCAGCGAGAACATCTTGCGGCGTCATCGTCAACGTCTTTTTTAATCCGCCGTAACCGCCCCGCGCTCGGTAGTCGGCAAGGGAGGTGGGATGACCTTGGCCGCAATTGCTCGTGAGGATGCGAATATCGCCGCCGACAAAGCTTAACGGCTTTACGCCATTCGGCGCGCAGATCGCGGCTGCTTGCTTGGCATCGGCATGTCCAAGAGCGGCTTCGCCGACAAGCAGTGCCGGCGCGTGGTCGCACAAGCCCAGGCAGGGGGCATGCTCGACGGTGAACGCGCCATCCGAGCTGATTTCACCCGGCTCGATCTGCAAATGGCGGCACAGCGCCTCTGCCACTGCTTCAGCTCCGGAAACGGCACACACAGGCGCGTTGCAGACACGCACGACGGTCCGGCCCACCGGTTGCCGATTGAACATCTCGTAGAAATCGATGACACCATAGACGTCGGCGAGTGGCACACCCAGCGCGCGGCTCACTTCCGCCGCAACCGGTTCGGGAAGCCAGCCATAGAGCTGCTGAGCGGCGTGCAAGGCTGGCAGGAGCGCAGGACGGCCTTGCGACGCCAACTCGGCAAGGATCGAGCGCAGGGGAAAGAGTTCGCTATCGTTCATCACTCGTAATATCTAAGCTAGTGCCAGCGTATCGGCCCGTGAACGCCGGCGTTGGCTAAATTCGGATTTACAGATTGTACGGATTATCGAGCGCGGCCTGTTTCATTTGCGCGTGCAGATCGACCATCGTGAGTGCGCAGTATTCCAACGAATAGCCGGCGCGAAACTCGACGCTTTCCTGGAGCGCGCGGGTCAGCACGGTGCGATTGAAGGCGCCGTGGCCCATCGCTTCTTCGCCGCCTTCGCCCAACTTGTGGGTGTCCATGTCCGCTTCTTCATGGGTGGAAAAATAGACGGCGTCCTGTTTGGAAAAACCATAATGCGCGGTCAGCGCGGTGAACCATTGGCCCGACCACATGGAGAGCGATTCCTCGAAAACATGCAGCCCCCACAACTCGACGATGGAGCCGTCGATGAAAACTTTGTGGCAAAAATCGTTGATCGAGCGGGCGGCGGGAAGATAGGGGTCTTCGAGCATTTCTTTTTTGTTCAAACCCATCTTTTCGGCGGTTTGCAAGAGCACCAAGACATGGCCTGGGGCCCTGGGTGAAATCAGTTCGTCGGCGATCTTGGCGCAAAACGGACCGAGCAGATCGAAGTTGCGGACGAAAAACGGCAAGTGGGTGTAGTAGGAGACCGCGTTGAGAGCATTCACTTCGAGGGAAAAATGGCCCCAGTTTTTAAAAAACTGGCGCATCACCGGCAGCGGCAACTTGCCTTCGCGCAGTTGGCTCATGAAGGCGCCTTGGTAAATTTTCTCGTGAGCGTACTTGTAAAGCGTTTTGTAGAGATAATCGACGTACTCGGCGGCTTCTTTCGCGCCGAGCTTTTCGCCCGCTTTGGGCTCTTTCAACGTACTCACTCAGGCCTCCAAAAAAATATTATTTTAGATTCTCTACGAGTTATCACCGGCCCTCCAACGAGTCAAGAAAGCTGGGCGAATTGCAATCGCGCAACCTTGCGCTAAGATGGCGTCATGGCCACACGACCGAGTAAAGAAATAGAAACCTTTCCCAACCCGCGCCCGGAGCGCGATTATGAAATCACCATGGAGTGTCCGGAGTTCACCTGCGTTTGCCCGAAAACCGGTCAGCCCGACTTCGCCACCATCCGGATCACCTACGTGCCGGACACCATCTGTGTCGAACTCAAGTCACTTAAGCTCTATCTCTGGTCCTATCGCGACGAAGGCGCGTTTCATGAGGCGGTGATCAATAAAATTCTCGACGATCTCGTCGCCGCCTGCCGGCCGCGCCGGATGACGGTGGTCGGCGACTTCAATGTGCGCGGCGGCATCCATACGACGGTCACGGCGACGCTTTCGCAACGTTGATCTAGAACAAAATCTTGGCTCCAGCGCTACTGTGAGCAAACTGTGCACAAGCTGTGGCTTGATCGTTCGATGTGATTGGCGCCATTGACGAATCCGGCCGGCGCGATTTTTGAGAAGTTTTTTTCACCGCGAATCTGCGGCGAGAATTTTTTTCGCAAAGCGAAAAATTTTCTTGCATTTTAGTTTTTTTACTTTACATTTGCCTAACCGAATTTTGTCATCCGTGGCGCGAAAATTTTTTCATCGTCAATAGTCTTTGATTCTCATGGCTGGTCTAGAAGATAACCTGCGTAAAGTGCCGCCGCAAAATCTTGAAGCCGAATCTTCGGTGCTCGGCGGCGTCTTGCTCGACAATGAAGCGATCAACCAAGTTTTAGAGCTGTTGCGCCCGGAAGATTTCTACCGCGAATCGCACCGCAAGATATTTCGCGCCATGATCGAGATCACCGACCGCAGCGAGCCGGTGGATCTAATCACTCTGAGCGATTTCCTCAAGGGAAAAAACGAGATTGAGGCGGTGGGCGGCTCCGCCTACCTCGCTGCGCTCGCCGATTTCGTGCCGACGGCGGCGAACATCGCTTATTATGCCCGCATCGTGCGCGAGAAATCGATTTTGCGCAGTTTAATATCGACCGCCACCGACATCGCCACGCGCGGCTACGAAGAACAGGGCAATATCGACGAGTTTCTCGATTCCGCCGAGAAAGTCATCTTCGATATCTCGGAAAAAAAGATCAAGGCTTCTTTTGTCGCCGTCGGCGACATGATCACCGACACTCTGAAGACCGTCGAGAAACTCTACCAGCGCAAAGAGATGATCACCGGCGTGCCCACCGGTTACGAAGACTTGGACAAAATTACCGCAGGCTTGCAGCCGTCCGAATTGATCATCGTCGCCGGCCGTCCCGGCATGGGTAAAACCGCATTCGCTCTAAACATCGCCACCAACGCGGCTTACACCGGCGTCGGCGCCGCGATATTTTCCCTCGAAATGGCCAAAGAGCAATTGGTCTTGCGCATGCTTTGCTCCGAGGCGCGGGTCAATAGTTCCAAAGTGCGCTCCGGTTATTTAGGCGAGCGCGACTTCCCGCAACTGGCAAAGGCCGCCGGCCGTTTGCACGAAGCGCCGATTTATATCGACGACACGCCGGCGATCTCGGTGCTCGAGCTGCGCGCCAAGGCGCGCCGGCTGCTGCGCGACCGCTCCAAGAAAGTCGGCTTGATCGTGGTCGATTACCTGCAGCTGATGCGCGGCATGGGCAACGCCAACAACCGCGAGCAAGAGATCTCGGAAATCTCCCGCTCGCTCAAAGCACTGGCCAAAGAATTGAACGTGCCCGTGATCGCGTTATCGCAGCTCAATCGCAAGGTCGAGGACCGAACCGGGAGAAAACCGCAGATGTCGGACCTGCGTGAATCCGGCGCCATTGAACAAGACGCAGATGTGATCATGTTCATTTACCGAGAAGAGCTGTATGACAAAACCAACGACGATGTGAAGGGTAAAGCGGAAGTAATCGTCGAGAAACAGCGTAACGGCCCCACCGGAACGATCAACCTAACCTTCCTCGCCGAATACACCCGTTTCGAAAATTATACCGAGCGGGATTACCGCGGCTACGACGAGGCGGAAGACGCGTAGCGGGCGAAATTGATAGAAGTTGCAGCGCCTAAAACCAATGAGATAGTTAAACTGGGGTGATGATCACACTGGAAAGTTAATGGTTCCTTATCGGAATCGAATTCGAAAAGACATTGCACTTTCTTCATGAGGAAAGACGCGCCGAAATCTTTGGTTTTCAGCGATGATAAACGCGAACTCCTCAGGCTTGCTAGGCAGAAAGGTTTGACAAACGAACAGATCGTACTAAAGCTCACGCAAGGTCGCACTTATTCAGACTGTCGAGTCATGGCGCCAGTATGGGCCAAAGAAATGGGGATCACCACAACCGAATTCATGGTGCTCGCTCGTAGACGGCGTTAGGTGGAAAGAGCATCGCGTAACTGCTTTTCCGATTGCGCGAGCAATGCCGGCAGTCTCTTTTTTAACTTTTTTTCTAGTTTTCCATTAAACGCGAGTTCTTCCTTAATATCTTCTAGGATGGATGGTGGAATCTGGAACTGGTATTTAAACTCATGGCGGTCCGGTAATAAGATGTCCATGAACGTTGGCATTTGTTCGATTTTCAGTTCGGCACCTGGCATATCTTCAGGCTCAACAAGCAGTTGGTATACAAGTTTCATCAATCTTTGCCCGTCGTAGGGCTGGTACTTTTGGGTGGTCTTGTCGAGCAGTTTTAATATTTGAGCATTGTTCTTGTAGTCGCCAATTGTTCCTTCGAGGAAATCCACTAAATACTGTCCTTTATCTGTGAGTTTGTAGGTTGTCTTGTGAGCGAGACCGGCGTTAGTAACCCATTGAAAGTCCGACGCTAGCTCCGCGCTAAATGGGCCTAGCTGATAGCGAAAGTACTTGTAGTATAGTCCGCCGATGTTGGCTTTGATCAGAGCGAGTTCGTTTAAGAATACTTGTTTCTGAAGTTTTAGATTGCCCCAGATATTTTCATCCTTCGCTAGAATGCGGAGCAGCAGCAGCATCTGGCTAATTTTTTGTTTTTCAGTTTTCATCGCTACTGGCAGATCTAAGAATTATAGCGTTCCTCATACCAGAAAGTAACAGCCTTAGCAAAGAAAAGTTCCGTGACTTTCACGCTATATTCAACTCTGGGGAAACTTTGCCTAAGGCTAGTAACAGCAACTCCACGACGTTTGTCGGTGTATTGCTGGATCTGACGAATTTGCGTAAGTATTGGCTCAATAAATTACCTTACAGCGTGTTCTCGCTCAATTGATTTTTCACGATGGTCAAATTTTCTATCCTAGAACGACTGACTTGACGACATGTCCAGAATAACCTCATTGTTTTTGTTCTTCTGGGTTCTCGTCATTTATTCGACGGGTGAGATCGCTGCCGGGGAATTAAGTTCAAAGCTCCCTCCCTTGCTGCTTGCCAAAGAGCTTGGGCCGAACGTCGATCCGGCGAAATATCTGGTCAGCGAAAAATATGACGGCGCGCGGGCGCTCTGGGACGGTAAGGCGCTGCGTTTTCGCAGTGGCCGCGCCGTGCCGGCGCCGACGTGGTTTATCGCCAAACTGCCGCAACAAGCGCTCGACGGCGAGCTGTGGCTCGGGCGCGGCCGCTTCGATGCGCTCTCGGGCTTCGTGCGCAAGAGCGAGCCGGTGGATGATGAGTGGCGCCAGATTAAATATATGATCTTCGAGTTGCCGGATGCGCCCGGCACCTTTGCCGCGCGGGCCGAGCGCATCAAAGAGATCGTCGCCAAAACCCAGGGGCCGCAGTTGATCGCCGTGGAACAGTTTCGCGTCGCCAACCGCGCCGTGCTCAAAAAAAAATTAGATGAGGTGGTGCGCGGCGGCGGCGAAGGACTGATGCTTCATCTGGCCGACGCGACCTACGTGACGGGCCGTAGCGATGCGCTGCTCAAGCTCAAACCGTTACAGGACACCGAGGCGGACGTGATCGAGCATGTCGCCGGCAAGGGCAAATACACCGGCATGCTCGGCGCCCTGCGCGTGCGCACGCCGGAGGGCAAAGTGTTTCTGCTTGGCACCGGCTTTAGCGACGACGTCCGAAAAAATCCGCCGCCGGTGGGCGCCACCGTTACCTATACTTATCGCGGCTTGACCAAAACCGGGTTGCCACGGTTTGCCAGTTATTTGCGCGTGCGCGAGAATTTTTGATTCGATTTATTTCCGCGGTTCGCGCTCGTACCAGTCTTCATGGAGCGACCAGCGTGAACAACTCAAGCACGATGTCCAGCGCCACTGATGGCCGCAGCCGGGACAAAGACCGCGCGTGGTGAAGGTATTCCAGCAGGCGCCGCAGCCATCGGCGAAAAATTCCGGATCGCCGCAAGGCGCGCAGAACCAGCGATGCGACGGCTTGGGTTGCCATTTGCACAGCGGGCAGCGGATGCGGTTGAAGTCGGGATGCGCTGTCTCGTGCGGGATATTCTTGACGGCTGACCGACCTGACTTCGGATGCTCCAGCAAAAGTAGAAAGACAACGGGGATCGAGTTAGTCGGAAGTACCGCTTGCGGTTCGATGGCGATACTTTTTGTGAATCGGCCGTACACCGTGGTTAGTAATGCATAGCTCAGCGCGGGATTTGAGATCCGAGCCTTGGCCTCGCGTCTCTATTTTGACTCCTGGAGTTGGCCGGTAACGAACTTGTGCAAGGCGCTGGCAATGAGAGTCTGATAGGGCATTCCTTCCATGACGGCCCATTTTCGAATCTTTTCCAGATCGCGCGCAGCGATGCGGATGTTGATGCGTTTCTCCTTCTGCAGAGTTCTTTTCGCGGCGGCCTCTAGTTGACGTTTCTCTGCTCTGAAGTTCTTGATGCTTTCAAACTCGCTGCGCTCGAAGTCATGTAGGATCTGCAGCTCTTCCTTGTCCAGTTTTAGCCGATTCCGATTCATCCGAGATACTCCTTGGTCGCTTTGCGGCTGGGAATGATGGTTTTCAGAAACCGGGTGCCGCGTTCCTTGACGTAAGGGATCAATACACGTAGCCGTCCATATTGAGCACGATGATGCTCTGCTTTGGATAGCGGGTCGGATTCGAATGTTTGATGATATCCAACACGTCACCGTTCTGGATATGAAAAACTACGTCTTCGAAACTGACGCCTCGCGTGCCCTTTAAGAATTGGTTCTTCTCATCATCCCAATCAAATTCGCTCACATGCGGCACGATCCCATCATGTGTGCCTTATGTCAACATCATTGAAGGTTGATAGCGTTGCCTCATTATTGAGTGAATTTATTTCGCGCCCACGCCTTGCCGGCACTTGACGAAATTCACCATTTTCATGCTCATCACCACTTCGTGTTTCTGATTGAGAACTTCGATAAAGGTGCGAACGATGCCGCGGTCGGGGCGGGATTCGGAGCGGCGCGCTTCGAGCACCGTCGCGCGCACCGACAATGCATCACCGGGGAAAACCGGTTTGTCCCAGCGCAGCTCGTCGCCGCCCGGCGAGCCGAGATTGGCGACCTGGGAAAGATAGTTTTCCGTATAGACGCGCATCATCAGCGCGGCGGTGTGCCAGCCGCTGGCGATGACGCCGCCGTAGATACTTTTCTTGGCTGCTTCTTTGTCGATGTGATAGGAGAGCGGCACGAAGCGTTTGCCGAAGTCGATCACTTCTTGCTCGTCTACTTTGATGGAGCCGAATTCATGGACGGCGCCGGGAATGTAGTCTTCGAAGTAGCGCTTGTCGGGGGTCGTGGAAAAGGATGAACTGCCCATGATTTTCCTGTTTGCTGAATGATTCTATTCACCTAGTCGATTGCGCCAATAGCCCGGTCGCCGGCTTTGGTGCGCGAATGCGACAACCCAAAGATCGGCGTCGTGTTCAATAAATATGACTGAATAAGGAAATCGTTTGACAATGACTTGGCGAGCGCCCAGCGCTATTGGAATACTCAAAAGAGCTGAAGCTAACAGTGGAGCCGCGTTAAGCCGCTCCATGGCTTCATCGATTGCGAGGCGGAATTCACGGCCCAATCCGGGACGTCGATTTTCGTACCAACGTTCGGCCGCAACCAGTTCGTCCTCGGCTTCATCGAGTACGATGATCGGCCGGCTCATCCCCCGGACCGCTCAAGGCGTTTGCGAACGTCGGCCCATGGTCGTCCCTTGGCCGTGCCGGACTTGATGCGCTCAATGCGTCGCTCGATCTCAGCGGCCCACGCTGACTCGACGGCGTCGTCAGGCTCGCCATCGAGGCTTGCGAGCAGCGCGGAAGCGATCTCAGCTCGCTCAGTAATCGAGAGATGCATTGCGGTTATGAGAATGTCGTCAGCTACTTTGCTCATGGCTCGATAATATCGCCGTGCTCAATTTTTGTCCAGATAGTAACCCCGATCCTTGAGCAGTCCTTGGTTTAATTTGCCTGGGCTATTCTTGCGACTTTGCCAACGATGTCTTCCGCCCCCAGGATATCGCTGATGATCGCCGCGGAGTCGGCGCCGGCTTGCCACACTGCTTGGACATTTTGTTCGTTGATGCCGCCGATGGCGACGATGGGGATTTTTACCGCGGCGCGGATTTGTTGGAGCATGTCGATGCCGCGGGCGGTTAAGCCGGTATCTTTAGTCGTGGTGCCGAACATGGGGCCGAAGCCGATGTAGTCGGCGCCGTTGCGCTCGGCTTCTTTAGCTTGCTCGATGTCGTGGGTCGAGATGCCGATGATTTTGCCGGCCATGAGTTTTCTTCCGGCGGTGATCGGCAAGTCTTCTTGTCCGAGATGGACACCATCGGCGTCGCAAGCCAGCGCGATGTCGATGCGGTCGTTGACGATCAACCGGCAGCCGGCGGCGCGCGTCTGGGCGCGCACTTGCTGGGCCAATTCTAAAAAATCTCTCGGCAACATCGACTTGACGCGCAGCTGGAGAATTTTCACTCCACCGTCGAGCAGTTGTTGCAACACGGCGTCAGCGGGCCGCCATTTGGTTTGTTCGGGATCGAGGATGGCGTAGAGCGGCGGAAGCTTGAGCGGCATGGGTTAGGACGGATCTTTTTTAAGCTCGATGCGCAGATCGGTGATTTTTTTGCGCAGAGTATTGCGATTGATGCCGAGAATTTGCGCGGCGCGGATTTGATTGCCCTTGGTTTTTCTGAGCGTCAGCTCGATCAGCGGCCGCTCGACTCGTTCGATCACCAGCGAGTAGAGATTGTCGACGTCGACGCCTTCCATGCGGCGAAAATAATCGACCAGTTTGTGCCGGATGATTTCTTCAAGAGAGAGTTGGTCCACTTCCAGGCTCGCGCTGGCCGGCTTGTTTTGCAGCGTGAAGTCCCTGGGAAACAGGATCGGCCCGGAAGACAACACGGCGGCGCGAATCAGCGTGTTCTCCAGCTCGCGCACGTTGCCGGGCCAGGCATGCTCTTCGAGCAGCTTCTGGGCGTCGGGCGAGATACCGGAAATCTGGATGCCCATCTCGCGGTTGATCTTGTCGATGAAGTAGCCGATCAGCAGCGCGATGTCGCCGCGCCGGGCGCGCAGCGCCGGCAAATGGATCGGGATCACTTTGAGACGGAAATAGAGATCTTCGCGAAAACGTTTTTCCTTGACCGCTTTTTCCAAGTCTTGGTTGGTGGCGGCCAGGATGCGCACGTCGGCCTTGAGCACTTCGCGGCCGCCGACCCGGCCGTACTCGTGATCTTGCAAGACGCGCAACAGTTTGGTTTGCAACTCGAGCGGGATGTCGCCGACTTCGTCGAGAAATAACGTGCCGGCTTCGGCCAATTCAAATTTTCCCAGGCGCCGGTCCAGGGCGCCGGTGAAGGAGCCTTTCTCGTGGCCGAACAGTTCGCTTTCGAGCAGGTCGCGCGGGATGGCGGCGCAGTTGATGGCGACGAAGGGTTGGTTCCAGCGCGGCGAATTATAATGGATGGTCTTGGCGACCAGTTCTTTGCCCGTGCCGCTCTCGCCGAGAATCAAGATCGTCGCTTGGGTGTCGACCACTTGGCCGATGATTTTATAAACGCTCTGCATCGCCGCGCTGGTGCCGATGATGTTGACGCCGGGCTCGAAGCGTTTTTTGACTTCTTGCTTGAGCTCGCGAAAGTCGCGGCTCAATTTGTGGCTGTCGAGGGCGCGTTTGACCAGGAGCAAAACTTCGTCGAGATCGAAGGGCTTGGTGATGTAGTCGAAGGCGCCGTTTTTCATGGCGCCGATGGCGTTGCGCATGGTGTTCTGCGCGGTCATGACGATCATCGCGGTGTCGACGCCGTTCTCTTTAAATTCCTTGAGCAAATCCAAGCCGTCGATATCCGGCAGTTTGATATCCATCAGCGAGACATCGAAATGGCTTTCGCCGAGCAGCCGGCGCGCGGCGGCGCCGTTGGCCGCGGTCTGGACAAAATAGCCTTCGGCCTCGAGGGCTTTCTGCAATACGAAACGGAGCGACTCTTCGTCTTCGGTAACGAGAATTTTGCCTTGGTCCATTTTTTTAGTCCGCCACTAATAGAGACACTTTGAAAGTGCTGCCTTGGCCTTCGACGCTGTCGACGCGAATGGTCCCGCCGTGCTCGCGAATGATCCGGTCGCAAGTTGCCAAGCCGAGTCCGGTGCCGCCGGTCTTGGTCGTGAAGAAGGGCGAAAAAATTTGCGGCAAATCCGCTGCGCCGATGCCCGCGCCTTGATCGGCGATTTCCACCCAGATCAGCCGCCGGGCGGCGCGGTCTTGGCCGCGGATGCGAAATTCGTTCTCCAGGCGAGTGACCACCGTGAGTGTGCCGGAGTGGAGCATGGCCTGCAAGCCGTTTTTCACCAGGTTCAAGAAAACTTGGGTGAGCCGGGCGCGGTCGGCGCGGATCGGCGGCAGACTCGGATCGTAGCGTTTCTTGATTTCAATCTGATTGGCGCTCACCGTCTGGGCTTCGAGCAGCAAAACATCGTCGAGAATTTCGTGGATATTGACCGGCGCCAGTTCGAGATCCGCCGGGCGCGACAGATCGAGCAATTGCTCAATCAATTGATTGACCCGGTCGACTTCGCGAATCATGATGTCGGTAAATTCTCTGGTCGACGGATCGCCGTCGGCAGCGCGCCGCAGCAATTGCGCCGCGCCTTTGATGCCGCCCAGCGGATTTCTGATTTCATGGGCGAGGCCCGCGGCCAGCGTGCCCATCAGCGCGAGCCGGTCGATGCGCTTCAAATCTTCTTCCAGTTCTTTTCGATGCTTGTCGTCGCGCAGCAGCATGATCGAGCCGAGAAACTGCCCCTGGCGGTCTTGCAGCGGCGATGCCGTGACGCTGATCGGCGCTTTTCTGCCCCAGCGGGTGACGAAGTCGCCTTCGCCGCGGGCGCTTTCCTGGCGCGGCGGCTGGGTTTTTCGCAGCAGCTCGATGAGCCAAGGCTCGCGCTTGAAAATCTGTTCGACGGCCTGGCCTTGAGCCGCCGATGACGAAACTTCGGTTAGCATCTCGGCGGCCTCGTTGAAGTAGCCGATCTTGTCTTCCAGGTCGACGGTGACCACGCCGTCCTCCAAGCTGGCGAGAATCTGCTGCCAGGAAATTTGCGTCGCCGAGCGGCGCTTGGGTTGGCTGAAGGTTTTCATGATGCTACCGAATTGCGACCGAGCATAGCAAAATCGCTCGCCGGCGCAAATCCTCGGCGCGCTTTGGTTGACATCGGAGCAGGTGACTCTGTAAGCTCAGCCAAACGTTCGAAACGCCAAGGAGGATCTCTAATGGCTTATGACATTCTGATTAAAGGTGGGCGGATTTATGACGGCAGCGGCTTGCCGTCCTATCTCGGCGACGTGGCGGTGCAGGACGGAAAAATCGTCGAGACCGGGCGCATCAGCGGCAGCGCCAAACGCGTGGTCAACGCCGACGGCCTGGCGGTGTCGCCGGGATTCATCGACTTTCACACTCATCTCGATGCGCAACTCTTGTGGGACCCGCTGGCGACTTCGTCTTGCTATCACGGCGTGACCACCGTCATTCCCGGCAACTGCGGCTTGTCCTTGGCGCCGTGCAAAGAACCGGATCGCGACACGATTCTCAGAAGCTTCGAGCGCGTCGAGGCGATCACGTTCCCTGCTTTAAAGGCCGGCGTACCGTGGGGCTTTACCACCTTTGGCCAGTATCTCGACGCCATGCGCGGAAAACTCGGCGTCAACGTCGCCTCGCTGGTGGGTCACTGCGCGCTGCGCCAATATGTCATGGGTGAAGCTTCCCTCGAACGCGCCGCGACACCGGCGGAAATCCATCAGATGAAAGAAGTGCTCAAGGCCAGCGTGCGCGCCGGCGCCGCCGGCTTCTCGACCAATCAAAATCCCGTCCATATGTACGCCGACGGCACGCCGATCCAGAGCCGCTTCGCCACCGACGAAGAAATTATCGAGCTGGCCTGCGCGCTGGGCGAGATCAATCAGGGTGTCGTGCAGATTTCTCGCGGGTCATTGGGCGTGTCGGTGCCGATGCGCGAGAGCGTGAAGTTGTTCGAGGAGATTTCCAGCCGATCGGGACGGCCGGTGATCTGGCAGAGCATCACGCATCGTTGGGACAAGCCCAATGAATGGCGCCAGCTTTTGGACATGGCCAAAGAGACCATCGACCGTGGCGTGCAGTCTTATCCGCTGTGCAACGCGCGCTTGTTCAACAACCGGCTGACCATGAAGAACGCCCAAGTGTTCGACGATCTGCCGACTTGGAAGACGATTCTTTTCTTGCCGCTCGAAGCGCGCATCGCGGCGCTTAAAGATCCCGAGACGCGCAAAAAAATGCGCTACGAAGCGGTGGAAGAAAAGAAATCGTCGCGCTTCTCGCGCCGCTGGGATCTGGTCTATTTAATCAACGCGGTCAAACCGGAGAACAAGCACCTGGAAAAAAAGAGCGTGGCGGAGATCGCCAAGATTCGCAATCAAGATGTCATCGACGCGTTCCTCGATCTGTCGTTGGAAGAAGGCTTGGACACCGAGTTCCAAACCTCCAGCACCAACGGCGACGAGAAAGCGGTGGCGGAAATTATTCGCAGCCCGTATGTGCTGGTCGGCCAGTCCGACGCCGGCGCGCATTTGATTTACGACGCCGGCTTCGGCTATGCGACGCGCTTGCTCGGCTACTGGGTGCGCGAGAAGCAAATCATGACTTTGGAAGAAGCCGTGCGCAAGCTGACCTTCATGGTCGCGTCGATCTTCGGCCTGCCGGATCGCGGCTTATTGCGTCGCGGCATGGCGGCGGATTTATGCGTCTTCGACCCCGCTACTGTGCGTGAGTGCGATGCCGAGATGGTGCAAGACTTGCCGGGGAACGAGAAACGCTTCATTCAAAAAGCGGTCGGCATCGAGATGACCATCGTCAACGGCCAAGTGCTGGTCGAAAAAGAAAATCACACCGGCGCGCTGCCCGGTGCGGTGCTGGGCGGCGGCAACGGCGCGGCGCTTCAGGCGGCGGCGTAGGAAGAAGAATAGCCGCAAAGTACGCAAAGGGCGCAAAGTAAGGAGATTCGGATTCGTAACTTGAGCACAGAGAGCACATAGATCACAAAAAAGTCGGATTGTAGGGGCGCGATTCATCGCGCCCGGTCCAACTTGGCGCGGGGAGGAAATATGACGATCATCACACTACCGCCAGAAGTTGAAGGCCCGTTAACGGAAGAAGCTCGCAGAAAGGGCACGACACCAGAGTTGCTTGCAGTTGACTGCCTGCGTAAACAATTCCTCTCGCCAACAACGACGGCAACGGCAGTAGCCGGCGACTCACTCTTTGATTTCCTCGCGGGTTTTGCGGGAACTGTCGAAGGGTCCGCCGAACCGCTTTCAGAAGATTGCGGTCAACGTTTTGCCGAGGGACTTGTTGAGAAACAAAAACGAGGACGCGTGTGACTCTCACCGACTCTGGTCCTCTAATCGCTCTTGTTAACAAGAACGACCCGAATCACGCGAGATGCCTGGCCGCCGCAAAACGCTTTCCTGCGGTTCCACTGCTGACTACCTGGCCATGCTTTACCGAAGCGATGTATCTCGTCTTCCGGGCTGGTGGATATCCGGCACAGGCGGAGCTATGGCGCTGGCGGACGGCGCGGCGAATGATTTTGCACGAGTCGACTGAGAATGAGATCGATCGGATGGCGGCCCTGATGGAAAAGTACAGGGATCGACCAATGGATTTGGCAGATTCGTCGCTGGTTGCGGCAGCCGAACAGCTACGGATGCAACAACTCTTTGCTTTGGACAGTGACTTTCACATCTACCGATTGGCTGATGGCTCTGCATTGGAGTGTATTTCGTAGATTGGCGTCAAATAATTTCGACGGGCTCAGTTGGACGCTAAGTAATAGACTCCCAGAGTTGAGACTCCTAATGGGGTGACCAATGTCCGCCACTGAAAAGATTGCCCGTTTCATAGTTGACACCAACTACGACGACATACCACGCGAGGTCGTGGAGAGCGCCAAGCGCACGGCGTTGGACTGCGTGGGAGCCGCGCTTGCCGGCGTTGGCGAGCCGGTCAGCCAGACCATCACAGATTACGTAACCAAGCTCGGCGGGCCGGCACAGGCATCCGTGTTTGGCGCGGGTGTTAAAGTTGCGGTTGCGGACGCGGTGTTGGCTAATGGCTCGATCGCGCACGCGCTCGATTACGACGACTGTGGCGTGAAGATCGGCCATCCCAGTGTTTTGGTTTTGCCAGCGGTGCTGAGCCTTGGTGAGCATGTCGGTGCGTCGGGCGAAGATATTCTCTCCGCCTACATCGTGGGACTGGAAGTCGAGGGCAAGTTGGCGCTCCACGCCGACTTCAAGCTCATGCAAGCCCGTCTGAATCACCAGACCTGGTACGGTTCCGTCGGGGCGGCGGCCGCATGTGTAAAGCTGCTGCGGCTCGACGTCGACAAGACGAGAATGGCGTTGGGCATCGCGGGAAATTTTGCCTGCGGACTCTCGGCTAACCACGGCAGCATGGCCGGCGCGATGGCGGCCGGCAACGCCTGCCGCAACGGCGTGGTTGCCGCGCTGATGGCCCAGGAGGGATTGACCGCCAATCCCGACATCATCGAAGCGAAGAACGGTTTCTACGACACGCTGGTGGGTCCGGGCCACTACGATGCCGAGCGCATGGCGGAGAGTCTAGGCAAACCTTTCTACATCGAGTCTCCGGGCATCGGACTGAAGAAATACCCAAGCTGCTATCACACGCATCGAGCGCTCGACGGAGTGTTTCAGTTGTTGGGCGAGCACAGCCTTAGCGACAAGGATATTGCCGCAGTCGACGTCGGCACTTCCGAGCGCGCCATGCGCGTGCTCGCCTTCTCCGAGCCGGCAACACCCTACCAGGCAAAGTTCAGCATGCCGCACTGCATTGCCGCCGCGGTGGTCGACCATAAGGTGACGCTTGAAACTTTCACAGATCGCAAGTTCGAAGATCGCGGCATCGTCGAGGCCAGAAAAAAAGTTCACCTTTCCTTCCCCGATGTTCCCATCTGGCCGGGTCTCGCGGACGTCGGCCCGGATACCGAGTTCGTCGGCAATCCGGTGACGATCCGAACGACCGATGGGCGCAGCTACAACGCGCGCGTGGACATCCCGCGCGGCGACCCCGCTCTGCCGCTGACTGACGACGAGCTACTGAAAAAGTACAGTGATTGTGCGCGTGGCCAGCTGCGCCAGGACGATATTGATCGCAGTGTCGGCTTGGTTCGCGAGTTAGAGAAGGTGGGAGATGTCGGGACGCTGATGGCTATTCTCAGGTCGCCTTTGCACAAGGCTTAAGAATTGAGGCGCTAATTCTAAAAATCACACTGGCGCACTGCAGAGCGCGGTGCTCGGGAATAGATATAAATAGGAAGATAGACGAACCGGTCCCTAGCAGCGCAAGGCGAGTGATTGAAAAGGATTGTCGAGATTTCGCGGTTCCTCTCGTTTCTGCGCTTGCGTGCAATATCACGGTTGCGTTTAGAAGATTGATTTTCACGTGAACTTAGCCAAACTGAGGATAGCTCTTTCCAGCCATAACATTCAGTGGGAAAGACATGTTCTCGAAAGGCTTATTACGCGAAACATATCTCGAAATGGGGTGTTACAAGTTCTGAGATCGATCCGGAGAGTGCATTGAAGATTACCCGAACGACTATCCATTTCCGAGCGCTCTTTACCATGGTTGGAACCATGATCAGCCGTTACATGTTGTAGCTGCCTTAGACGAAACAGTTCCTGAGGTTCATATCATCACGGCTTACGAGCCCGATTTGGAACACTTCGAAGCAGATTTTCAGACAAGGAGGAAAAAATGACAAGAAAACACACCAAGAGGTTGTGCCCTCTCTGCGCTGGAAAGAAGAAAAACGGAACCACGACCTTCACGGCTGATTTAGAATTCGGAATTGTTGTAATTCGGAAGGTCCCGGCCACGGTTTGCAGCCAGTGCGGAGCGGACTGGATCGACGACCGCGTCGCCAGACAGCTCGAAGATATTGTCAACGCCGCAAGGAAAAAGCGGTTGCAAGTAGAAGTTACCTCGCTTGGCTAAGCTACACGCCCGGGCTGGGAGTTAGAAAAATACGGAGCCGACAAAAGGCGTTGACTGAAAGTTACCCGTTTCCGAAGGTGGGGTTTTAAATCAATGTCGTCGTCCGAAAGAAAAACCCTCGTGGATCTTTATCTTACCGAGCCAAGCTTGCTTGCTAAGCGGCTCTGTCCCGACGCGAGGATCGAAGCGACCACGGAGGCGTTCGAAGACGAGGACGGCCACGTGCGGATTTACCCGCCCGGCGGCATTAGAGAAGAAGAGATCGCCGATATCGAAGGAAAGCTCGCTGACCGCTGCGTCGATATTCTAGTTGAGAAGGGAGTTTTTATTCGCTCCGCAGTTTATGACTGATCGAAACTTCAACGTCCCTTTTCTTTGTAGAGTAACGAGAGTGATCGAAAAAAAAGATTGTCGGGATATCGAAGTCTGACCCCGTGCCCTGACCCCAATGCGGTGGCCTACACCGTGTTTGATCACCAAGGCGCGACCAAACGAGGCCGGCCACGGATCTACGGCAACAAAGTGAAGCTCAGGTCACTGTTCAGCGATAGCCAGACGATGCAACAGG
>Ga0137461_1000099_pt1 | contig 18331 bp, 18 predicted proteins | sample EasRivERMGT746_2_FD_104650 | JGI IMG/M metagenome (GOLD analysis project Ga0137461, IMG submission 104650) | Soil microbial communities from meander-bound floodplain in the East River, Colorado, USA - East River MetaG ERMGT746_2 | ecosystem: Environmental > Terrestrial > Soil > Floodplain ... | reverse complement strand
GCGGGTATCCAGGCTAATTCGGCGGAGAACCAACCTGGATTCCCGCGTGCGCGGGAATGACGAGTCGAGGGGAGGACCCCGCGGAGGGAAATCCCTCCATTTTCATCCTCAGCGGACGAGCGTAAGCTCATGGCACACTTCGTGGTGAAATATATTTTCGGTTCTTCGGTGTGAAGAAGGGCGTATGCCATACGCCCCTACACATCGGATTTCTTCTTTGCGTTCCCGATTGCCCTGAGCCAGTCGAAGGGTGCGGTTAAATTTCCGAATCCGAATCTTCCACTCTGTGATCTCTGTGCTCAATGAGAAAATACGACCTCACCACGAAGATCACCCTTCGACGTCGCTCAGGCTCCGGACACGAAGGTTTCGGATAATTTAAATTCTGAACTTCGTGAACTTCGTGTCCTTCTTGGTGAACATTTTCTTTCTCATTCGGTTGCGGCTTTGCCGCGCTGGGTGGATCGCTGGCGATTAGCGCGCCTGCGCGGCGCGTTTGCGCACGGCTATTTGCCTGAGCAAAGTGAACTTGATCTCATCCAAGTGCGCTTTCATGAGATCCTGCGCCTGATTCGTGTCTCGCGCTTTGATCGCTCGCAGAATATCGCGATGATGGCGCAAAACCGAAAAGCCGCCGTGGGACACGCCCTCGATGCGCCGCTTGAGCACGAGCTTCTCGCAGACGTCTTCCAACACCCGGAACACCGCGCTGTTACCGGCGATCTGCGCCAACGTCAGGTGGAAATCCTTGTTGATAATATAACGGTCGACCAGCGCGGCATTTTTCGCGATCGACTTGCGCGAGCTTTTCACACTGCGCTCTAATTCGGCGATGCCGTCCGGCGTCATGTTCTGAATCGCGCCATCGAGGCAGTGTGCCTCGAGCGTTTGGCGCAAATCGAAAAGCTCGACCACTTCTTCGGCGGTCATCTCGCTCACACGGTAGCCACGGTTGGTGACCTGGGTCACGTAACCTTCTTGAACCAAGCGCGAGAGCGCCTCGCGGATCGGCGTCTGGCTGATCTTGAGCCGCAGCACCAGTTCGTCGTGCGATAGCCGCTCCCCCGGAACGATTTCATGTTTAAGAATCGCCGCTTTGATTTTCCTGTAAGCGATGTCGGCTAGACTCAGATTTTCCATACCGGCCCCCTTTTCCGAGCAGCTCGCGTAATCCAGTTTTGTGTTGCGTCGCGCAGCCGTACTGGGGTACATATAAAAAAATTTATAAATTATCAAATCCCCCCCCCCTCACGAGCCGCGCTTTTTATGGCCCAAGCCAATCAGCATTCAGATGAGGAAACGATCATGAAAAGGAAATTCGCTCTCGTCCTGGGGTTCTGGCTGCTGCTCATTGCCCGGCCGTTGTTAGCGCAAGAGCTTGGCCGCCATTTCTTCAAGCTCGTAGATGGGATTTACCTCTACGCCAAAGATGCCCAATCCAACTGCGCCATCATCGTCACCCCTGAAGGCGTCGTGCTGATCGACAGCGGGCCCAATCCGCCTGATTCGCACATCATCTTGAAAGCCATCCAGCAGTTGACCACTCAACCGATCCGCTTTTTGATCAACACGGAAACCCATAACGATCACACCACCGGCAATTTTGTCTTCTCCCCGCCGGCGATTGTCATTGGCGCTCAAGGCGCAACGCAGGGAATTAAAAGCTATTACGATCCCCGACGGAATGAAAAGCTGATCGCTCAGTCGGCCGGGATGCGCGAGGTGTTTCGCGGCTTTCGCCTGGTCACGCCCCAGGTGGAATTTCACGACCGCATGGTTTTGCAACTGGGCGGTCGAACCCTCGATCTCATGCAATTGAACAACATTCACAGCGACGCCGACACGGCGATCTGGTTGCCCAAAGAACGGGTGCTCTTTTCCGCCGCCACTGCGGCGGTCAAGCGGTTCGGCTTTCTCCGCCCCTTCGTCACCATCGCCAACATCAAGGCCGATATCAAAAAACTCAAAGCGCTCAATGCTGAAGTGATCGTGCCCGCCCACGGGCTTCCCGGCACCGTGGCGTTGCTCGATGAAACCGACCGGTTCTACGACGTGCTGTTAGATCGAGTCGGCAAATTGGCCGGTCAGGGCAAATCGCTGGAAGCGGTCAAAACCGAACTACGCCTAGCGGAATATCAAAGCTGGTCCGGCGGCAAGGAGCGGCTCGACACGAACATTGAAGCGGCGTTTCGCGCCGTGAAGAGATAAAATTTCGAAAGGACGGCGAGCACCATGGCAAAACAAAAAGAAAGTGAAACCTTGCAGCAATTGCGCAGGAAGGTGATGTACTCTTGCCGCATCCTGGGCGACCGCGGCGTGACCCGCGGCTCTTTCGGTCACGTCAGCGCGCGCATTGCCGGCACGGATAAAATTCTCATCAAATCCAAAGGAGTCAATGAAGAGGCTCTTGAGTTCACCCGGGAGAAGGACATCATTACCATCGATATCCGCGGCAATGTCTTGCAGGCGTCCACAGGTCTTGATGCGCCGCATGAAACCGCCATGCACCTGGCGGTTTATCGGGCGCGGCCTGAGGTCATGAGCGTCATCCATGCCCATCCCGATTGGGTGGTCGCCTTGACCGCCAGCGAAAAACCGCTGCTGCCGATTTACGCCGCTTACAATCCGCCGGGGCTAAAGTTGCTGCTCGACGGCATTTCACTTTACCGGCGCAGCGTGACGATCATCGACGACGCCTTGGGACAGGATTTTATCAAAGTGATGGGCGACAAGAACGCCTGCCTGTTGACCGGTCACGGCGTCACCACCGCGGGCCGTAGCGTTGAAGAGGTTACGCTCACCACGCTCAATCTTTTTGAATTGGCGCGCTTGAACTATCTCGCCTACGCCATCGGCGACCCTAAACCGATTCCCGCCATCGACATCGAAGAATATACCCGGCGCTGGAAAACCCATCCGGGCCGAAGTCAGGTACCCAGCAAGACCGAACACCCGGACTGGCGTTACTTTAAAAAATTGTTGGGGAAAAAGTGACAGCGAAGAAGCGAACCGGACGCGAGCCGAATTCGTGTCCTTGAGAAAAACCGAAATAATAACTCCTGTCAATTGACGCGGTTAAATTGTCAGAGTCGGCGATGCTGCTCTAACAACTCCAGCCGTGAGCGGACGGCGTCGGCGAGATGAATCGATTGGAATTCGTCAGGCAGCGCTTCGGGCGAAGCGCCGAGAGATGCCAAGCGCTCATTGAGCGTGATGAGCGACGCATGTTTCTTTTGGTATTCGTCGAGCCGGTCCACGCAGGTCAAAATGCACTGATCGATCTGCGCTAAACATTGCTTGAGCGCAGCTTGATCGTGATCCGACTGATCGCGCAATCGCGCGACTTCCAACTCGACGACTTGCTGGGCGATCGGCCGCACGCGCTGTTCGATCTGCGCCTGCATGTCGCCCAAGGCCTGCAGCAATCGGCCATAGACGGGATCTTGGCTAAACGGACTCGCGCTTTGCACTGGCGCCGCTTGGGCTTGCGGCGGCTCCGGCGCAGCCGCTTGCGCCGAAGTGATCGAGCCTAACGCGGAATGGATGCTGGAAATTTTTTCCAGCACTTTCCCGCGATCCTCCAAGAGGCTCTGTAGTTGCTTGATGGGATCGAAATCCATCGTCAACCTACCAGCCTTCTTGTGAACCAGGCCTATTTGCCCCCATTCGCCGCGGCGCGGAACTCAGTCTCACCGTTGTCCGATAAGCTCATTGCTTTGCTCGAAACCAACTCTAATACATCGCCACGGCTGAAACGCCAACTGCGACCGATACGATTGCCGGGAATAACACCTCTCTCGGCCAGCTTGTACACGGTCTTCAAATGAATCTTCAGCAACGATGCAACCTCCGAGGGGGTCATGATCTCTTCCATTCGATAGTTCTCCTTCTATGATTTAAATCGCCTGTGACTACTCACTAGTGGTTAGCAATGAGCATGTCTTGTGCCAATTGGCTCTATCCGCCTTGCGACACTGGTTAAGACCTCAATATTCCAAATATATCCCCCTCTATGCGAAGAAATGTAAGCAACGACACAGAAGCGCGAGCCTATACTGCGCGCGGACAAAATTGGCCAACCAGTGCGGTTTGCGGACAACCATGTGTGCGGCTAACGAATTTTACTGGCACAATCGCCAGAACCAAAGCGTCGAGCGAAAAATATCTTGCGGCCATTGTGATTGACGGCGCGCCTGGCGCCGAGACGCCAAACAATTGACAAGCGACTGGAGAAAAAATTACTCGCCACGCGCGCGAGTGACACTGTGGCGCGCCTGGACTTGCTCCAGTTGCCGTCGCCATTTTGACGCGTACTCGGTGCGCATCTCATCGGTGATCGCGCTGGTGGCGGGGAATTTGTCGCGCCACTCCCAAGGCCGGACCGCCTCGATGATCATGCGCGAGTTAAAGCCTTTTTGACCGGGCGGAATGATCGGATCCAACGGGCCGCTCCAACAGCGTCGCAGAAGATCGACGGAGGTCTCAGGATCGGAACGGGTGCAGATCGCCCAAAGGATTTCGTTGGTGTCGGTGATATCGATGTCGTCATCGACGACGACGACGTAGCGTCCCAAGTACGCGCCAGCGTGGCATTGACAGGCAACCAACGCCGCCTGTTTCGCATGACCAGGGTAGCGCTGCTTGATCGCCACGACGATCATGAAGCGCTGCGCCGGCGGCGGCAAGTAGACGCCCTTAATATCGGGAACGCCGGCTTGCTCCATGCCGTTCCAAACCGTCGCCGCGCGCAAGCAGGATCGATACATGCCGTGAATCGTCGGTTTGAACGGCGCCGCGCCGGTGATGATCGGGTCGTTGCGGTAGTAAAGCGCCTTGACCCGCACGAACGGCTCGGCGCGCCGCGCGCTGGCGTAATATCCCGGCCACTCGCCGAACGGACCTTCCGGCATCGATTCGCCGGGGATAATTTCACCTTCGATGACGATTTCCGAATTGGCCGGGAAGTGTAAGCCGGTCACCGGCCCTTCGATGACGTCGATGGGCTGGCCGATCAGGCCGCCGGCCCAATCGTATTCGTTGACGCCGAACGGAACGGCCTGAGAAGCGGCGATGTAGAGCAGCGGATGTTGGCCGAAAGCCATCGCAACGGGAAACGGCTTGTCCGCCTTCATCGCCTTCTCGTAGTGAATCTTGCCGTGCTTACCGGGCGAGATGTACAGGCCGACTTTGTCCTTGTCTTGCAGCATGACGCGGTAGCAACCGATGTTTTCCACAGCGGTTTCCGGATCGCGGGTCACCACCAAGTGCGCCGTACCGAGATAGCGGCCGCCGTCGCCGGCGTGCCAGCGCGGCACGGGAAACTTCGTCAAGTCGATCTGATCGCCGCGCTCGATATTCTCGAACACCGGACCGGTCTTGACCACGTTGGCGGGAATCGGCTGCATGGCCCGAAGCTTCGCGCGCAGCGCATCGATCAAGGGAATGATTTTCAAATCGAGCGGCAGATTGAGCGTCAGCGCCGTGCGCTCCAGCGTTTCCAGCATGTTCACCAGCACCCGGCGGTTGGGCTCGAAGCCGGGCACGTTGTCGAACAGCACCGCCGGCGGCGTGGCATTTCTTTCGAGGATAATTTCGGTCAGCGCGCCCAGTTCGAGATCCCAGTGGGCGCCGGAGATCTGTTCGAATTGCTCCAGGCGCTTGACCTCTTTGAGCCAGTCGCGCAGATCGACGCTGTCCTTCGCCTTCATCTGAGTTGCCGCCGCAGTTGCCATAGGAACTCCCTTCGCTTCGCCGTGAATGTTACTCGGTTAAGCCGTGTGTGCTCGGATGAAAAATTTCTTCCGGCGCGATCTCCCGGCCGGAAACACCTTGAGCATGACAGTAAACAAAAAATTTATCGAGCACATGGCGGTTCGCCGCCAAGCCATAGGCCCAAGGATCGCTTTGAAAAATTTCTTGTTCGTCGGTGAGATACTGATGGGGCCAAGCTTCGACCAAGCTCGGAATCCCCCGGCGCCAACGCTGCGCCCAGCGTTTGGCCTCGACGTAGAGTTGAAACAACTGCACCGGCAGCTCGGGATGGCGATCGATCAAACTTTTCTGCAAAGCGAGCACATGCATGATCGGCAAAATTTTCGTATCGCGGAAATAGCGCGCTTCCACTGCGCGCGAATCGGCGAATAGTTTTTTCACTGAATCGTTGGCCAGCAACGTCGGCAGTTGCGATTCGGTGACGCCCAGCGCGTCCACTTGGCCGTCGAACAGCGCCCGGCAGGCGCGCTCAGAAGTATTATTGCCGCTGTTTTCGATCATGCGGACCACCGAACCGTCGCGCGGCACCACCGTGGCGCCGGGATCGTGATCGTCCCAGTGGTGCATCGAGGCGACGTACCACTGCGAATCTTTGACCGACACGCCGTAGGAGTCGACCAGCATGCCGCGCATCCAGATCGCCGCGGTCTGCACCCAACGGAGAAAACCGATTTTCCGCCCGCTCAAATCGGCCGGCTTTTCGATGCCGCCATCATTGCGGCAAAAAATAAACCCATGGCGAAACATGCGCGAGGGAAAAACCGGGATCGCGATGAAATCCGCTTTGCCGCGCGAGGTGTAAGAAATCAGCTCGCCGAGCGACATCTCGGAGACATCGTACTGCCCCTTGTACATCCCGGCGAACATGCCGGGCACATTTTCGGTCTCGGTAATATCGAATTCGAATCCCGGAATCGTCATCTGCCCGCGCAGGATCGGCAACACGCCGTCATAAGCGCGGCTGGCCAGTCTGATTTTTGTGGACGCCATCGTGATTAGTGCGCCATTGGAAAAAAATTGTTTTCACCAAGAAGGACACGAAGAGCACGAAGGGTTCGGACAATAATTACTCCGAACTTCGTGCCCTTCGTGTCCTTCGTGGTGAGACGGACCTTCTCCTTAACGGCTCGTGTACTTTCGAACAATCGAAGCTACTAACTGCCAGCCTCTTCCCGATACAGTTGCAACGCTTCCATCACTGGCCGGTCGTTGATGGAAAAAAGAATCGCTTCGTCGTTGCCAAGATTCTCATGCGCATGCCATTGCCAAAGCGGCACGACGAACGTGTCGCCCTTGCGCCATTCCAGATAGCCTTCCCCGACTTTCGTGCGGCCTTGGCCTTTGAAGCAATGATAGAGCGAAGTGCTCGTGTGACGATGAACTTTGGTTATCTCTTTCGTTGTGAACAGCTGAATCTCGCACGACATTGTCGGATAGGTGTAACCGCCGGTGGCGGGGTTAATGTAACGCAACAACGTGCCGTCGTAGGCATCGCGGTCAGCCGGGCCCATCGCTTTAAGCGCCATGTAAGTATCTTTGAAGGAGTAACGAAACGGCACGCCGCGGCGAAAGTTTTCTGTTTGTTTTGGCGTGCGCGCGAAACCCAGGCGGCTGAGCGATTCGCCGGTCTGCCGAGTAATTTCTTGCTCGGGCTTCTGCGCATCTTCAAAGAACAAAACGTTGAGCGACTGAATCAGCGGGCCATCCAAACCGTCGAGCCAAATAATCGGATCCTCCGACTCGTTGTGATGATCGTGCCAAGTCCAATTGGGCGTCAGAATCAGATCGCCCTCTTCCATGTAGAATTTCTCGCCGTCCACCGCGGTGTACGCGCCCTTGCCCTGCACGACGAAACGAATCGCCGCCATGTTGTGGCGGTGCGCCTTGGCGACTTCGCCGGGATTGACGATGGAAAAAGTGATTTGCAGCGTGTGCGACGTGGACTTGATCGGTAAATGCGGGCTGACCAAACGAATCGCCCGGCGCTCGGCCTGATCGATGCCGATAGTCTCGCTCGCCTTGAGCAAACCGTCGAGCAGCGGCTCCCACTTCCATAGATAGGGAGCTTCCGCGGCGTGGGACGGCACGCGGGTGCGCCAGAAACCGGAGAGTTGATTTTTTTCTAACTGGCTATCGAGATCTTCGAGCTTCATTGCTTTTCCCCTAATCTAGCCTCGATTATACTACGAGGAGAACCCATGGCAGAACGTCGATCGAGGTGTGACCCTGGAGGAACGAAGGCAGCGGCGCGAATGTTTCATTTTGTGCTCGGCGCTCGGCACGATGTTTGACCTTTTCGCTGCTGATCTCATAAGCCACCCGCCGCGCGGGCATCTTCAAGGTACAACTGCTTTGCCTTCGTTCCGGAAGGGTTGCGCCTCGATCGCTGTTTCACCGCGAATACTCCAGGCTAGTTGGCTTTCTCCATCGCCTGCGCCATGCCGCCGAAGTAGGCGCGGTGGATGTCCATGGATTCTTTCGCGGTGGTGAGCACGTCTTGTTCTCGTCCCGGCGTGACGTATTTTTCCAGCACGTCGATGAACATGTCGGAGTGCTTCACGTCGGCCTTGGCATGCGCCGTGAAGTTCGGCATCTGCGCGTCGGAGAAATTGAGATCGCGCTTCCAATTTTTGTATAGCCGAGTGCAATTACCGCCGCCGAGATCGCCGAGCAAACGATCGTCGTTAGTCCATTCGGCGATGGTCGACGCCGCGATCGACTCCTGCCAACTGCGATTGCGCGCGATCCACCACCAGGCGTAAATCGCCGCCGTCGTCGTCGGCAGTGGCTCGGCGGCAAGAATTTCCTCGACGCTCAAGCCAACTTCCTTGCCTTGACGAAAAATCAGATCCAAGTGGCCGTGCTTGGAGTGCTCGTCCTCGATCAACTCTTCATATTCATGGGACATGATGCGCTGCTTGACGTCGAACTCCGGACAATTGGCCGCCACCTGGGGCCAAAAATCCCGTCGCTTGCGGACGTAGAGCCCGAGCTGCAAAAGATAAATCTGCGCGCGCTTCTCGGTCAGCCTCACCGAGTAAAATTGTTCCATCTCCGGCGAGCGAAACAAGTCGCGCACGCACTCGCCCAACATTTGCCGCCATTCTTGTGGTTTCATGAAAACTCCTCCTGCAAAACTTAATCGATCTCCCGGCGATTCGCCGCATGGCCAAATCCAACGCCGGTCACGGCAAAATTCACCGATACCTTTTAGCACTAGCCGATCGATTGAAGCATTGTCAAGGCGGTCGGATCACTGGAACCGCAACCGAATCGAAAACTCGTCGAGCAATCTACGCTCACCTCCCAATGCACAATCTTGTCATGCGGATGAACGAATCTGTTATTCGAAAAGACGCGGATGCACCTGCCACGTTGCCGAATACACGCCAAGAATGTGAAAGGACAGAAAACCAGCACAGGGCAAGAGCCAAATTTGGCAGTTGGCATATCCCTTGCTCCCAAAATCTCCCGGAAATGCCTATCGTTGATCACCAAGGGTTATTTAAGCAGCGCCGCCGTAACCTCAGGCCGAGCCCGCATTTAGCTCACGCACTGGCGACCATCTTTTTGCTAGTTCTCCTGCTCGGACAAACCTTGCCGGCATCGGCGGCGACCAATTTGCCCTCTGGCTTTGAAGATGTAACTGTGGTCAGCGGCTTTGCGAGCCCAACCGCGATGGAGTTTGCGCCCGACGGTCGTCTCTTCGTGGCCCAGCAGGGCGGCAAACTTCGAGTCGTCAAGAACGGCACGCTGCTCACGACTCCGTTCGTCACTGTGCCGGTAGACGCATCCGGAGAACGCGGTCTGTTGGGCGTCGCGTTCGATCCCAACTTCCAGAGTAACCAATTCGTCTATGTATTTTACACGACGACAACGCCTGCGGTCCATAACCGAATCAGCCGCTTTAAGGCCAGTGGCGACATCGCTGACGCCTCGATAGGTGAGGTTGTCATACTGGATTTTGATAACCTGAGCGGCGCCACCAACCACAACGGCGGAGCGATCCACTTTGGAGCGGATGGCAAACTCTATGCGGCCCATGGAGACAACGCCAGCGGCTCCAACTCCCAGTCGCTCAACAACCTGCTCGGAAAGATCATCCGCATGAATCCGGTGCCCGACCCGGTGGCGCAGATTCCCACCGACAATCCATTCTACAACAGCGCGAGCGGCAAGAATCGGCTGATCTGGACGTTGGGCCTGCGCAATCCCTTTACCTTCAGCATTCAACCGGGCACCGGACGTATGCACATCAATGACGTTGGGCAAAGCACCTGGGAAGAGATCAACGAGGGGCAGCCAGGGCGCAATTTCGGCTGGCCGACAACCGAAGGGAATTTCTCGAGCGCGAGCTTTCCGCAGTTCACTAACCCGGTCTTTGCCTACTCGCACAGCGGCTCAGTCCCTTCCGGCTGCGCCATCACAGGGGGCACGTTCTATAACTCTGCGAGCCCGACTTTTCCCGCTGCCTACGTCGGAAAATATTTTTTCGCCGATTACTGCGGCAATTGGATTTATTCCATCGACCCCCTGGCCCCCAGTGTGGCAAGTCAATTCGCCGGATCGATCTTGGCGCCGGTAGATCTCAAAGTCGGCCCGGATGGCGCCCTCTACTATCTGTCGCGTGGTATCAACGGTATCGGCAAAATTCGACCGGCCGCGGCAAGCACCGCGCCGCAGATTACCCAACAACCGGCAAACCAAACGGTCCCGGTTGGCGCGACCGCAACATTTTCGGTCGCGGCAACCGGCACGACTCCGCTCTCCTACCAGTGGCAAAAAAATAACGTCAACATTTCCGGCGCGACCGCGTCCTCTTACCAGACGCCGCCAACCTTGCTGGCCGACAACGGCACGACCTATCGCGCCATCGTAACCAACGCTGTGGGAACTGCTACCAGCAATGCGGCGACGCTGCTGGTCACGGCCAACACCGCTCCCATCGCAACGATACTCACGCCCATCCCAGGCACGAAATATTCTGCCGGCACATCACTATCGTTCTCTGGCAGTGGAACTGATCTTGAGAATGGAACGCTGCCAGCGAGCGCCTTCAAATGGCGTATCGACTTCCACCACGACACGCACATACATCCCGCAATGGCTGACACAGTCGGCATTACCAGCGGCAGCTTTGCGATTTCCAATAGCGGCGAGACTTCGGCTAACGTTTGGTATCGCATCTATCTCACGGTAACGGACCTAGCCGGGCTATCCACGTCTACTTACGTTGATGTCCCACCGAACACGTCCGTCTTCACGCTCGCCACGGCACCGGCGGGACTCCAAGTAACGCTGGACGGTCAGCCCGCGACCACGCCGGTCAACATCACCAGCGTGGTCGGGGTTCTGCGAACTCTCGGAGCGGTCACGCCACAAGCCTCTGGCAGTAACACCTATCAGTTTGTCTCATGGTCGGATGGCGGAGCAGCCACACATAACATCCAAACCTCGACGACCAACACGACCTACACAGCCACCTATCAGCTCGTTCCGCTGCCGGCACCAACCAACCTTACGATTCAGATGACTCCATAGAAAAGCCGGGAAAATTTACCCGCGTGCTTCGCCGGAACCACCGTCCCACACTTTTCGGATGTAACAACGAGGGCGATACTCCCCGTCCATTTTCGATCATTCGGCAAAGCTCAGAGCCCTGAGTTTGTCGGGGGGACAGGTTTTGGATTTTAGATTGTCGGCCAGAACACCCAGAGTCCAGATTGAAAATTCTTTGGTCATTTCCTTTCCTCAATCGAAAAACTAAAATCCGTTCACCGAATCACTCTGGTCGCGCGCACCAGCACGTTGGGTGGAACCGTGAAGCCGATTCGCTTCGCCGCTGGGAGATTGATGACGAGATCGAACTTCTTGGGCCGCTCCACAGGTATCTCGGCGGGCTTTGTCCCCTTGAGAATCTTATCGACGATCTCAGCCGCGCGCCGGTACATCTCTGAACGATCTTCTGAGTAAACCATCAGTCCACCTGCCTCAACATACGTAACGCTGGGATACATTGCTGGAAGGCGATTCTTCTCCGCGAGATCTATGATCCGCTTTCGGTGAAAAGCAAAGAACCCACTGGATGTCAGTATAAGGCCGTTGGCGCGGCCTTTGGTTGCGGCTCGAAATGCTCCGTCGATGTCATCAGGCCCTTTCACCTCTAAGGATTGAACCCCTACCCGTAAAAACCGCGCCACAGTCTCCGTCTCTTTCAGGATATCGGCCGCGGATCGTTGGGTCGGACTCCAGAGAAAAGCCACCCGCGCGAGCTTGGGAACCGTTTCTTTTAATAGCTCGAGCCGTTTCCCGTACATCTGGGCGCCCATATCGGTCAGCCCCGTGATGTTTCCACCGGGATGCGCGAGGTCCGCGACGATCCCAAGCTTTACAGCGTCCGGGCTGAATGCCATGACGACGGGGATCGTCTTGGTCGCGTTTTTAGCAGCCTGCGCCGCTCCGGCCCCGGCGGTAACGATAACGTGACAGTTGAGACGAACTAGCTCGGCGGCAAGCTCTGGCAGACGTTCATCCTTCCCCTCAGAATCGCGGAACTCCATGGTGAGGTTCTGCCCCTCGACGTAACCGATCTCGCGTAAACGTTCACGAAATGGCTTCGTGAGAATCGCTGAAGAAGAAGCGTCGCTCGCTCCTAGATAACATATACGCGGGACTTTCTTCGGTTGCTGCGCGTCGGCAAAAGCGCCATGCGAAAACATTGAAGCAACGAGCAACAAAATACTTACGATTCGTTTCATCGTCATCTCCAAACAAAAAAAGGATTAATCAAGTCAAGACTCGCAAATCAAACTCGCCGAACCGAACGGAATCGGTAGACGATATGATCTTCTTATTCCACCACCGCTATCTATCTGTCAACGAGATTTTATCGTCAGGCCCAATTGCTGCGCCGGGCGTCGCTTTCGATCTCTTTGAATATTGCCGAGGGAAACGGCAGGTGGCAAATTGAAGATCGGAGTTCGATGAAGGCCAACGGACTCTATCGGGGACCACGGACCGTGTCTTTCGTTCGTAGCCCTAAGGACGCCGTTTGCTTAGGTACGTCAAGCGTTGAATATTTTCATCCACCAGTGCCTGTTTCTTTCCGTGACTCCAGCGCTTGAGCTGTCGCTCCCGGGTCACAGCCTAAGTTTCTGAGTCGAAAATCTCGGAATACACCAGATGGACGGGACGGTGCTTGAACGTGTATGCGGCACCCCGACCGTCGTTGTGAGCCTTCACACGACTATCGAGATCCTGTGTTGAACCTACATAGAAGCTGTCGTCGGCGCAACGAAGGCTATAGACATAGTACATCGCCGCACCATTCGACTCGATTCCTACTAATCCGGGCCGGCGGTGGCCTGCCCGCCCTGAGCCCCGCCGAAGGGCCTGCCCTGAGATCCGCCGAAGGGCCATGAGCGAGCGGTTATTTTTACCGCGAGTCGAATTTACAAGAACCGAAAGCCCCTCGACATGCTCGGGGCACCATTCGACTCGGTGTGAACTGATTTGGGGTGGCCTGCCATGAGCGAGCGGGTATCTTTACCCGCGAGTCGAATGGTGGAGGCGGGGGGAATCGAACCCCCGTCCGAAGGTTTTCCGTCAAGTATGACTACATGCTTAGCCGTTGTTTTGATTTCGCGCCGCGAGCCCCCAGCGGCTGGGTCTCGCGAAACTATCCGGTTTAGATCTCAGCCTCATCCCCTCCGGCAGGAGAATCGGCCCATCCCACTGAATGACATCTTATCCGATCCCGCGGGAGAAAATCGGTAAGACGCTAGCTGGGATTAAGCAGCTAGTTGGTATTCAAAATTATCTGCGTTTAAATTGCAGTCTGTTTGTTTAACGGGACAACAGAACCCCGGCATGCCACCTTGTCTTCCCGCCCTCGTCGAACCCATATCGCCCCCTTGGAGATAGTTTAGCGTTTTGGGTTTCGCGTTGCTAGGCCCCGTATATTCATCCTACGAGGACACCTGACGACGCTCTGTTGATCGAGGTGTAACCCCGTATCCTCGCTGGCGCTCGGAATTTCAAATCGCAGATTTCAGATTTCATATGGAATTTGAGATTTGCCATTTGCCATCCCGAAGGGCACGCCTTCGTTCCGGAAGGGTTGCACCTCGATCGCAGTTTTACCGCGAATAATCCGGGCTAGTTGTCGGTCGGAGAAAGAATCTGCGGGCGTTCTGAGCCGAAACCCGGAACTCGAAACCCGAAACTAACGTCTCGCCCGCAGCGACCGTGCGACTTCCCGTTCGGCGTCTTTGCGTTTGAGGGTTTCGCGTTTGTCGTAGAGCTTTTTACCGCGCGCCAGACCAAGCTCTACTTTGGCTCGGCCGTTTTTGAAGTAGACCTTGAGCGCGACCAGGGTCAAGCCGCGTTCCTTGGTCTTGCCGATGAGTTTGTCGATCTCGCGCCCGTGCAGTAAGAGTTTGCGCGTGCGCGTCGGCTCGTGATTGAACTGGTTGGCGCCGGCATAAGGACTGATGTGGAAATTGATCAGGAACGCTTCGCCTTTTTGAACCCGCGCGTAGCTGTCGCTGAGATTGGCCTTGCCGTCGCGCAATGACTTCACTTCGCTGCCCACCAGTACCAAGCCCGCCTCGTAGGTCTCGTCGATGAAATAGTTATGGCGCGCTTGGCGGTTGACGCAAACTATTTGTTCATCGGCCGCCGCGGATTTCTTAATTGCCATTTTTGTTTTTGTCGTCCGGTGTGATCAGGCCGCTCGAGGTAATCAACTTGAGCGCTTCTTCCATCGTCAGGTTGAGCGGCGTGACTTCATCGATTGGAAAAAGCAGGTAGAAGCCGGAGGTCGGGTTCGGCGTGGTCGGAATAAATACGTTGACCAGATGGGCCTTCTTTTTTTCCTCCAGATGGGACCAGGCGCGCCCCATGGCAAAGCCAATGGTGAACACGCCGGTGCGCGGATATTCGACCATCACCACCTGGCGCTGGGCGTTGGACGGGCCGAGAAAGGTCTGCACCAGCTTCTGCACGGCGGAATAGATGCCGCGAAAAACCGGTATCTGAACGAAGACGCTTTCCCAAGCCGCGAGAAACCGGCGCGTGGCCACGCCGCGGGTGAGCACGCCGAGAAAGAGAATCAGCACCAGCGTGACCACCGCGCCAAGCTTGGGAATCGGAAAAGGCAGATAGCTATTGGGATGAAACGAGACCGGTAGCACCGCCAGCACGCTGTCCAAAAGATCGATCACCCAGCCGATAAACCAGAGCGTAATCGCCACCGGCAGGAACACCAGCAAGCCGGCGAGAAAATAGCGTTGCAGCTGATCGCGCCAACGGGTCTTCACTTTTATCGAAACTTCTTCCGCCACCGCCACCGCCCCCTACGGTTTGAGCACTCGATTGTCGATCAAACGCGCCTTGCCGATGCGCACAGCCAACGCGAGCAGCGCCGACGCGCCAATATCACTAACCTCGTCCAAAGTTTCGGCGTCGCAGAGTTGCACGTACTCAATCGTGGCCAACCGCTCTTTAGCAATCTCCGCTGCGACCAAGTTAACGATCGCCGCCGCCGCGGTTTCGCCGCGGCGAAACAATCGCTCCGCCTGGCACAGTGCGCGCGACAAACAGACCGCGGCCCGCCGTTCGGGCGCAGTTAAATAAGAATTGCGCGAGCTCATCGCCAATCCATCGGCCTCGCGTACGATCGGATGGCCGATGATTTCCACGTCCATGGCCAAGTCGCGCACCATGCGGCGAATCACTTGCAACTGCTGAAAATCTTTCTCGCCGAAGATCGCCGCGTGGGGCCGCACGATATTCAACAGCTTCGCAACGACAGTTGCCACGCCGCGAAAATGTCCGGGCCGCGCCGCGCCGCACAGTGACAAGCTTAGTTTCTCGACGTCGACGAATGTCTGCGCTCCGTCCGAATAGATTTGCGCCCCGGAGGGATGAAACAAAACATCGACGCCCTCGGCTTCAAGCATTCGCCGATCGCGCTCGAAGTCGCGCGGATAAACGGCGAAGTCTTCGCCCGGTCCGAACTGAGCCGGATTGACAAAAATCGAAGCGACGACCAGGTCGCCGCGCAAGCGCGCGTCGCGCACCAGACAAACGTGCCCCTCGTGAAGAGACCCCATGGTTGGAACAAAGATAATACGCCGACCGGCGCGCCGCTGCGTCTCGCTCCACTCGCGCATCTCGGAGATGGGTTCGATGACCATCATAGAATTTTAACTTTTGAATTCTGCAATCTGCAATCTGAATTTGCCCCAATCCGTCCCTAAGCAATGACGTGAAGCACTATTTAAACGAATGCTCCTCGGCGGGAAAAGATTTTTCTTTCACTTCGCTGATGAATTCTTTGACCGCCCCGCTGACGGCGCTTTTGATATCGGCAAATTGTTTGACGAACTTGGGCGTGAAATCCTCGAACAGACCGAGCATGTCATGGATCACTAAAACCTGTCCATCGCAGTGCATGCCGGCGCCGATGCCGATGGTCGGAATCGTCAAACGCTCGGTGATCTCCTGGGCCAGATCGAGCGGCATGGCTTCTAAAACCACGGCAAAGGCGCCGGCCTCTTCCACCGCCAGCGCATCGCGTAGGACCGCCTCACGCCGATGCTGCTCTCGGCCTTGAATCTTGTAACCGCCAAACTGGTGCACCGACTGGGGCGTGAGACCGACATGGCCCATCACCGGCATGCCGGCGCTAACAATAGCGTGAATCGAGTCGCGCACCGTGACGCCGCCTTCTACCTTAATCGCTTCCGCCCCCGCTTCTTTGAAAAAGCGCCCGGCATTTTGCAGCGCCTGCTCCCGGCTCACTTGATAGGACAGGAACGGCATGTCGCCGATCACCAGCGCGCGTTTGCGCCCGCGCGCCACGGCGCGGGTGTGATAGATCATCTCGTCCAGGGTCACGGATAAAGTGTTGGGCCCGCCCTGAACCACGCAGCCGAGAGAATCGCCGACCAAAAGTATTTCCACGCCGGCTTGGTCGAGTATTCGCGCTAACGAGTAATCGTAAGCCGTCAGGCAAGTGATTTTCTCGCCGCGCTGCTTCATTTTGAGAATATGCGGTACGGTGATCTTGTCGCCCATGATCTACCCTCCAAAAAAACAAAAGGCCTTCCGAACCAAGCCGGAAGGCCTTTAGGAAGCGTGCAGTAGGCAGACGGCGCAACGCGGCAAGCTTCTGCTTACTGCTTTCTGCCAACTGCCCGCTTCTTCTCTACGGCGTCCGTCTCGGTCCGACTATCTGGATCCAAGCGGTATAAAGTGCTGCGTGCCCGAGCCCATATGATTGATCTCTTTGATCAAGTCAGCCAGATCCTTGCTGCTCGCCACGAAATCAATCTCCGAAGTGTTCACCACCAGCAATGGCGTTTCATCGTAGTGAAAGAAATACTGACTATACGCCTGAGCCACTTCGGCAAGGTACTCGAAGGTCACGCTTCGCTCGTATTTTTTATCCCTTTTTTTGACCCTTTTGTAAAGCACCTCCGGCCGCGCCTGAAGGTAGACCACCAGATCCGGCTTTGGCACCCGGGTGTTCAGCAAAGCATAAATCTGCTGGTAGAGATTCAACTCCTCGGCGCTCAACGTCAAAGTCGCGAAGATCTGATCCTTGGCAAAGAGGTAATCGGCGATGACGTTCTGGTTGAATAGATCATGCTGCGCCAGCTCCATCTGCTGCTGGTAGCGGTTGAGCAGAAAGAACGTCTGATTTTGAAACGCAAAGGTCTCACGGGATTTGTAAAACTTCGGTAGAAACGGATTGTCTTCGATCCGTTCGAAGATAGTACGGGCCTGAAACTCGTTGGCCAAGATCTTCGCCAGGCTCGACTTCCCGACGCCGATCGGCCCCTCGACGACTATGTACTTCGCCTTCGCCATTGACCGAACGAATCTACACGGAGAGCGAAAGCTTGTCTAGGTTGCGTTCTAGTCGTGTTATAGTCTTCGCCAGTGAAGACACTGCGCGAGAAAGTCGGCCAAATGTTTCTGGTCGGCTGCCAAGGCGAGACGCTCACGGACAACGAGCAATTACTCTTCGCCGAGTATCAGTTTGGCGGCGTGATCCTGTTTAAACGCAATTGCGCCGAGCCGGCGCAACTACTCGCCTTGTGCCAAGGCCTTTGGGAATCCGCGCTGGCAACGCCACCGTTCATCGCCATCGATCAAGAAGGCGGCAGCGTGCACCGGCTGCCGGCACCGTTCACCCACTTTCCCGCCGCGGCGCGCATCGGTGAGAAAGGTAATATGGAACTAGCCCGCCGCCTCGGCCGCGCCGCGGCTGAAGAGTTGAAATTAGCCGGCATTAATCTTAATTTCGCTCCCGTCCTCGATGTCAATTCCAATCCGGCAAATCCGATCATCGGCGCGCGCGCCTTCGGCGCCAAGCCAAAGCAAGTGATCGAGATCGGCTCGGCATGGACGCAAGGTCTGCGCGATGGCGGCATCATTCCCTGCGGCAAACATTTTCCCGGCCATGGCGACACGGACAAAGATTCGCATCTCGAATCGCCAACCGTAAGCAAAACTCTCGACGAGTTGAAAGCAGTAGAATTGCCGCCCT
>Ga0137461_1000098_pt1 | contig 18353 bp, 18 predicted proteins | sample EasRivERMGT746_2_FD_104650 | JGI IMG/M metagenome (GOLD analysis project Ga0137461, IMG submission 104650) | Soil microbial communities from meander-bound floodplain in the East River, Colorado, USA - East River MetaG ERMGT746_2 | ecosystem: Environmental > Terrestrial > Soil > Floodplain ... | reverse complement strand
TTTCCCACCGTGACGCCACTGCTTAAAAAAGGTCCGGTGGGTTTGATTTTTCAGAGCGGCGGCTCGCTCGGCAACTGGATCAAAGGCGCCACCGAGCGCGGCATCGGCTTCAGCTACGCGATCTCCAGCGGCAACGAAGTGAGTCTCGATCTGGTGGATTATTTATTTTTTTTAGTCGACGATCCTGACACCAAAGTTATTACCCTCATGGTCGAAGGCATTCGCCGCCCCAATGAGTTCATGGCGGTCGCCGACCAGGCGTTGAAAAAAGGCAAACCGATCTTAGCCGTGAAACTCGGCCGCTCCGAGATGGGCAAACGCCAAGCGATCTCACACACAGGTTCGCTCGCCGGCGCCGACGAAGTGTTCGACGCCATGTGTAAACGCTTGGGCATCATTCGCTGCCCGACGTTGGAAGACATGACCGAGATCACCTTGGCATTCATGCCGGGACGATTTCCCAAAGGCAGCCGCGCGGCGATCGTCGTCAACTCCGGCGGTATGAAGGGCCTGATCTGCGATCACTGCGAAGACTTGAACACGAACTTGGCGCAACTGAGCGAGCAGACCAAAGCAGCGATTCGTCCGCTCATTCCACCTGAATTGGCGGTCGAGAATCCGCTTGAATGCGGCGTTGCCGGCTTCGGCGACGAGGCGGGTTTCATCAACATCGTCAAACTGCACGCCGAAGATCCCGGCGTCGATTTGCTCGCCATCCACGGCGAACTGCCGCGCGGCCAGAAGCGCAGCGCCGACCTGTTCAAGAGCGCGATCGCGGCGACGGATAAACCTGTGCTCGCGTTCGGCAGATCGACTTACAGCTGTCTGGATGAAAGCCGCGCGTTTCAAGAAGAAGCGGGCATGCCGTTCTTGCAAGCGATCAAGCCGACGCTGCGCGCGCTGGCGGGATTAGGTTTGTACGGTGAGCGCAGAATCGCCGGCGTTCCGGCATTGCCGGCGGCGAGCGGCAATGCTGCCGATCTCGACGGCGAGAATTTAAACGCGTTGCTGCAAAGTCGCGGCATTCGTTTGCCGAAACAAGCCTTGGTGGGTACAGCGGCGGATGGCGCGGTGAAAGCAAAAGAGATCGGATTTCCCGTGGCGCTAAAACTGATCGCTGCCGAAGTCGTCCACAAAACCGAGTCCGGCGCGGTGATTCTCGGTTTGAAGAGTGCCGAGGAAGTGCAAGCTGAAGGGCAGAAACTTTTGTCGAAAACTTCGGGGAAGGCGCAATTGCTCATCCAAGAAATGGTTCAAGGCACCGAAGTGCTGATCGGCGCGCGCACCGATCCACAATACGGGCCGTTCCTGATGGTCGGCCTTGGCGGCATCTTCGTCGAAGTTTTGAAAGACGTGTCGATTCGCTTACTACCAGTCGACGAAAAGGAAGCGCGCGCCATGCTCAAAGAGCTGCGCGGCTACAAAGTGTTCGAAGGCGTGCGCGGCCAAGGCCCGCGCGATGTTAACGCGCTGGTGAAAGCGATGGTCGGGCTGTCGGATATTTTTGCCGCGCATAGAAATCATTTGTCGGATATGGAAATCAACCCGATCATGGTGCGCACCCAAGGCGGCGGCGTGGCGGCGGTGGATGTCCGGCTGGTGCGGAAGTAGGAAGATTGGCCGCACCCTTCGTCGGTGCTCAGGGTAATCGGGACGCAAAGGGCGCAAAGAATTAAGAGGGTTTCGTAGGGGCGTATGGCATACGCCCTCCGAAGAATCTTGGAAGTCTACTCTAGGTTTTTTTGATCCGACCTCTGTCGCATTGTAGAGGAGCGCGGGTTTTCTAACCCGCTCGCGGACAAGACTGTCCGCGCTCCATTCATTCGATCTTAGGAGAATTTAACAATGGCAATGAAGAACCCGCCCCACCCGGGCGAAGTCATCCGCGAGGATATCATCAAAGCTCTCGGCTTGACTGTAACCGGTGCGGCCGAAATTCTCGGCGTTCGCCGAGCAACGCTGTCCGATGTGACCACCGGCAAAGCTTCTGTGTCCGCTGAAATGGCTCTGCGCTTGGAAAAAGCGTTCGGTGTCAGTATGGATCTACTATTGAAAATGCAAGCGGGTTTCGACGCTGCTCAGGCCCGAATGCACGGTGACAAAATCAAGGTTAAGCGCTTCAAGCCGGATCACGCGCGGCTTTAGCGATGTAGGATAGGTGAGGCGTCGCACCGATAGCCATTGATCCGAGTGCGACTCCACGCGCATATAGTGCAATGGTAACGAAGCAAAAATGGGTATCGCTTCGCTCCACCCATCATACGGGGAACCGAGCGGACAGGAATGTCCGCGCTCCTTTATTTCAGCTTCTTCAAAAATCCTTCCTCGTCGATCACCCGGACCATACTTTGGTTGACTATGGTTGCGGCGGCGTCCGCTACTTCGTCACCAGACGGTTCGGCAGCTCGTCTTTGTCGTCGGCTTGATGGGGAAAATGTTCGGCAAGGAGCGCGCCGCAGCGTTCAATCGCTTTGCAGAATGCGTCGCAGGCTTGACCTGACTTGAGCCCGGCAGTGAGTAACCGCACCACTTCATCCCAAGTTCCAGGGCTGACTTTCTGGTTGATACCGCGATCGGCGAGCACTTGGACGCGCCGTTCGAGCAGCGATACCAGAATCAAAATTCCCGTGTGCTCCCGAGTATAGTGCAACCCGTGTTCGGTAAACGCCGCAAGGCAAGTGGCGTGAACCGCTTGGGCCACGCGGTTTTTTGGTGTGAGCAATCGCTTCGCAGCAGGGATGCGACAGAGCAGAAAACCGAGCAGCGCGCCGACAACCGGCCAGAGATTTACGAATGGCGAGCCCCAAGGATCGCTCCAGACGCCTTCGGCAATCATGCCGACGCACAAGCCGGTGATGACGCCCAACAGTTCGATCTCCGTGTAGCGCGCTGAGGATGTCACGATCATCGGCACGATTTCGCCGGCGGTTTTCGACTCGGCGGCGATCACGGCTTGACGAATGCGTTCTTGCTCGGCTTCGCTAAAAAAATTTTCAGCTTTCATGTTTACCAACTGTCGGAGGCGCCGCCGCCGCCGAACCCTCCGCCACCTCCACTGAAGCCTCCGCCATCCGATCCACCACCAAAACCACCACCGCCGAATCCGCCGGGACCGCCCCAAAAGGTCGGACCGCGCCGGCCGCGCGTTCCCCACAGGCCGCTTTTTTGCCGATTGGCCGCAGACGCAAAGCCCATGAGACCGAGAATGCCAAACGTGATGGCGAGCATGGCGAACGAATTCAGTCCAGGGCTGCGGCTTTGTTTTTTCCGCGCTGATTCCGGCAGCGGTTCTTTGCGCAACAATTTGTCGACGGCGTCGATACCGGCGACAATGCCGCCGCCGTAATCTTGCGAGCGGAAATGCGGCACGATGTAGTCGGCGGTGATGCGTTTCGCCATCGCATCGGGCAGCAAGCCTTCAAGGCCGTAACCGACTTCGAGACGAAGCTTTCGGTCTTTGACCGCAACGACCAAGATAACGCCGTTGTCGAAACCTTTCTTGCCGAGCTTCCAGTTCTCGGCGACGCGGATGCTGAAGCCTTCGACGTCTTCGCCGTCGAGAGTTGGAATCGTCAGCACCGCCACTTGATGGCCGGTGTCTCGCTCAAGTTGCGAGAGCTGGGCTTCCAAAGATTGGATTTGATTCGCTTGCATCACGCCGGCGTAGTCATTGACGCGGCCGCGCAGCGGCGGAACCTCAAGCGCGCTGACGATTGCAGGGAACGCGAGGCCGAAAATAACTAACAACAGCAGGCAACGCAGCATTTGCTTCGTACTGCGATGCCGGCTGTTGCTATTGCTGATGATCGTTTTCAGAAGAACAATCCACGCCGTTACTTAAAATTTCACCTGCGGCGCTTTCTCCGCTGCGGGGTCGGCGCTGAAATTTTCGCGCACTTTCATGCCGAGCAAATACTGCGCGGTTAGATTGGTCGGGAAGAAGCGCACTTTCTTGTTGAATTCGACAACCGACTTGCTGTAGCGGCCGCGGGCGACGGCGACGCGGTTTTCCGTGCCTTCGAGTTGGGCTTGGAGATCACGGAAGTTCTGGTTTGCTTTGAGGTCAGGATATTTCTCGACGACGACCAGTAATCGTGAGAGCGCGCCGGAGAGATTGCGCTGAGCGTCTTCGAATTTCTTAAACATCGCCGGATCGCTGAGCGCTTGAGCGTCGAGCTTGATCGATGTCGCCGCGCTGCGGGCTTCGATGACTTTTTGCAGGGTTTCTTGCTCGAAGTTTGCCGCACCTTTTACGGTCGCCACTAGATTCGGCACCAAGTCGGCGCGCCGTTGATATTGGTTCTGGACTTCGGCCCATGCGCCTTTCACTTCTTCATCCAAGCCCTGAAGATCGTTGTAGCCGCAGCCGGAGATCGACAGCAGCGTGACCAGTCCTAATGCTACGATGAGATTAGACTTGCAAAATAATTTTGGCATCGGTGTGCTCCCAAGTTTGTAGGTTGTTATGCGTCGCGAGACTCATCCGACAGCTATTGCCGAGTAATCTAAGAAGTCCGCCGGGGTTTGGCAAGGGCTGTCTGAGTTCTGTCTAAGTAGCCGCTTTGGTTGACTTCGGGTAATTTTTACTTTACACATTACGCTTCGGGAAAATTCTATGAAATACGCAGTAATTAGAACCGGCGGTAAGCAATACCGCGTCTCCGAGGGCGATGTCGTCAAAATCGAAAAGCTCGCCGGTGAAGTCGGCGCGAAGATCACCATGGACGATGTCTTATTCGTCGGTGGCGAGGGCGACGTGAAAATCGGCGCGCCGTTGGTCGCCAACGCCAAAGTTACCGGCGAGATCGTCGGCCAGGATCGCGCTAAAAAAATAATCGTGTTTAAGAAAAAGCGCCGCAAAGGCTACATGCGCCGGCAAGGCCACCGGCAATATCAAACCGCTTTGAAGATAACCGCGATCGACGCGTAGTTGAGGAACCAGCGATGGCACATAAAAAAGCAGGCGGCAGCTCGCGCAACGGGCGCGACAGCAACGGGCAACGGCGAGGCGTGAAAGTGTTCGGCGGCGAGACCGTGCGCGCCGGTAACATTCTAGTCCGCCAGCTCGGCACCAAGATTCACCCGGGCAAGAACGTCGGCTTGGGGCGCGATTACACGTTGTTCTCATTGATCGACGGTGTCGTTAAGTATGGACGGTACGACAAGCTCCGCAAAAAAGTCGACGTCGTCCCTGCGCAATAACTTTTACTGCCGCGAACGATAAAGCCCCGGAAGGGGCTTTTTTTTTGCCCGGGAGAAGCGGATGATAGCAAGAAAGCAGTTAGCAGTAAGCGGCAAGCAGATGGCAATGCGTTCGGGCCGGAGTTGGTGCCTCCTCTTTTTCTGCTTACTGCTTACTGCTAACTGCTAACTGCCAACTGAATACTGTTCACGAATGAAATTCATCGATGAAACCAAGATTCGCGTCGTCGCCGGCAACGGCGGGCCGGGCTGCGTCAGCTTTTATCGCGCAAAATTTGTCCGCCGGGGTCCGCCCGATGGCGGCAATGGCGGGCAGGGCGGTGATGTGGTCGCGGAAGCGGACGGGCAACTGACAACACTGCTCGATCTGCGCTATCGCAAAGAGTGCAAGGCGAGTCCAGGCAAGCGCGGCGCCGACGCCGGCTGTGACGGCCGGCGCGGTGACGACTATGTAATTAAAGTTCCGGTGGGCACGCTGATCCGAGACGTGGCCACCGGCGAGTTGCTGGCCGACATGAAAATCCCCGGCGAACGAGCCGTGGTCGCCGCCGGTGGGCGGGGTGGCAAAGGCAACGCGCATTTCGCTTCGTCGACCAACCGAAGTCCGCGCTACTGTCAGCCGGGAGAGCCCGGCGAGGAGCGCGAGCTGGAGATCGAGCTGCGACTGCTCGCCGACGTGGGCATTATTGGCCTGCCCAACGCCGGCAAGTCGACGTTGATCTCGGTGATCTCAGCGGTGCGCCCGAAGATCGCCGATTATCCGTTTACGACTTTGGTGCCCAACTTGGGCGTGGTCGGCTATGGCGAGGGAAAAAGCTTTGTCGCGGCGGATATTCCTGGGCTCATCGAAGGAGCGCACCAGGGCCACGGCCTGGGCGATAAATTTCTCCGCCATGTGATGCGCACGCGAGTGCTGGTTCACTTGCTCGACGCAGCGCAGCTTGACGAGCAAGACCCCTTGGCGGCGTGGAAGGCGATCAACCGCGAGATGGAGCTTTTCGATCCGGAATTGATCGACAAGCCGCAGATCGTCGTCGCCAACAAAATCGATTTGCCCGAGGGCCGGGAAAAGGCCAAGCTGCTCAGCAAAAAATTGCCCAAAGCTTTTCGCCCGGTGCAGGTCATCTCCGCGGCGACCACCGAGGGCGTGCAGGCGCTGGTTTATTTAATTGGCCGCAAACTGGACGAAGTGAGACAGCAGAGCGAGATCGATCGTGACACAGCTGGAGCACAAGAAGCTAATCCTTAAGCGGGCGCGCCGGGTCGTCGTCAAGATCGGCAGCCAAATTCTTTCTTCGAGCGCGGGCATCGAGGAAAACCGCTTGCGCGGTTTGGTGCGCGAGCTTGCCCTTCTGCACGAGCGCAAAAAAGAAATCGTCGTCGTCAGCTCCGGCGCGGTGGCCGCGGGCATGACGCGACTTGGCAGGAAAGAACGGCCCAAGTCGATTCCCGAGAAGCAGGCGCTAGCCGCGGTCGGGCAAATTAAATTGATGGCGCTCTACGAGCGAGCATTTTCGAAGTTCGACAAATGCGTCGCCCAGGTGCTCTTGACGGCGGACGACCTCGCCAACCGCCAGCGCTACATCAACGCCAAGCATACGTTTCAAATGTTGTTGGAGTCGTCGATTATTCCGATCGTCAACGAAAACGACACGGTGGCGGTCGATGAAATGAAGTTCGGCGACAACGATCATCTGTCGGCGCTGGTGGCGACGTTGTTGGAAGCGGATTTGCTGGTGATCTTGAGCGACGTGGAAGGCGTCTACGACAAAGATCCGCGCATTCATCGAGACGCGCAATTGATTCCGCTGATCGGCGAGCCGAAGGGCATCCGCCAGGCCATCGGCGGCGAGAGCATGAGCGCGGCCGGCACCGGCGGCATCGTTACCAAGCTGGGCGCCGCGCAGGAAGCGGCGGCGGCGGGCATTCCAACTTTAATCACCAGCGGGTTACGCGACGGCGCGCTCGAAAAAATTTTCGATGCCAAAGAACAAGTCGGCACGTTGATCTTGCCGGAAGCGAACCGCTTGCCGAGTCGCAAACATTGGATCGCTTATAATTTGAAACCGGGGGGCGAGCTGGTCGTCGATCAAGGCGCCTACGATGCCGTGGTGCAAAAGGGTAAGAGCTTGTTGCCGTCGGGTTTGAAAGAAGTGCGCGGCGCGTTCGGCGTCGGCGAGTGCGTGCGCTGTCTGGATTTGGCCGGCAAAGAGTTCGCCCGCGGTTTGGTCAACTACAGCGCCCAGGAGTTGAATCGGATCAGAGGATTGCATACAAGCGGGATTGAAAAAGTGCTGGGCTACAAGGCCTACGAGGAGATCATTCACCGCGACGATCTGGTGGTTTTGTGAGAAGGCAATAGGCAATAGGCATTGGAAAAAGGCAAATTCGGGCTTGGCTCGCTGAGCGAGAAAGAAATGTCTCTAAAAGAAGAAGCAATTCGACTTGGGAAGCAGGCGAAGATTGCCGCGCGCCTATTAGCGCCGCTGTCCTCGGCGGAGAAGAACCGCGCGCTGTTGCTGATGGCCGACAAGCTCGAAGCCAAGAGCGCTTTCTTGGTTGAAGAGAATAAAAAAGATCTCGACTTCGCCAAAGCCAGCGGCGTGTCGAGCGCGGTGCTCGACCGCATCGCGCTCAATCCGAGCGGCGTGCAAGCGATGGCCAGCGGCTTGCGCGAAGTCGCGGCGCTGGCCGATCCGGTGCGCGAAGTGATCAAGATGTGGCGCCGGCCCAACGGCTTGCAGGTCGGCCGTATGCGCATTCCGCTGGGTGTCATCGGCATCATCTACGAAGCGCGTCCCAACGTGACCGCGGACGCCGCGGCGCTCTGTCTCAAATCCGGCAATGCGGTGATCCTGCGCGGCGGCAGCGAGGCGCACCATTCGAACCAAGCGATCGGCGCGGTGCTGCGCGAAGCCTGCGCCGAGACGCGCGTGCCGCCCGATGCCGTGCAAGTCGTTCAAGTCAAAGATCACGCGCTGGTGAACGAGCTGCTGCAATTAGAGCAGTACATCGATCTGATTATCCCGCGCGGCGGCGAGGAGCTGATCCGCGCCGTGGTGGCCAATTCGAAAATCCCCGTGATCAAGCACTACAAGGGCGTGTGCCACGTTTACGTCGATGCGGAAGCGGACCTGGAGATGGCCGAGAATATTTGCTTCAACGCCAAGGTGCAGCGGCCATCGGTGTGCAACGCCATGGAGACACTTTTAGTTCATGAAGCGATCGCGGCGAAGTTCCTCCCGGCGATGATCGCCAAGTATCAGGCGGCGGGCGTCGAGATTCGCGGTTGCGAAAAAAGCTGCGCGCTGGTCGTGGGAATTAAGTCAGCTTTCGAAGAGGATTGGTCGACTGAATATTTAGATATGATTCTTTCGGTGCGCGTCGTCAAAGACATGGACGAGGCCATCGCGCATATCGAGCGCTACGGTTCCGAGCACACCGAAAGCATCGTCACGAACAACTATCAAAAATCGCGCGAGTTCATCGATCGGGTCAATTCTTCCGCCGTAATGGTCAACGCGTCGACGCGTTTCAACGACGGCGGCGAGTTGGGCTTAGGCGCGGAGATCGGCATCAGCACGAGCAAGATTCACGCCTTCGGACCGATGGGATTGGAAGAGCTGACAACGACGAAGTTCATTGTTTTTGGCGACGGTCAGGTTCGCGAATGACGAATCTGCCTATCGCCATTCAGCCCAATGGCAATCGTCTAGCGTCTAGCGTCTTGGGTTTAGAGTTAACGCTAGACGCTAGACGCCAGACGCAAAACCTTTCCCCCGATTCAGCCGATTGCGCGCCGAAAGGTCGCGTCACCTTCTAATGAAGATCGGCATCTTCGGCGGCACCTTCGACCCGATTCACTGGGGCCATCTACGTAGCGCCGAAGAGGTCGGCGAAACCTATCGGCTTGACCGGGTGATTTTTATTCCCGCTTCGATCCCACCGCATAAAAGCGGTCGGACCACGACGCCGGCGCGCGACCGATTACACATGGTTCGTTTAGCGGTGGCGCGCAATCCGCGTTTCACGGTGTCGACCGCGGAGTTGACTCGCCCCGGCCTATCCTATTCCATCGATACGATCCGCGAGTTCGCCGGTAAATTGAAAAAAGCCGATTCGCTCTATTTCATCATCGGCCTGGATGCGTTTCGCGAGATCGGCACCTGGAAAGATTTTGGCGAGATTTTTTCGCTGTGCAATTTCATCGTCACCTCGCGGCCCGGCAGCAAGGAGAACGATCCGCTCAAAGGCACCGGCGTTGCCGTGAAAAAACTCTTTTGTTATGATCCCAAGCCTAAGAACTATCTGCATCGGAGCGGCACACGCGTACACTTCATCGAACTTACCGATATCGCCATCTCGGCTTCAGAAATTCGCGCCTTGGTCCGGCAAGGGAAATCGATTCGTTATTTAGTGCCAGCGTCAGTGGAAGCGTATCTCAAACGGCGTGGGATCTACGGCGGCCGGCGCGGTTAGCGGTGTATCTTTGAAAAAAAATATTAGCTCTTGGAACAAAACCTTGCTGCTGACGCGCGCCGCGCTGGACCGCAAAGCCTGCGACTTGGTCGTCTTGGACGTGCACGAGCACACCTCGATCGCCGACTATTTCATCGTTTGTTCAGGCCGCTCCGACCGCCAAGTACAAAGCATCGCCCAGGGACTGGAAGAAGATGGCATTGAGGAAGGGTTCAAGCCCTTTGCCGTTGAAGGAACCCAGCGCGGTCATTGGGTGTTGATGGATTTCTCCGACGTGATCGTCCACATCTTTTACGAACCGGTGCGCCAGTTTTACGATCTCGACGGTCTGTGGGGTCACGCCCCGAAAGCAAAACTGCCGGCCGCCTACGCCAAATTGATCCAGCAATTTCAGACCGCAGACGATCGCTTATCGTCTTAAACCGACTTTCCCACTTGCTCCGCGGCGCGGTGGGAAAGCCAAACGGGAAAGGAAATCCACTTGAGCACGACGCAGCCAGTGGTTCTGATTATTTTAGACGGCTTCGGCATCAACCCGCGCAAAGAGTACAATGCCATCGCCAACGCGACGACGCCGAATCTTGACGCGTTGCTGCGCGATTATCCCAGTGCAAAACTTTCCATGTCCGGCGTCGACGTCGGCCTGCCGGCGGGCCAGATGGGCAATTCCGAAGTCGGCCACATGATTCTCGGCGCCGGCCGGGTGGTCTATCAGGATTTGACGCTGATTCACAAAGATATCGACGAGGGAACTTTTTATCACAATGCAGTGCTGCTCGACGCGCTACGTAAGACCAAAGCCAAGAGCGACCGGCTGCATCTGATGGGTCTGCTCGGCGACGGCGGCGTGCACAGCCACCAGCTGCACATGGAAGCGATCTTGGAAATGGCCAAGCGCGAGCAGCTCGGCCAGGTTTTTCTCCATCTGTTTCTCGACGGCCGCGACACGGCGCCGAACAGCGCCGAGCAATTCATGCTTGATCTGACCGGCAAGCTCAAAGCTTTTCCCAACGTGAAAATCGCCACGGTGAGCGGACGCTACTATGCCATGGACCGGGACAAACGCTGGGATCGGGTCGAGAAAGCTTACGTTTGCCTTACGCAGGGGATCGGCAACCAGGCTTCATCCGCGCTCGAAGCGATTCGCAACAGCTACAAAGAAAAAATCGCCGACGAGTTCGTCTTGCCGACGATGATCGCCGGCGTCGTCCCCGATGGTTTGATGCGCGACGGCGACGGCGTGATTTTTTTCAATTTTCGCGCCGACCGGGCGCGCGAATTGACCCGCGCTTTGACCGAAGCGGAGTTCAAAGAGTTCCCGCGGGCGCGCCGTATCGAACTGGCGAACTACACGACGATGACGCAGTATGATGAGACGTTTAAATTCCCGTTTGCCTATCAGCCCCGCGAGATTCGGAAAATTCTCGGCGAGGTGGCGAGCCAGGCGGGCGTGAAGCAATTGCGCATCGCTGAGACGGAGAAGTACGCGCACGTGACTTATTTCTTCAACGGCGGCGAGGAAAAAAAATATCCCGGTGAAGAACGGATTCTCATTCCTTCGCCAAAGGATGTCGCGACCTACGATTTGAAGCCGGAGATGAGCGCGCGGCCGCTGACCGAAGCGCTGGTGAAATATCTGCGCGAACAAGATGTCGGCATGGTCATCGCCAACTACGCCAACGCCGACATGGTCGGCCACACGGGAAATTTCGAGGCTTCGGTCAAAGCGGTCGAAGTGATCGACGAGTGTTTAGGCAAAGTGGTCGATGCCGTGCTTGGCAAAAAAGGCAAACTCATCATCACCGCCGACCACGGCAACATCGAGCAGCTCATCGACTACGACACCGGCATGCCGCACACGGCGCACACGACCAATCTCGTGCCGGTGATTCTGATCGACGAAGAGCATCAAAAGTGCCGGCTCCATCAAGGCACGGCCATCGATGTCGCGCCCACCATCATGCAACTGCTCGGCTTGCCTTTACCGGCGGAAATGACCGGGCGTTCGCTGATCGTCGAATCCTAACCTACGGGTATCTAGTTCCTCGTTGCCAGCGCATTTCGCTCGAAATTCCAACCGTTTTTGATAGAGTCGGCTCGGATTTATGGCGCCGAACTGATCTTCAACATGTCTGGGCCGTTTCGATTATCTCATCGATTGGCTGTTGCCGCTGACCTTTATGCTTGCGGCGCGACGATTAACGAATGTAGCCGAACCTTGAGACGCGCCGGGGCCCAGGACGTTTACGTTTTGACCTTGGCAAAAACCATCTGAGTTTGATATTTCGAATGAGACTCGATCTGAATCAGTCTTTCCGCGGAGGTTCCCATGAAAACCCAGATTCAAGTGCTGCGCTTAGCGATTGTCTCTTTGTTGGTTTTCGGACTCAGTCCCATGCGTGCTCACGGGCAAGTGAAAGAGATTATCGAGGGAGCGAAGAAGGAAGGCAAAGTGATCATCTATGGCTCGCTCCAAGAAGAAGTCATGAAAGACGTATTGGGTGGCTTCGAGAAGAAGTTTCCCGCTATCAAGACAACCTACTGGCGGGCCTCGACGACCGCAGTGATGGAGCGGGCGATTGCCGAATTTCGCACGGGAAAGGTGGGTTGGGATGTTTTCTTTACCGGCGCCGACGCCATGGAGATCATGCGTAAGGACGGCATGTTTCTCAAATATCAGACCCCTGAAAGTAAGAACTTCGACAAGCAGTTTCACCACGCATTTTTTAGTCCCAACTACCGCAGCTCGATCATTGGCTTTGTCTACAACACGCGCTTGGTCAGTCCCGCTGAAGCGCCCCAATCGTATTGGGATTATGCCGATCCCAAGTGGGACGGCAAGACCACCATGTCCGACCCGTTATCGCACTCCTCGATGGCGCGATGGTTGGCGAGTTTACATCTCGTGCTGGGCGATCGTGCGAAAGAGGATGAGTATGTCCAGCGGTTGGCGGCGAGCCGGCCGTTATTGCACCGTTCCCTAACCCCGGCGGTGGAAGCGATCGCTTCCGGGGAAAAGCCGATCGGTATCGCCTACATCAAATACGTATGTGACATGGGGAAAAATGGTGTCCCGCTCGACTACGTGCGTCTGCCGGCTTATCTGGGAGAAACAAATTATATCGCGGCCGGTTCGAAGTCCGCCAACCCGAACGCCGCCAAGCTCTTTATTGATCACTGGTACAGCAAAGAGAGCATGGAAGCACTGGCCAAAGATTGTGAGTTTGTCAATCTGCGCGGCGTCGCGCCACCGCTCAAAGATGCCAGCGCCATTAAATTCGTGGAATCGATTCAGCGAACCGAGGCCGAATACAAACAGCTAAGTGAAAAATACGGCAAGATTTTTAAGAAATAGCGCGAGAAGACTGCAACGATCTTTTAGTGGTGATGCCGTTGCAGTGCCCGAACCGCTTTCTCCAGGGCGTCGAGGGCGCCATCGTAGAGTTTTTTGCCGATCTCCGCAGTCGCCGCCGAGGGCATGCCGATGACGCCCGGTTTCGAGTGCTCCTTCATGTTGACGTAGCGCTTAATGCCGGTTGTCGGTCCAGGCGCTTCGATGCCTAGCTCGCCCTGGGGGATTTCATTCCGATTCACAAGCTGCGGCGCCAAGTAAAGCATCAAGGATGTTTCCAGCTCGCCGGAGTGGCCCATGCCGCTGGATTTGGTTTTTTTCAGCGACTTGACTAAGTCGGGCACGAGGTCCCAATAGGCCAGGGTGTTGACCGTAAGGCCGAATTCTACGAAGAGCTCCTGCCCCAAAACTTCCAGGCTCGCACGGTTACCGCCGTGGCCGTTGAGCAGTACGATTTGGCGGAATCCATGGTGACGCAGCGACGCGCAGACGTCATGCAGCAGATCGATAAAGACTTTCGCGCGCAGTGTAATCGAGCCGGGAAAGTCCATATGATGTGCCGAGACTCCCGTCCAGATGGGTGGCACCAGGAGAATTTCGGGCATGCGCTTTTCCAGGTCTTCGGCGATACGTGAGGAAACATGAATGTCCACCGAAAAGGGGAGGTGCGGTCCATGCTGTTCCATGGAGCCGACGGGAATGACTGCAACAGTGTTCTCACGGTTCAGCTGTTTTACTTCCGGCCAATGCAATTCGGCGAGCTTCATGTTGGTGTCTCAGGGTTAATTATAACTTCAGCTAACATGGCCATGCGTTTCGCGTCAACTCGGAGATGGCCGGCGTTTTTTTGCTTTGCCAGTGGGAGCGCGGATTTGATAAGTTTCGTAGCGCGATGGAACTTGCTGCAAAGCGAAACTTTTCCGAGCGATTCGATTGGCTGATCGACTGGCTTTATCCGCCCCGTTGCCGCGCCTGCGCGGGGAGGATTGACGGCAGTGACGGGGAGTATTTTTGCGCCGCTTGTTGGCGACAGCTTCAACTAGTGGCGCATCCGCTGTGTAACGTCTGCGGCCGGCCGTTTGCCGATGCCAGCGGCGACGATCATACCTGCGGTGTTTGTCTGGAGCGGCCGCCGCGCTTTGCCGCGGCGCGCGCTTGGGCCTGTTATCCGAGAGAAGAATTGACCGAACATCCGCTGCGCCAGGTGGTGCAGAAATACAAGTATGGCCGCAAGGTGTCGCTCGGCAAGCCGCTCGGCCGGTTGCTGGCGCGCGGCTGCCGGGAGTTTCTCGACGAATGCCAAGCGGATTTGATCGTTCCCGTGCCGCTGCATGCGAAAAGATTGCGCTGGCGCGGTTTCAATCAATCGCTTCTGCTCGCCAAGCAAGTCGGCGGCGTCTATGGGTTGCCGGTGGACCCATTCATTCTTCAGCGCGGCAAAGAAACGCCGCCGCAAACCCAATTGCCGGAAGACGAGCGGCGGCGCAACGTGCGCGGCGCCTTCGCGCTCCATCCGGATAAATCGGTCAAAGGCAAAATAGTTTTGTTGGTTGACGATGTTTACACTTCCGGTGCGACGGTGAACGAGTGCAGCCGAACACTCAAGCGCGGCGGCGCCAAGGAAGTCTACGTGCTCACGCTGGCGCGCGCGGTTTACTAAATTGCCATGGGGTAACGCATGTCTCGGGACGATGAAGTTAAATGGGATACACAGCACGCGCAGTCGCAGGTTGGCGAGCAGCCATCGAGTTTTTTGCGCCAGATGATCGAAGCCGATGCGTGGCCGTTGCCGCGCGGACGAGCGTTGGATGTGGCCTGCGGCAAGGGGAGAAATGCGCTTTATCTTGCCGAGCTTGGCTTCGAAGTTGTCGCCATGGATATTTCCAGCGTCGCGTTGGCGGCTGGACGAAGCCGCGCCGAAGCGAGACAATTGACCATCGATTGGCGCCAGACGGATCTCGAAGAGGTTCGACTCGACGAAGCTGGGTTCGATCTGATCGTCAACTTCAACTACTTGCAGCGCTCGCTGATGGCGCAAATTAAGCGAGCGCTGAAGCTTGGCGGTTACGTCATCTACGAAACCTATTTGATCGACCAAAAGGAGATCGGCCATCCGAAAAATCCCGCTTACCTGCTGGGCCATAACGAATTGCTCGAAAGCTTCGGCGACTTGCGGGTTCTTTACTATCGTGAGGGAAAATTTAGCAACGGCGGCGAAGCGTCCTATCGCGCAGGAATCTTGGCGCAGAAAAACTATTGAGATTAATCGCTCCTCGTGGATGGTTGAATTTTTCGCCTTGCGGTGAATTGAATATCCGTCATACCGGCCCTTCGACATGGCTCAGGATAGACTCCAGCCGGTATCCAGTTCGTTCTACTTGAAAGACGGGTATAGAAGACTGGATTCCGGCCTCCGCCGGAATGACGGAAGGGAGATTGACTTCGAGTCGAAAATGTCAGAATCCCTAGACCTGGAGCAAGCGTTGTTTAGTTTTAGGTTTCGAACGATGCTTAACACTGATCATATTCGTAATTGTCCAGCTCGATGGCTCCCTCGCAGCGACTATCGGCTTTCGTGTTGGCGCTGCCGCCGGCCGCTCGGCGGTTGTTATTGTCCGCTCATTCGGCCCTTCGCATCCGAGCCGCGGATGATTATTCTCTCCCAGCCGCGCGAAGCCAAGCATCGGCTCGGCACGGGACGGATGGCGCATCTGTGCTTGAGCAACTCGGCGCTGATCGAAGGCGTGGATTTCACTTTGGACCAGCGAGTCAATCGTGAGATCGACGACCCGCTGAATTTTCCGGTCCTGCTTTATCCGAGCAGCGAATCGATCGATCTGTGCAAATTAAATTGCCGCGAACGCGTAGCTCTGATTCCAAGCCGGCAACGATTGGTTGTCTTCGTTCTGGACGGGACTTGGAAGAGCGTGCGCAAGATGATCGGTTCGAGCCAAAACCTGCGCCGTTTGCCGGCCATCAGTTTTATTCCGGCGACGCCGTCGGCCTATCGTATCCGGCGCCAGCCGCGGCCGCAGTGCTATTCGACCATCGAAGCGATTCACCAGGTGATCGATCTTTTCACGGCGACCGGCGTAGGCACGCGGCCGCATGATAATCTTCTCGCGGTCTTCGCTGCGCTGGTTGACCGCCAATTAACCTACACGCCTTAAACCGGCTTTCTTTTCGGGTTCGCTCTGATGGGGCCCACGCGGCCAGCTAATTCCATTATGACTATCACAATATTCGCATATAATGATTGACCACGAGACGAATTATGGACTTTGTTCGCACACTTAAGGCTTTGGCCGATCCTTTGCGCCTGCGGGTTCTTGCCGCGGTGGCGGAAGAAGAGTTGACCGTCGGTGAAGTTCAAGAGGTGGTGGCCTCGGTGCAGTCGTCCGTGTCCCGCAATCTGGCGATGTTGCGCGAAGCCGGCTTCGTGCGCGACCGCAAGGAAGGGACCAACGTCTACTTTTCAGCGCGCCGGGATATGTCCGCGCCGGCGCGCGAGTTGTTCAAGACGCTCCAGGCGCGCTTCGCGGATCTTCCCGAAAGCAAAAAAGATCAGGCCCGCTTAATCGCATGCCGGCGGCGCCGGCTGCGCCGCTCGGAAGGCTACTTCGAGTCGGTGGCCGGCGATTGGGAGCGGATTCGCAAGAGCTACTTCGACGATCGGGTCACTTCGCTGGCGATCGAGAAATTGCTGCCGCGAAATTTGACCTTGGCCGATCTCGGTTGCGGCACGGGTAGTCTGACTTTCGAATTGGCGCGCTTCGCGCGCAAGGTGATCGGCATCGATCTGTCGAACGAGATGCTCAAGCGCGCCCGTGGGATTGCCAAGGAGCGCGGCGTGGACAACGTCGAGTTCCGCCAAGGCGACCTGCTCAAGTTGCCCGTGGAGTCGTGCAGCGTGGATGCGGCGTTTTGCGTGATGGTGTTGCACTTTTTGCCGGACCCGGCGCGGGCCATCGCCGGGCTTTGCCGCATCGTTCGCCCTGGCGGCTCGGTGATTCTCGTCGATCTGGTGCAGCATAAGCAGGAGTGGATGCGCGAGCAGATGGCGCACCACTGGCTCGGCTTCGAGCGCAGATCGCTTGAACAGTGGTTTCATCGGGCCGGCGCGGCGTCGGTGGATTACGATCTCACCGGTTCCTACGCCGGTGAAAAAGTCGTGCGCAACGGCAATCGCGCGGTGGAAATTTTTGTCGCCCGGGCGACTCTGCCGGCCAAGGCAACGGGAAACTAGCGCGGCAAAGCCGCAACCGAATCGGAGAAGAGATTTCACCACAAAGGGCCTAGGGCGGCAAAGCCGCAACCAAAGTGACAGAGGTCGGGCCATGATGTAAGAGGAGTCATGGCAACAAACACAGATAATTTGTCGAAGCGCGAGGTCGGGCAAGCATTCGTACAACGTCATCAAGGCGAAGTGATCGGAGTGCTGCACGGATGGGATCGGATCCGACTGCAAGGGACGCTGCGAAGTTTGTACTATCAGCCGGTGATGGAGCGATATGTCAGGCAAGCCGGGGTGATGTGGACAGAGTTTAAGAAGTGCGCTAGTGAGCTGACCGGTCGGGTACGTCAGGAGGGAGAGCAGTTGGCGGCAGCCCATAACCGACCGGTGGTGTATGTTCCATCGAGCCGCACGGACAAAGAGAAGTTAGCGCGCCAGATTCAGGAGCGGGACGGAGTGAACTCTGGGCTGATCGCGGTATTGAGTTGCGTGGAACCGTGCCACACGTGGTTTTTGCGCGGCAACCGAGTCACCAAGAAGTTGGAGTTGAAACTTGGCTGGGGGCGGTGCCTGCATCTGTATTTTTATTGGGTGCATGAGCAGTTGGGATTTTTGCATCTTCGGCTCCAGACCTGGTTTCCTTTTCTGATCCAGATCTGCCTGAACGGACGGGAATGGTTGGGACGGCAGATGGACAAAGAGGGGATAGCCTATCGCCAACAGGACAACTGTTTTCCGTGGATCGGTGATCTTGAGCGAGCCCAGGGGCTGATGGACCAGCAGCACCGCACCGAGTGGCGGGGCCTGCTCGATCCGTTGGTCCAGCAATGCCATCCGTTGCACGTTGAGATCAATCGTCCGTTTGAGAGTCAATACTACTGGACGGCGTCCCAGAGTGAGTATGCTACGGACGTGATGTTTAGCGAGCGTGAGAAGCTGGCGCGGATCTATCCGGCGCTGGTGCATCATGGGGTGATGAGTTTTGGAGCCGAGCAGGTGCTGCGGTTTTTGGGGCGGCCGGGCAAGGCTGGAGTCCACGACGAAGTGAAAACCGATCGACGCTGCCGAGGCGAGGGGGTACGAGTC
>Ga0137461_1000097_pt1 | contig 18545 bp, 49 predicted proteins | sample EasRivERMGT746_2_FD_104650 | JGI IMG/M metagenome (GOLD analysis project Ga0137461, IMG submission 104650) | Soil microbial communities from meander-bound floodplain in the East River, Colorado, USA - East River MetaG ERMGT746_2 | ecosystem: Environmental > Terrestrial > Soil > Floodplain ... | reverse complement strand
CTTTAGGGGATTGTCAAGCCTTTATTTCATTAGGCACCTTTGGACCCTTGAAATTAACTTCATAGCCACTAGACATTAAGGAATCAACTTCACTCTCACTAATGACCTTGCCAATCTTATGTACCCTAGTATTCTTTGTAGACATTACTTCATAATCACCACCACCAAGATCAATCACATTAACGACTTTTCCCATGATATTACCTCACTTTTCATTGATTTAATAACTTCAGTATATCATTAAAACCATTGAATGTCAAGTGTATATTAATTCAACACTATTGCTTTTAGAATACGATTAAGATACATTTATAGTTAATTTGGTTTTTCAGAATGTAAAGATGACCGCGCAAAGAGGGGTAAAATCAGCCCTTACTCCCTAAAAACCCATTTAAGAATTAAATATGTTATTATACCTTATCATTAAGAACATAAATACAAACCAGAATAAACACTCTTGCCAATACATCATTATTCTCTCCAGTCCAATATTCTCTTAAGGATACTATATAAATCTTTTAGTTCACTCTCAGATAGTTCTAATTCATTATTACTATCATCTTCAAATGCATTCTTAACAATCTTAAATCTATCCATTATCTTCTTATTACCACCAGAATCTACAGTAATACCTTTAATACTTCCATATTCAATTACAGTTATCATCTATTTACCCCACAAGAATAGAAGTAGAATAACTATTAGTGCTAATTTCACTTCTTCATCTAAACTATGCCATTTTTCAAGCATTATTTATATTTCCTATCCAATCTATTATTAATCCAAGCTCTTAATTCATCATCAGTATAACCCCTGAAATAATCAAAATACCAGTCATGAGGGGTTCCAGTTCTTGCCTTTGCTACTCCATAGGGCATTTCATTCATTAATAGGCAATAAAGCTTATAACCAGCCTCTTTACCACATCTATCATCACCAGTAGTTAAATAATTAAAAACCTCATCTGCTTCAGTTTTAGTGAAGAAATCCATTATTTATCCTTCATGTTAATCTTTACTTTACCACGTTTCCACTGAATACTAAATACTATATATCCAATTACTGCAATTACCCAAATTACAGTTAAAACATCAATCAGGAAGAGTGCTATTCTCATCATCATGGAAACATTATACCTCTTAAAATCATCATTGTCAAGTGTTATTTTTTGAGTCTTTTTACAGCAAAATGTCCCGTTATATAGATGCATCATTTTGGGGCAAAATCAATGCATCAAAATGTTTCAAAACCTATACACATATTTCCATCCAACCACGTTTTGTCCTTGGTGCTGTAACCTTCAAAACATGAGTACAATATTGCTTATATTTTCCCTCATAAGGTCTAATTTCAAGAATGGTAGATTTACCATCTTCTTTACCAGAAAACCATGTTTCTATTTTATCCCCAATCTTATACATTTGCTTCAAAAAACTCCTTGGCTTCCCTCAGTCCATAAAAATCCTCAAAATTGTGAATCCTGCAATATTCCCTAATTTCCTTAATACCACCAATCTTATTTCCACCATTCCGTTTAACAATGATCTTTAACTTCTCAATATGCTCTATATCATTAATAGCAGGTTCATAAGGCCGTTCATTATACAGAGATAAGAATCTCTCAGGACTAAACTTCATCATCCTGATTACCATAGTCTTATAGTTAACTTCTTCTGCCCCTGCAATTTCAAGAAGCTGTCTAATATCTTTATATTCCATCTAATTCCCTCTCATTTCATTGTCAACTTTCCAGACCTCAGCAACCAATACAGCATGCTTCAAGGCAACACCAAAGTTTACAGCAGTTTGAATGCTATCTACAGAACCATCTCTCCCACCACCAGACCAATGAATTTCAACGTTAATCTTACTCTTAAAATCTGCAAATATACTGAAATTTTCATCTATTTTAATAGAATCACACCAAAATCCTCTAGGTCGAATCTCCATTGTCCTCAATCCACTATAGCCAAGCCTACGCTCCCTAGCCATGAAATTACCATAATCCTTACCACCGGCATCAGGAGAAAGATACCAAAAACACCTATTACACATGCTATTGCATATGTCTTTTGATAAGGAAAAGTCACCTTCTTTGCATTCATCACCACAAACAGGGCATTTAATCATTTAATCCTCCATCACTTTAGTAAAGCCATGATACCATGCAAAAACCTTATTGTCAAGCCAAAACTTCGACCTTCCTAGAAACCCTTTTCTCATTCCAGTCCCAATTACGGGGAATAAAACAAACGCAATAACCATAAGTCCTATTATTATTTTTTTCAATAAAATCACCACTTATACGAAATTTACCCCTTGGATCAAGAGTAAAAGTTACCTTATATTTTTTACAGTTAGAAATCTGGTGAATCTCTTTTTCAGATAATACAGTATTCATAAATTCATTTACTTCCCTTCTATCACTACGAGTACTAAGGGAAATAACAGAACAACAATCCTGCTTCCGAACTGTAATAATCCTAGTAATAGATCCCACTATCACGCTCCCTTCTAGTCAAAGGTTCAAAAGTGATACCCCACATATCAAGGCCATCAGTAAAGATTACCCTGCATTGAGCATATTCACCAGAATTATTAAGGATATCTGCAATTTTCTTTGCTGTGTTCTCAGTGTCAGTCTTTAATCCAAATTCAAACCAGAAATCATAACCACGCTTAAGCTCGGGAGCTTCCTTTTCCAAAGTATCCTCAATGTAACGCTCCAGTCCCATTTAATCCTCCCTCACTTTGATGAAACCATACTACCACACTATCATCAATATGTCAACCTCAATTTTTTAACCTCACGTTCGAAAGAATCAATAATGGCATAATAAGCATCATATCTTCCTTGATAATAAGCTTTCATTGAATTATTACATTGCGCCAATTCACCCTTTATATTCTGCTTGTCCTCTTTCATTTGCAGTTTCATGTGTAAAAGAATATCATATAACATTATTCAAGTACTCTAACAACTCTGTTAAAACTATGATTATTCCACCCGAAAGGTTCAACAAAACAAACGTTTCTAGGGTGCGAATTAACCCCCGACTTTATAATAAAATGCTTATTAACTATAATGAATTTACCTTTAGGATTAAGGGTATAATCCACCCTGTATCTCTTACAATCAGGCAGTTTGCCTGTTACGTCACGCTCTAGATCATCAATGCTCCAGAATCCCCCATGATCATTACCACCTGCAAGACGCAAACAATTCCTTTCTTTATCAATAATCACCGTCCTGCTAATGGTCTTTTTCAGCATCTTAGCCCTCCGTCAATTTAATAAAACTATTATATTAACTTAAAGGTTAATTGTCAAGAGATAATTTTAACATATCTATTAAATGTCTGACCCTTCCATTCATGAGGCATAAAACAAACACAAGCAAAATCATCATTATTCCTCACTACACACCCCAAAAACCCATTAGTAGACAATCTGATAGATGATACCCTCAAGATTCCTTTCTTTACTATCCTATACCTAACTTCATATTTCTTTACCCCTTGAGGCAAATTACCAAACACATGATCTATTGTTTGCTTAAATTGAGTATCATCAGGATTTGTTCCAGTTCGCAACTCATGACCAACTACATTTATAATTCTTTTTAATTCCTTTTGCATTTAATCCTCCAAATAGGATTTAAGAGGGGGAGGTTCGATATACCTTTAATTAAGCAGCCCTGCAAGAAACAACGGTCATCTTACTATACCCCTGTTTCTCCTAACTGCTCCCCATCTTGAACAACATATTACCATGCAAAAACCCTATTGTCAATCTTTTTTACAAATATAAACCATGCCTTTATGCTGTTGAATACCAAAATTACAACCTGCATCCCTCAAAATCATAAAGATTTCAGTATAATAGAAACTCAACCTTTTATTCTCTTGCCATTGATCCTTGCCAGTCTGCCTACCAATACCAGATTTATCACCTTCATATACGGAGAAATAAGCCTCACCATTATGTTTAAGCAGATTATATATATTCAGAATAACTGCTTTTCTGGTAAATTCACTTTGAATTACATTTAATACATTAGCACAAGTGGCAGTATCAGTACCACCAAACATCTGAATATAATTATTATTATTAAGATTCTCTTCCATAGACCGATTATAAGGATCAAGAATAAAATTAAGTATGCGATAATGATCAAATAAATAATCACTGGCAGTATTATATTTACCACCACCATAATCAAGATTAATATTATAGGGCATCCAATGAATCTTTTTGAATATTGCAGGAATTTTATTCTTATTAATACTTGTCTTTGCAGAAGTAATAGTCTTATTCCCATCCATTACAAAGATTTGTTCCATTAAAAGTCCTCCATTAGTTTATTGAGGACATAATATCATGCCAGAAACCAATTGTCAAGAATAGTTTTGTCTGTCCTGAGTATCACTATAAGATTCTCTATCTTGCCCTTCTTTCTTCTCCAAAGGCAACTGCAATTGAATTTCAGAGGCATTATCAATATAAACCCTTGCTTCATCTACACAACCCTTATAATCACCAATAAAACCCCATACAGATTCAATTTCATTAGCATTTTCATCCTCAATCACAAATCCATAACAATTGCCAGTGATATAATCATCATATTCCTTGACTTCAGCCTCAAGAATCTCCATTGCTTTCCAAATATGCTCCTGAGTAACCTTTCTTACCTTAAAATTCTTTTGAATAGCCTTCTTGGATGCAAAGATAACACCCACCTGTCCACTATCCCAAGGACAGGAAAACCCTGTAGTGTTCATAGTAATACCTGAATGATCGTACAGATAAAGCGGAAGAGAATAGATATTATCCTTCTTAATCAACGTCTTAAGCTGATCTATAGTCATGTTATGCTCATCACCAAGATCATAGTTTCGGTGAAAACATACCATTTTTCCAAGATTATCGTTCTTCCTAGGATCAATAGGATCATCATCATGGATAATCTTAATCTTATAACCCTTGTAAAACTCTTCGTGAACCTCAGGAAAATCCATTTGTTCCTCCCTCAATTTGATGAGGCTATACTATCATGGAACAATCTTATTGTCAAGAGGAAAGAATCTTAAGCATTCCAGATGAAACCCTCCACTTCATTTTGGTGGGAGAAGTACACGAAACCATTATGGATTTTGTGTTAACCTTTTCAACAGCACCTATCCAGTTTTGCCCTCTTGCCTCAAATCCAACCGGCTGACCAACATAAAACTTAGTAGACTCCCTAGCAATCAACTGTGAACGTCTACTGTTAAGAAGATTATACGCCAGATTAATATCATCCAAAGAAGAGAGCAAACCGATCTGAGTCACAAGCAAGGGATTAAGATCATTCATTTTTTTATTCTCCTCAATTTGATAAAACTATAATACCATGCAAAAACCTTATTGTCAATCCTTTTTACTTTCAATTTTTCTTACGAAATTCAAGATATCAATAAGCTCCAGAATCACGTTCTTGTTTGCCCAAAGAGCCAAACAATCAGTTACCTTAAAGCCTCCCATGCCGTAAGCCTCAAACCTTACTTCAAATTTAATATTTGGATCAATTGTCTCATATATTTCAACTGCCTTCTTATACAAAAGAGCATCTTTATGAGAAAAATTAGTAATCAACTTCATTATAGTATTCTCCTTTACGGGTTGAATGAAAAAACCATCACATTCAAGTTCTTTGCGAGATACAAACACCGGGAAAAGCCCTCTAACCTCACACCCTTTTATATCATATGCATAATTGCCTACACGCTTAGTTTTCCACCCTATACTATGCACATCTCCCATAGTGGAATTAGTAAGAAAAATTTCATCAGAACGTTTTTCAGGATGGTATCTATCTTCAATAGCCATCTTTTAATCCTCCGTTATTTTAATGAAGCTATATTACCATGCAAAAACCTTATTGTCAATTACTTTATTACGGTTGTAGTCAAGGCAGGATTAATTAATCTTGCCTCTTTAACATACCTTAAATGACAAGCATCAGGAAAACGCTCCAAAAGCTTCTTCTCAGCCTCTGTCTGGTCTTTGGCATACACTGTTGCCATTCTTCGATAATTCGCGCTCCTAGGGCTATTCTCGATGTAAAAAACCATATGTTTACCCCCCAAGCCTTTTCTTGTCATATGTGTTGTGCCTTCTCCTGCTCTTAACAATCTCTATAATTCCCATAATAATAACAAAAATAAGAAAGAAACCTAAAACTGCCACTATACTAATCCAGATGGGAGACAAAACCCAAACCCAAGGCCAATCAATATAATGAGTAAGCTTCAATACAATAAACACTATAGTTAACAACCCACTAAAGCCTATTCCACCGCTTGAACTGCTAGATGTGCTCATTATTTTCCTCTTTTCTTTGGACTATAGGAAAGATATGGAGCTTGAATCTCATGCCTGTCTCTACCATAAGCATTAAAAACCAATAACCTACCAGAAATTCTATTGGCATAATCACTAATTGCCCCTTCTTCACTGTTCCCACCACCAAAATCTGAAGAAAGACAGGCATCTCTCTTTATTTCGGCACCCTCAAAATAAGCATAAAAAGAGTCTTTAATGTTTAACTCATTCATATCATTAATATTTCTTTCACGCACCACTATTGTCAAATCATGCCTTTCAGCAAAATCAGCAATATCAATTCTTTCTATGAGATTGCGTTTAATCTTCATGATTAATCTTCCTCATCCTTAAAAATGGCTTCAAGATATTTATCAAACGTCCACTTGTTAACGGTTTTACCCCCCTCAGTAATCTCTTTTACAATTTTCTTTTCAGGGTAAACATGCATAAGGTTGTGCTCATTATCACAAATACAAGTACTAATTCCAAACCCTGTTTCGCCATCAAATGAATCTTTACCTACCATCTTACAAAAAATCATTCTGGTAAGATAAGGTGCATCATCCCACCGCTCTTTCCTGCTAAGAACCTCTTGAAGATCCTTCTTAATTTCAGATCCACCCCAATGAGTATAGAGATAAATAGTCCTATCTTCATCCTTAACCTCTTCATGCACAACGATATTACCACGATCTCCCATAATTATTCCTCCTTAAGCTTTTAAGAATGCATCGTTGATATGACGATAAGCCGCATCCAAAACCTTCTTATACTTCTGAGGATCTTTATATCTATCCCCATTAATGCGAGTATATTCATAACTACCAAAAACATCATCAAGAAACATTAAATCCTCTTTGTTTTCAGCTACAAATGTAAAAGCAATTGGAGTAAAAGCCTTAGGCTTAGACTCATCAACTGTAAATTTCATTATAGTCTCCCTTAACTATCTATAATTAAAACACCGAGAACCACACCACCAAGAAATGAAAAAATACCAAAAGGAATATAGTTTCCTGCATAGTAGCTGACTATAGAAAAAACAGTATCAGCCACTAAAAGAATAGCTAAAGATGCAGATCCACCCTTCATTACAAAACCCTCCTGTTCACACGCCTACCATACCATTTACTAGGAATCTTGCAAACATAAGCTAGATTATTTTCATAACCATCGCTTTCATAGGGCTTCAATGTAAGAAAAGGCCATTTACAATAGTTAGAGGCTACCTTAGGAGGGTTTACAAAATACTTACCCTTGGAGTCAAGATAATAAACTACCTTATAGTCCCTCTTTGGAACACTACCAAATAACTGAACATAAATATTTCTTTCCACAGGGGTTTCTCCATCAATATTAAGATGAGCAAGAGAACCAGCATGCACCTTGCTTTTTACATCAAAAATAACAGCGTTCATGTTTACCCCCTTTATTTTGTTGAAACCATATTACCATACTACAAACTTACTGTCAACGATTATTATACTTAAAATCTTTCCAACCATCACCAACATACTTACCATCAAGCTCATGTTCAATAACCTTAGCAACATCATCAGAAACATCAGTATACAGGTTATACCAAAGGTCTGATTTATAACTAGCAATCCTATCTTCTATCTCCTTGATTCTTTCAGAAACTGCCACCGGAGATAAAACATTAGAATACATAGTACCTGCCTTTAACTTCTTAATATCACGATACATATTCCTTATATTTTCCTTCCAATCTTCCTTGCTCATGCAATAGCTATAAATCTTACTAGCTTTCTGCCTACGAGGAAGATCAGAATCCGCAGCATAATCTCCAATTACAACAACACGATCACCAACCCACCTACCAATAGTGCGTTCTGCTATCTCATTATATTCCTCATTATCAGAGTCAAGGGTAAAATCACCACCGCCTCTAGCCTCAGGCATAGCCGCTTGAAGAATAAGAAGAGCCTGACCAGTGCCGGGGGAATTGGCAAGCTGTTCCCAAAGCTTAAGACCACATCCAAGCTTGTGAGGATTAACAAACTCTTTCTTGTCCAAATTTACCACCATCCAATATTGTCCCATACAATCCTCCTTTAGTAAACTTCTGATTTCGTTACAGTTTTATCAATCTTGCCACACTGAGTACAAACCAATACAAGAATATGAGTTTTAGCAAATGCCCAATATGGGATTCTGGCAGTAGATTCAGAAAGGTTTTGCTTCCCCGCTCTCGACTGTTCATAGGCAGATGGTAGAGTAGTATCAGACTCCTTCTTCCATTGATGAGAGCAACCGAAGAGTTTATAATACATTTAATCTCCTTCCCTCACTTTGATGAAACCATGATAACATGTCAAAAACTAATTGTCAAACCCTATTTTCAAACAGCAGGATCAACATAAATACCAATTGAAACATTTACTTCCCCTTCTTTCCAAATATCCTCAACAACAACAAAAAATCCTGCTGTTGAAGCATAAATACCTGTGTACATGCTATTCGCTTTCTTTTCTTCCGCTCTACACAATTCCTTAACTCTATCAACTAAGCTGTCCAAACTATCTTCTGCAGATGCCTTAGTTGAGAACACACCTTTGTTGTTCTTAAAAATAAACTCTACAGCTTTATTAAAAGTTATCGGATCAGTCCAAAACTTCATGGTGCAATACCCCCTTCCCAATCAAGATGCTTTCTCAGCTTTTCAAAAACAGAAGGTTCCATGAGCTTTTTAAGAATTTTTTCTAAATACCACTGTTTATGATGACCACCATCAGTACAAAGACCCTCCACACAGGTTTCTTGGAGTGCCTCTAAATCCATCTTTAATTCATTAACGCTTTTAACCAACACTAAATCTTACCGGGAACAAAAGTATTATCGTTAGGACCAATGGGATTATACAAATCAAACCCAAAACAATAGATAGGAACTATAATAGTTTCAAAAAAGATAATACCAACAATAACATTTCCAACACTAACTTCGTATCTAATATTTGGATTTTTATGAGTGCTTTCATTAAACAATCCATAAGTGTCATATCTAGTTCCATTAATACTTTTGGGCTGTCCACAACCAACAGCGAGGACCATAAAAACAGCGATCAAAACCAATGCCATAATCTGCTTAAGCTTCATTGGCAACCTCCTGTTTTGGTTCAAGTTTATTCACAACATCATTATATTCAACAATCTTCAATCTTGCATCTCCTGCAACATATATAACATTTCCATTGTTTGCCATCACTGAAATCATCAGCTTGCCCAAATCTTCTAAAAGTTCGCTCTTCCTTCTAATTAGTCTTACCCTCTCCCACTTCCTGTTGCGCTCTGCTGTCTTTACATCTTCAATTGCCTGAAGTCTTTTGGGATCATGAATACCACAATAAAGTTTACCGTGAACTTCAACTTTAGCTTTCCTACCACAGATATGACTACGCCATGCACCGGGGGAATAAACCATTTCACAACATGTACCTTCCATTTGACCCTCCCACATTGTAATGATAATATGTTAACATGCAATCATCTCTTTGTCAAGAAGAATCTGCTTCTCCCAAAATTCAAGAATATCATCAAACATTTCAACAAATTGCCTTGAATGCTTGCCCATCCTAAATGCCTTATAGGTAGCCAAATGAGCCATTTCATGCAGAACTACACCAACCCTAAGCTTATCACAAGGATAAATATTATAATAATTATCGGGATTTAAGTACGATTGAGGCACTTCTTTAGAGGGAAGCCCAATAGTCCATGCACTATAACGAGCAAAACCACAAGTTCTTTTCTTAAATACTATCTTAGCATTACCAAATGCATTATGATTGTTAATTCCATAAGCTTCTTCAATTAATCTAATAAGAGAAATGGCATTCTCTTTAGAAATTGAAGTCATATTCGTTTTTCTAATTAGATCCTTCCGCTTACTCCAAAAGTAAACCCTTCTATATTCACCGGGAAAACGTTCCAATGTACCCTCCTGAATTCTGATGAGAATATCATACCACACCAAAACTCAGTTGTCAAGCCTAAAACTCGCTATTACCCCATCCCGATTCAGGATCATCGTAAATGCTTTTCTTTTTAGGCTTAGACGCTTCTTTCTCTCTTTGCTCCAATTCTTGTATGTATTTCTTTAAGCCATCTGCTATTGGATCAGGAATGTCTGCTTTTACATAATTATTAGATTCCAAAAGAGTAGAATTGTCAACAGCTTCCTTCTTTGCTCTTTTTGGTTTATTGTCTGAAATTAATGCTCTTGTAATCTTATTACATGCAGGTTCTTCATCATCTAACACTAATGTAAAGTAATCCTTTGGAGGCCCACCATAAATTTTTTCCAAAGGTAATTCTTCACCGCATTTCTCGCACTCATCTTTACCAAATCCCAATACCCAATCATCCTTAGTTTTATTCTTATGCTTACACGATGGGCATTCAACATCTTTAATTAAGGTTTTACCAACAAAATCACATAGTTCTTTTGTCATTCTATATGATCTATTTCTATCGAAAACAGCCTTCTTTTCTGGTTTTTCTTCACTGTCCATCATAAAACTACCTCAAAAATTCAAATAAGTGCCATACAAACTGACCACCATCAGATTCTATCCAAGAATCAATATGTTTATGAGTCACCCAAAAACTATCATTCAAAGGATTTCCAGTTCCAACAATATGAAAAATTCTCATCTCAATGTTAGCCTGAGGATCTACGATTGCCCAAACATAGTATTCATTACCCTGCTTACCAAACTTTATGATTTTAGCACCTTTTGGCATCTGTATATAATCATCATCAGTAATTTGAATCTCATACTTGTAAACAGCTTTCATTATGCCCTCCGTTAAGCCACAGTTGCCTTGTAATCAATTATTAATCTTCCACCCTCTGATAACACATGATCAAACTCATGTAGGAAAATAATAGAATTCATCCCTTCAAGAGTTCTATTGTGAGTTCTACCTTTAAGATCCTGAAATTCAACAAGAATTTCAAATGGCCTAGTCATCTTCACCGGCTGACCGGGAACAGACAAACAACCTTCCTCAAGAGTAATTATTTTTTCAGATTCCTCTAAAATCTTGGGATTAAACACCACAATAGGCTGCTTATCTATTAAAGCAATAAAAAGCCTAATGTTTTCACCTATTTGTGGTGCAGCTATACCAACACCTTTAACTTTATTCATTGTGTGAACCATATTAACAACCAAAGGTCTATAAGCACTGAAATCTGTCACTTCTGTATTTGGACTTCTTAAAATATCATTCGGATGTTCTAAAATTGTAAGGAACCTTTTTCCAGATTTATTATTCATATTATCCCTCATAAAAACTCTTATGAATATCCATTACTAAATCATTAATCAACTCAAAGTTAGGCTTATCGGGCAAATCACTCTTTGTTTCCAATTCCTTAAAAATCTCAATAAAATCATTAGAATCCTTTACAAAATCTTCAAAACTTACTTTCCCGTTTCTAATAAGTTTGCAAACAAAAATATCTGCTTTTGGTAATGGAATAGAAATAGTTTTCTCCCTAGCCAACTCAATACCTTGAAACAACAACCTGAATACATGAGAAGCAGCTTTGGTATCATAACCATTCTTCTTAATATCTTCCATTCTACGACTATTCATTTTAGGAGAACAGTTACCTTCATTCTTAATCTTATGCATTTGAGCTTTCACATAACCAAGATAAGTAGTAAAAATCCTTTTACTAAGGAAATCTTGCCTAAAAGCCTTAATTCTTTGAATATATTTGCTGTCTTGAATAATTAAATTAGGTTCATCAATGAACAAAATCTCAAGTATATTAGGATTATTAGCAAGAGCAAGATTAATAAACTTCTTAAAACTATAGAATACAGTGTCAGGATCTTTGGTTTCGATAGGATCTGTAAAACCCTCTAAGCCATAGAAGCATCTGCGATTAGGAAAGAAGATACCCCTATAGTCAGTGTCGCTATTTTCATTAGCAAAACCATAGGCTCTAGAACCAGAAATTACTTCGTAAAATTTGTAGTGATTCGTCATGTTTGTATAGTACCTCTTTCTCCACCAATTGTCAACCGAAAAATCCACCCCAATAAAGCAGCCCAAGAATTGTTGCGCCAGCTATAATACTAACCCAAGCATTGTGTGTGCCGGTTTTAGGCGAACCATGCTTTTCTAGTTCTACTCCCAAACCAACGAAAAACAGAACTAAATAAATTATCTGAGGCGTATTAAATGTCATTTTGGCTCCCCTTAGGACTGAAAATTATCATTTGGAGATTCGTTCATCCATTCTATTTCCTTAATCTTTTCTCTCAACTTCTTATTCTCTACAAATAAATCAAAAGCAAAATCACCAAGATCATACTTACCATTCAGTTTAACAAACTTCCTGTCAAACCTGTTAAAACAAAGATCATGCATGTCCATCTTTTTAGTCATACTTTTCCCTTAAAAAGACAAACTTCCCACGCTCTCTCTTCACCGTTCCACCAAAGCTTACCAACAACACCTTTGCCAATATGAGGCTCATCATAACTCCAAGTATGACCCTCAGGCATTTCATAAACATTACTACCTTCAACAAATTCATAAACCACATACTTACGATATTTCACCTTCTTCTGTCGTGCAAAAAACAGATTGTAATGCTTCACTGTATCGCCATAGTAGTGCTTTTGATAATCAGAAGCCCCAAACCCACCAACATCACGCATATTACTCCAAACATCCCAATATGGCTTAGTAAAATACTTCAAAAGACCTACCTCAACCTCATCAATACCGTCAAGATAAGCCTTCTTCCCCGCTACCACTTGATAGACATAAACTCCCATTAGACTTCCCTCCCGCAAGTGGGACATTTATGTACATCATTCTTGTTACTATTATCAACAAATTCATTCAGCCTTTTGATAAAATTTACTGCGCCCTTTTTAGTATTAAAATATATATAGAAGCAAGAAGTTTCAGAATCTGTTTTAGTTCCTTTATCTATAACCTTATTCCTCATCAAAATACTGGTTGTTTGATAATTATCATCTACATCTAAAGCAGGACATACACCCCTAAGATCATCCGAAAAAGAAAATCTTTCCCATTCCCAAGACTTTTCTTTCTTCCAATCTGCTATATGATCCTCAAAGGTATACATTTAATCTCCCTTCCGTTTAATGACTATACTCTACCAAAGAAAGAATTAATTGTCAAGCCCTAATAATTTCCACCCATCAAAATATAAGTATCAAAAACAGCCATATTAGAGGAAAGACCATATCCATCAGGCAGTTCCAAATCAACGGACTCCATACCATATCCCATTCCAAGTCCTGCATAATATTCCTGCATAACACGAATTGGAAGAGTTTCATCCAAGGTTTCAAGATATGCCTTTAAGTCCTTCACAGTAGTCATCTTAACTCTCCCTTGATAAAAAATGGGGGAATAATTTTAACGTGGTTATCTCCCCCTGCCCACGGATACGGGACGCTGTTAGTCCATGAAACTAACTCTGTAACACACCTTTCAGTACGCGACTGTGTGTGTCCCTTCGCGTCCTAGTCAACTACACTCTACCAAACCAACAACAGATTGTCAAGCATTAATTTATATTCAACTTGAAAGGTGAAACAACAATCCTAGGTTCACAATAAACAGGCTTAACATCTTTTCCATTAGGATTCCTCAACAAAACCCAAGTTCCCTCTGCGGAAGCAGGAGAAAACAGCCCGTTTGGATCAGCCTGAGGCATAACAACATAATGACCAGAATAAGGATGCTCAATCTTGTTAGGACTGGTATATTGAGTAGCTGCTGGAATACCATAACCTATAGACTCTCCAAGAAACACAAGCTTTCCGGTCATTTCTGCAACAAGATAAGTATAAGTTACCAAATCTGCCTGATCTCTCAATTCATAAATCTCTTTAAGAATTTTACGCTCTCTAAAGTTGTTTATGGCTGGCATACCAGTCTTAGCAGTTCCTTCTTTTAGAATAGTTTCTTGCTGTTGAGATTGAATCTGATCACTAGATTGCCTTTCAGTACACCCAATTAAAACAAAGACAGACATGACAACAGCACAAATCAACGCAACAAGTTTCTTCATTTGTATTCTCCCTTTTAATACTTTTTGTTGTTTCTAAGAGTAGACATAAAACCCCGAATATCAGATGGCATGTCTTCTTCTGGAAAATCAGCAGTAGAATGTAGAATAAAAGATGCAACAGACTCTTTCTTTTTTATATCATCTGTTCCCTCATATTCCATCTTAGCATGTCTAATTTCCTGAATCATCCCTTGACGATAAGACTTAGTTTCTTCAAATATTTGCCTTCTGGCTTTTTCATACTTTGGACCAAAAAACTTATACATGAAAAAATCATTACCCTGAACAATCCATACAAAAGCAAAAACCACCAAAAGAAATGCCAAAACACTACCGATAACACCAAATACTGTTTTCATTTGATCCTCCTATTCCTTATTGTTCTTCATTATCCCAAAGTTTAGCAAGCTTTTCTTCAGCAAGAGCCATAAACTCCTTAAAATCATACCTTTTACCGGGATCACCCAACAGGGCATCAGTGATATCCTTCAACAAAAGAGTATCAATTCCCTCAAGCTGCTCTCTCAAATCTTTATAAGTTTTAAGCTGCAAATTATTAATAACCAAAGACAATTTCAACGCTTCAACTCCAGAAAAACTATAGCCTCTCTTAACATACTTCATGGAACGAATTAAAGAAGCTATTGGATACACTTGATCAGGAATATTAATATTATACCTAAGTTTCTTTTGTGCATTGTCATAAAGAAAGTTAGATGACATAGTAAAACCTTTATTCAAATAACTATAACAGCATTGCACTATAGAAAAATCAAAATTACTTATAATTATCTCAGGTATTCCATAAATCTTTCTAATAAGCTGTACCCTTTCTTCTTCTACGTTATAAGAAACAGCAGATTCTGTTTCAAAAGCAGGATATTGAATACCATGAAGATCTTCAAATTCTTTTTTGAACTTCCCCATAACAGAATCATCGTAAAAGAATATGTCCAAATCATTTATCTTCTCACTAGTGAAGACAGAACGACAGGCACCCCCTGCAATGAACCATTCTTTAACCTTAATCTTATTCAATTGCAATAACTCAATCTTTTTATCAAGCATCCAAGACTGTTTCTCATATATTCCATACTGAAAGCGTTCATTATTCATATTCCGGTCCCTCTTTTGGTTTATTTTCCTCTTGCTTCTTAAATGCTTTATTGTTTTCCTTTAAGAAATCCAAAATTGGCCTTGACAGATCAGGACCGGCATCAGTGCCTACTCCACAAACATGAGCAGACATTTTTGCTCCACCCAATTTGCTTAATATCTCCCAATAATTACGATTTAACGACATAGTTTTTCTAGACAGCCAAATATAATACTGTTACCAGTAAAAGCATAATACATTAAATCTCCCAACAACAATCCTACAGACGCTCCTAAAAAAATAAGTAGTCTCATGTTAAGCTCTCCCTAAGTGCTTTAATCCACGATGTTCTTTCCTCTGCCCTTCTCTTTTCCTTTTCAAGCTCTCTTGTGTGATAAGTAATATCATAAACAGCACTATCAATTCTTTGTTTCTTCCACTCTGATCCAGAAGACTTCTTCAATTCTCTCAGAGCCTTCTCATAATAATCACCACAATCAAAGTCAATAGAGCTAGTGATTTGCTGAGTCATAAACTCTTTTATCCCAATATGTTCAGCAGTAGGGGGTATCCATTTTTCCACTTGTTTCAACATAGAATTATATTTTTCCTCTAAAACTGTATTTTTTCTGATTGATTCTTTATATTCATTTTTCCTTTTGTTGTACTCATTCAACGCCTTTTCCCCTGCATCTTCAAGAGACATATTAGAAGCCTCTGACAGTTCCTTTTCAGCCTTCTTTAAGGCTTCAAGATGATAAGTGCTAGGCTCAAACTTGTCTGGAATAGGTACTTCCATAGATTCATCCCGCATTTCAATACAAGCTCCAAACGCTCTTGCACACTTAAGAACAAACTGCTTAAAAGTTATTCCGTCCTTAATAGTATCAGTATATCCAGTAGCCATTATACATTCTCCTTTTTGTTATAACGAATATAACAAATATTAAATGATTTAATGTCATTATCCCATTTTATAGGACATGAACAACCACTACTTCCATCTTTCTCTACAAAGATATACTGTACATATTCTCCAGAAATAGCAATAATTCTTACATAGTAAAGAGATTCTTTGAATGGATTTTTATTTGTATTTTTACACACATATACTTCTCCAAGCTCAAGACCTTTTGATTGCTTTTTTTCTTGGTTACATTTGCATGGGAAAAGATTTGCATTATGTGTACCTATAGAATGCCAACCATTTCCATATACCCATCTCTGAAATATGTCTACAAACTCTAGCCAGTGATAGTGATTTTTTTCACACCTTCTTGGAAACAGGGCAAACTTAGTTACAGTCCTACAATCACCCGGAGAAGGATAGGTTCTTTTAGAATTAAATATCATGATCGTCCTTCTTTTCATACAAGATAGAAGTAAAAAGTATCCAAATACCAACAATAAAAAAAGCATAACCACTAGTAACTTCAAATGGCTTACCATATTCCAAAAAATACAGATACTCACCAATATCCTGAATCAACCACCATCCAAGTAACCATGTTACACATGCACCATTTCTCATATATCACCCACTCCAATGTAAATAGTATTTCTTATCATCTTTCTGAGCTAAAACATATTCAATGGTTTCTTTAACAATTTCGAGGGCTTGCAGGTAAAAATCATCCTCAATAATTTTTTCATCCTTCTCAAAAATTATATAATCTTCATCAGAATGAATACCAGTACCTCTACCCTTAATAACACCTACAACCTTAAGAGGTTCTCCCAAATAAAAAGTTCCATCATTACAACTATAGGAATCAAATGAAGTTGGGGCATTTTTTGCATGAGCTTCAAACTGTTTCTTAAAAATATCAAAAGCATCATCCTTACTCTTTGCCCCACCCCTGTTAAACCCATAAATAGTTGTAATAGCATATTTCCCAACGGGAGAATTCAGGTGCTCAGTATACTTCTTAATTGCTTCATTTGTCTTATGCAAAACACTAACCCAATTTGGAACAACAACATAATCATCTTTCTCTTTTTCAAAAATATCATATAAATCCATGTTGATAAGGGTTCCAAGAACAGTGTTTATACCATTTTCATTATAAGAAGATCTAAAATATCCAATCTTGAAATAATGCTTTGGATACTTTGCCGAAGGAATCTCAACTCCCTCTTCAGAAAAAACACCGTTCTTTTCCTCATTCATATCATCTTCGGTTGGGAACTTGTCTGCCTTATAGAGATAAACATCAAGACCCATCTTACACCCCCTCAGGTTTATATTCATGTTTCTTAAAGCTTATTTCATAAACACCAACACCAAGATGCCTATAAACAAGTTCATAAGCTCTACCCCATGCAAAATACAACCTATCTCCATTCAAAAGAAGCCCATGTAATTGTTTCCTCGTAACCCTATCGGTTGCAGTTGTGGGAAATGTCCAGAACCTGTCTGGAATAGTATACGGAGGATCACTCTTTTTGGGCATTCTCATTCTCATGTTCTTATAGTACCATCATGATCAGCTTTTGTCAAGCCTTAAAAAGCTTATTGGTTTTTACTTCCTTATGCATCCAATGATCTGATTCTTCCATTTCCTTTATAAATTCAGGCTTTACAATCTTACCACGATAGTATTCACCAGACTTAGTATACTTTTTAATCACTATTCCCTCAGCAACATCACCGTAAGCAGATGGTCCGGGAATAGTCATTTCTACGCTTTTAGGATAAAAGTAATCATAAGCAATAAGCGGAACTCTATGAAATCCAAGTTCATTACAAATATCATTTCTTTCAACCCAATTCAAATACTTTTCACCATCCCAAACATCAAAAATCAATACATAATCAGGAAGCTTATCATAATAAATGGTATGAACAGCATACAACAGTTCGCCATAAAAAATATAATTCATTGGAATATTCATAATGTTAGCATACATCTTTTGATTAGCCCAAGCATGAAAATATTGAAACTGCTTATGCTCAGATGGTCCTACTAAACTTCCTCTTTTCTGT
>Ga0137461_1000096_pt1 | contig 18562 bp, 14 predicted proteins | sample EasRivERMGT746_2_FD_104650 | JGI IMG/M metagenome (GOLD analysis project Ga0137461, IMG submission 104650) | Soil microbial communities from meander-bound floodplain in the East River, Colorado, USA - East River MetaG ERMGT746_2 | ecosystem: Environmental > Terrestrial > Soil > Floodplain ... | reverse complement strand
GAGCACGAAGTTCGGAAAATTATTTATCCGAACCCTTCGTGTCCTTCGTGCCTTCGTGGTGAGATCGTATTTTTCATTGAGCACAGCAACTTGGGAACAGTGGCGCGGAAAATTTGCGCAAGCTGCGCAAATTGGCAATTATAGTAGTACAAGGGTCACAAAGTAGGGGCGCGATTCATCGCGCCCTTGGACCGAAGAGAGGGATTATTTAACCGCAAAAAGCGCAAAAAAAGTTGGGCTTCGTAGGGGCGGGTTTCAAACCCGCCCTCTGGGAGTTGGCGCATCAAAAAATTTTCGCGCGCCGCGCAAACTTTTACAGATAGCAATTACGAAGGACACGCAGGGTTCGATCGGAAGCGCAAGGCGCGGCAAGATTTATCTTGCCACGGCGCCGGCAGAAAATTACAATGCGGCTCTCGGTGGTTTGCCACATTAACTAGAATTGCGGAAGGTAACTGGATGGCGCAAGTGAAATGTCCTAACTGTTCGCGGCAATTTGTTCGGCGCGTTTCGATTGTCGGGTCGGCGGAAACGTTGCTGGGGATTTTCTTTGTCTATCCGTTCCGATGCCAACTGTGCGGCATGCGCTTTCGCATGCCGCAGTGGGGCGTGCGCTATGTTCGGGTGCCCGAAGATAAGCGCGAATACGACCGCTTGCCGACGAGTTTTCCGTTGGCCTTTCACGCCAACAACATGACCGGCCAGGGCACGGCGCTCGAAGTTTCCATGGGCGGATGTAGCTTTAGCTCGACGATGCAGTTGGCCAGTGGCACGGTCTTGCAAATGGAGTTGCATGTCGCCGACTCGGTCAACCCCATCGTCGTCGACGCCGCGGTGGTGCGCTACGCGCGGGAACGGTTGATCGGCGTGGAGTTTCTCCAATGGCAGGAAAGCGAACGGGACCGTTTGCAACTTTTCGTGCGCGGTTTGCTGATTGGCCGGGGGGGTTGAAGGAAAACAATACAGAATCGGAACTGTTTCCCGCAAAGGCGCAAAGGCGCTAAGGTAGAGGACAGAACTGTTTCGAATTTTTTTTCTTAAACTTTGCGTCTTTGCGCCTTTGCGAGAAAATTTCTTATCTTCCTAGCCGACGATATTGCAGCCATACGGCGATGGCAAATAGCCCAATGCCGATGGTGTCCGCAAGCAAACTTGGATAGACCAGAACCAACCCCGCTGCGATCAGCAGCAACCTTTCGAACTTCGTCGTTGCTACTTTCAACCAGCCGGTAAAGCCCGCGGCGAGCGGAGAGACTTCCGAGAGCACGGTATCATAAAGAATTGCGACTCGGCTTCAAATCTTGCGCATGACAATTACGTAGTAGGGCACAAAGCCGCCGCCGGCGTCGACTTCCAAGCGTTCTTCAAAGCCGTCGGCGGTGGGACGGAGAATTTTTCGGGCGCGTTGCCACTGGCTGGCGTGGCCCGGCGCCACGTCGGCGAATTCAAGATCCATTTCATTGCGCGCGATGGCGTATTCACGCACGACGCCGCCGTCTGTGTAGGCGTGCGCGGTGATCGTTCCCGCCGGCTCGGCGCCGACGATGACAAAGGCCTTGTGTACGTCTTTCCTGCCGTCGGCCAACGGATAGGTCGCGTTCATGCGCAGCGCGATAAAACGGCCGCCGGCTTCGAAGCTGCCGACGACTTCCTTTTGAAAACTGTAATCAGTCATGGCGTACTTGCCCTCGCCGCAAAAATGGCCGACGAGAAATGCCAACGGCTGCACATGGGCGCTCGGCTTGCCGTGATCATGCACCGGATCGAAACGAAACTTTTCCGCCGCGCCGCTGGCAACAAGCAGCGTGCCGGCTTGCGCCGCGTCTTTGGCGTATTGAATCACCGCGCGCCAAGCGTCTTCGCTGGCGACTTCGGCGAACATTTCTTGCCGGTCGCCGATGCGCAGTGACAGCACCGGAGCCTGTTTGCAGGGGCCTTGGCAGCCGGTTTTTGTGAACGGCACGCCGATCTCTTTACTGAGTTGTTCCAGCGCTGGGGCGGAAACATCAAAGTCGAGCTTGCTGCAACACGGTTCGGCGGCGCAAAGATAAATACGGACGTTGCCGGAAAAATAGATTTTCTGCGCTCGCTGGAGGGCGGCGCTTAACTCATCTTCCGATGGCGATAAAGCGCGGAGCTTTAGAAAATGGCGAAAGTGCGCCAAGGCCGAATCTGTCCATGAGCCTTGGCCTTTGACCAGCAAACCGGCGGCGTGAAAGTCGAGGTCGCTGTGGTTGGTCTCGGTTGGGTTTGCGCGAGTCATGCGTTCACTCCGGTTCTTTCGCGTAACTTACTGTGAATGGCGGACGAGCGTCAAGGAAGCCGGACCGAGAGAAGATGGAATTCAGCACCGAGATCCTCGCGCGGCAGAGCCGCAACCAAAATGAGCAAAGTCGGATTCACCGCGAAGTGTCCATGAGCTTGCGCTCGTCTACAGAGGGTGAAAAAGAATGGCCTTTCCTCCACATGCTCTTTTGCTTGACGCGTCATTCCCGCGCACGCGGGAATCTAGGTTTGTCTTGCGTCGAATTAGCCTGGATACCCGCTTTCGCGGGTATGACGGAACCCAGCGGGCATCTTCGTTGTGTAGATCCTCCTCGCACAGGTATTTTCGAAGAAGGCATGGTTCGACAATGCTCAGGTTCCCAGGGTTTCGCATCGCTTGACCTTGACGAGATGGCACTGCGTTCAGTAGAGTGAGCGCCGATGTCATTCCACGATCGATTGCGAATTCCTAATTAACAGTCCGGTTAACTCGAAAGGAGGCCAATCATGTTTGTATGTCTATCGCCTGGAGGTCAGTCGCTGACCAGCGGTGAGTCGCCGAAAGATAAACTGCTCGTCGGCACGGTGGGCGGGATTTTTTCGTTTCACAAAAACGCCGGCGCGTGGGCGCAGCAGGAAACCATGGTGCCGGGGAAACATTTCAGTTCGATCATTTTCGAGCCGACTACCAAGACGCTGTTTGGCGGCACTTACAGTTGTGCGATTTACGCCAGCGCCGACTTGGGAAAAACTTGGGAGCGGCGTGACAACGGCATCGGCGAAAAAGAAATCTTTTCGCTCGCCAGTCAAATCGTCAACGGCAAGCCGCGCGTTTATGCGGGCACGCAACCGGCGCATTTATATTTTAGCGACGATCTCGGCAAGAGCTGGACCGAATTACCCGGCCTGCGCCAAGTACCGGGCGTGGAGAAATGGACTTTCCCCGGCGAGCCGCATCTTGCTCACGCCAAGAGCATTACGTTTCATCCGAGCAATCCCGACATCATTCACGTCGCGGTGGAAGTCGGCGGCTTCTTGCGCAGCACGGACGGCGGCAAGAGCTGGACGACCCTCGACAACATCAATCCCGACGCGCACCGCGTCTTGGTGCCGGCCAACGATCCGAGCAAGCTCTACGGTACCGCGCCGACGACTAACTGCGGTCCCGAGACGGTCGCCGGCTTCTGCGTGAGCAACGACGGCGGCGCCCACTGGCAGAGCATGACGCCGCGGGATTTCCGCATCGGCTACGTCGATCCGTTCTTCGTTCATCCAAAAGATCCGAATTTACTGTTCGTCGCCGGCGCTAAGACCGGCCCCGGAACTTGGCGCAAGCTCCACACCGCCGACGCCCGCGTCGCGCGCAGCCGCGACGGCGGCAAGACTTGGGATATTCTCGCCGGCGGCCTGCCCGAACATATCCGCGCCAACATCGAAGGCATGGCGATGGATGTGTGGAACGGCGGCTACGCGATCTTTGCCGGCACCACCGACGGCGATGTTTTCTACAGCCAGGATGAAGGCGAACACTGGCAGACGATCATCAAAGGCATCGGTGCGGTGTCGAAGTCGCATCACTACGTTAATCTGTCGCTCGACGAACAGGCGGCGCATCATTAATCGGCGCTAACGATCGGTTTCATTTCAAAAGGGGCGCGGCATACCGCGCCCCTTTTTATTGATCCTTACCTTGGCGTCTTGGCGTCTTTGCGCCCCTTCGACGTTGCTCAGGGCATGCTTTGCGGGAGAATTTTCTTTTTCGGATTCGGATTTTCTCCCGCCAAGGCGCAAAGGCGCAAAGTTCGGAAGGCGAAATCGACTTTTCACAATTCTCACGTCGCCTGTCAGCATGGGGCTCCCGGCATGGTGGCGTTTTTTCGCTCCGGCCAACCCTTGAGAATCCTAAACTCGCACTTTATAATCCTCAAACATGAGGTACATCCCAAGAGAGCTCGAAGGGCAGTTGAGCCGGGCGGTAAAGAATTTTTCCGCCGTCGTTTTGACTGGTCCGCGCCGCGCGGGAAAGACGCACCTGCTCCGACATTTGTTTGCCAATGCGAGTTACTTTCTCCTCGAAGACCCCGATGTGGTGGCGCGTTTGCGCGCCGATCCGCAGGGGTTTCTCGATGCCGTGAAGACGCCAGCGATTCTCGATGAAGTACAGAACGTGCCGGAGGTATTCACCTATGTCCGTTCGCGCATCGACCGCCAGCCCCGACGCGCGGGCCAGTGGATCCTTACGGGGTCGCAGGAAGCTCCACTGATGCAAGGTGTCTCAGAGTCGATGGCGGGCCGCGCGGCGGTGTTTCAGCTTATGCCTTTTTCCACGCGCGAGACGCCGAAAGTCACGCTGCTCGCAGGCGGATATCCCGAAGTCCTGGCGCGCCGTGTTAACGCGCGCTTGTGGTTCAGCTCCTACGTCCAGACTTATCTTGAGCGAGATGTTCGCGCGGTTACGGCGGTCAAAGACCTGGCGACGTTTCGGCGCTTCTTAGCGCTGCTGGCCAGCCGTCACGGCCAAGTGTTGAACCGGACCGATCTCGCCGCGCCTCTCGGCGTCAGCGTACCGACGCTCACTCAGTGGCTGAGCGTTCTTGAGACAACGGCGCAGATACTGATCGTGCCGCCATTCTTCGAGAACTTCGGCAAACGTTTGATCAAGTCACCGAAGATCTATTTCGCGGACTCCGGTTTGGCATGTCATCTCTTGGGCATCGATTCGATTGCCGAGCTGGAAAAGTCGCCGTTTCATGGCGCTTTGTTTGAAGGCTTCATGGCCGCGGAAATAATCAAGGCGCAGATCAACTCCGGGCGCCGGCGCGAACTGTACTATTTTCGCGACGAGCAGGGACTGGAGGTCGACTTTCTCGTGCCAGGAAAAAGTGGCGCGATTGCACTCGTGGAATGCAAAACTTCGCGCACGGTCACGCCGGCGATGGCAACCCCGATGCAGCGTTTGGCGGAGGCGATGAGAATAAAGCGCCGTAAAGGAACGACGGTGGAAATGTATCTTGTGCACCGACAGCCCAAGGCGAAGAGTCCAACGCAAGCCGTCGCCCCCGGAGTTCGCGCTTTCGCATGGCAAGATTTCCTCGGCGAATTCCCGCCCACTAACCCCTGACCCTTACGCCTCAAGCTCTCTGGCGATCTAAAACCTTTCCTTGACGCTCGGTAAGCACCTAGCGTAAAAGTTAGCTCAGCACCTCAGATTGTCTTATGGCAACCACGCGCAAAACGAACGCTAAGAAGCCAACCGCGAAGCCGCCGCGCGCAGCGGCGAAAAAAGCTTCGTCCAAGAAGCCAGCGCAAACCGTTCAGTCATTGCAGCGTGAGCTTGCCGACGCTTTGGAGCAACAGAGTGCGACCAGCGAGATTCTGCGCATGATCGCCAAAGCTCCCGGCGATCTACAGAACGTGTTAGATGCGTTGGCTGAGTGCGCCGCCCGATTGTGCGATGCCAGTGATGCGGTGATTTTTCGTAGAGACGGCGATCTCTACCAAGTAGCGGCAGCCTATGGGGGCATGCCCGTAATGTCACCAGGATGGAATCCTATCACACGTGGACGGCCTGCGGGTCGGGCGATTTTGGATCGGCAGACGATTCATGTTCACGACCTCGCCGCGGAGATTGACCGCGAGTTTTCCGACGCGGAAGCCATTCAGAGAACGCCTAACACTCGTACGGTTCTCGCTGCGCCATTCCTTCGCGAGGGTGTTGCAATTGGCTGTATCACGATCCGACGACCCGAGGTCCAACCATTCTCTGAAAAGCAGATTGCTCTACTGAAAACCTTCGCCGACCAGGCCGTGATCGCCATTGAAAACGCCCGCCTGTTTCAGGAGCGTGATGCTGGCAATCGCGATCTTTCCGCGCTGCACGACGTGACTTCTGCCGCCAGCCGGTCGTTGGAGATCAAGCCGGTCCTGGACGAAGTGGTAAAGAAGATAACGGAGATTTTCGCTTTCGATTCGGTGAGTATCTTTCTCTTCGACCCGCAACGAGAATATTTAAATAACGTGGCTTCCTTCGCTCCTCATGAGGGAGCACCTCTCCCTAGGGCCTTTCGCCGTGGCCAGGGACTTACAGGCAGAGTGGCGGAGACCGGCGAGCCTATCCTTTTTGAGAACGTCAAGACCGATCCGCGCTATCAGGAACTGAGTCAAACCAAATCCAATCAACAGCGCGATAACTGTTTCTTCGGGATTTTCCCGATCAAAGCGAAAGAACGGTTTTTGGGGACGATCAACTGCATTGGCAAACAGCCTCGCAAGCTCATCGCCGAAGAAGTCCGGCTGATTAGCTCGATGTGCGATCAGATCGGCGTCGCTGTCGATAACATCAATCTCTTTGAAGAGGTTAAAAATAAGACCACGGAGCTGGAAAAGAGCAACTCAGAACTTCGCGAAGCGTTGGAACAACAGACCGCGACGAGCGAAGTGTTACGCGTCATCGCTTCCTCGCCCACGGAACTGCAACCGGTGCTCGACACGCTGATCGCGAATGCGGCGCGGCTTTGCGGCGCGACCATGGGCCATGTTCGTCAATACGACGGTGAATTTCATCGAGTGGTCGCGCACTACGGCGAGACTCCGGAAATGATCGCCACCCTCCGGGCCAACCCTCTGCCGGCAAGTCCGGATCTCCCTGCTGCAAGAGCGCTTCTCGGGCGCAAACCGGTGCATATTCTCGACGTTCAATCGGAGACCGGCGTGCATCTCGCTTTAGCGCGGCAAACGGGTACGAGAACATTGCTCTCGGTGCCACTTTTACGCGAAGGAACAGCGATTGGCAGTTTGACAATTTGGCGTAAGGTTGTCGAAGCCTTTACCGAGCGACAGATCGAATTGGTAAACACGTTTGCCGATCAAGCCGTTATCGCCATTGAGAATGTCCGTCTGTTCAAAGAACTCGAAGCGCGCAACCGCGACCTTACTGAGGCGTTGGAGCAGCAGACGGCGACGAGTGAAGTTCTCAAGGTCATTAGTCGCTCCACTTTCGATCTCGGACCTGTGCTTCAGACGCTCGTCGAAAACGCGGCGAGACTGTGCCGCGCTGACACGGGATTCATCTTGAGGTTTGACGGCGAAGTGCATCGCTGGGCGGCGGACTTCGGTACGACCGAAGAATTTCGCGAATATGTTCAACAGAACCCGATCCCGCGGGGGCGTGCTTCGCTCACGGGGCGGGTCGAAGTCGAGCGCAGACCCGTGCATGTGCTCGACGTTCTGGCTGACACTGACTATCAGCTGAGAGAGCACCAGCGCATCGGCGGCTACCGAACTATGCTCGGCGTGCCCATGCTACGGGAAGACAGCCTCGCCGGCGTGTTTTTCCTCAGCCGGCGCCAAGTGAAGGGGTTTAGCGAAAAGCAGATCGACCTGGTGACGACCTTCGCCGATCAAGCTGTGATCGCGATTGAAAACGTCCGGTTGCTCAGTGAGCTGCAAGAGCGCAACGCCCAGCTGACCGAAAGCCTGGAACAGCAGACGGCGACGAGCGAAATACTGCGCGTGATCGCTAGCTCGCCGACGGACATCCAACCCGTGCTCGACACGATCGCCGAAAATGCCGCACGGGTGTGTGGCGCGAGTGATGCCGTCATTCGTCGACTCGATGGCGATCTGCTTCCTGCGGTAGCCCATTACGGGTCACTTTCCGGGGGGCTTGAGCTGATTTCCCTCAACCGTGGTTCGATAGCCGGCCGTGCCGTTGTTGACCGGCAGGCGATCCACATCAGCGACATCGCCGAGGAGCCCGAGAGCGAGTTCCCAGTGAGCAAGGATTTCCAACAACGATTCGGTTATCGAACGGTTCTTGCGACGCCTTTGCTCCGTGAGGGCCTTCCTCTGGGTGTCGTTCTGATTCGGCGGACGGAGGTGCGACCCTTCAGCGATAAACAAATCGCCCTCCTCAAAACTTTCGCCGATCAAGCCGTGATCGCCATCGAGAACGTGCGGCTGTTCAAAGAATTGGGAGATCGCAACCGCGATCTCACCGAAGCGCTGGAACAGCAGACGGCGACTAGCGAGATACTTTCTGTTATCAGCAGTTCGCCGACGGACGTTCAGCCGGTATTCGACACTATCGTCAAGAACGCTGCCCGATTGTGTGAGGGCTCAGGATGCAGCGTGGTGCGCTTCGACGGGGAGATGGTCCACTTAGTTTCTCAGCATAATATCTCGGCGGAAGCGCGCGACGGCATGGCGCGGAGGTACCCGAGACATCCAACCAGAGAATCCGCGATGGAACGTGCAGTTCTCGATTCCACGGTGATCCACATACCCGACGTACGCCAAGATACTGATTTCCGACTGCACATCGAAGTTGCCGGAGAGGTCCAAGCTCTGTTGGCCGCGCCACTGCTCCGCGACGGACGGCCCATCGGCGCCATCGGCGTCAACCGATCGTACCCTGGTTCCTTTACAGACAATCAGATCGCGCTGCTAAAAACCTTCGCCGATCAGGCGGTGATCGCTATCGAGAACGTGCGGTTGTTCCAAGAACTCACCGAATCACTGGAGCAGCAAACAGCGACGAGTGAAATCTTGGGTGTCATCGCCAGCTCGCCGACGGATATCCAGCCGGTGTTGGACGTGGTTGCAAAAAATGCCGCACGGCTGTGCGATGCGACTGATGGTCAGATCCTTCGTGTCGAGGGTAACATTTTACAGCGTCAGGCCTCATATGGATTAATGGCGGTTCCCTTGACGATTCCTCCTATCAGTCGTGGGTTTCCGATGGGCCGTGCAGTTCTCGACCGACAACCGATTCACGTTCATGACATTGCTGCAGAGAGAACGGAGTTCCCAGAGTCCAAAAATATGTTCGAGCATACTGGAACCCGGACTATCCTTGTCGCGCCGTTACTGCGAGAGGGCATTCCCATCGGGATCATTGTGGTTCGTCGCACTGAAGTTCGCCCCTTCTCTGACAAGCAAATAAAACTGCTTGAGACCTTCGCCGACCAAGCAGTCATCGCCATCGAGAATGTGCGATTGTTCAAAGAACTCGGTGAGCGCAACGCGGAACTGCGCGAGGCTCTGGAGCATCAGACGGCGACGGCCGAGGTGCTCGGCATCATCAGCCGCTCGCCGACGGACGTGCAACCGGTGCTCGACGCCATCGTCGATAGCGCCGCCCGGGTTTGTCGGATTGATGACGTGGGGCTGCGACTCCACGAGGGGAACAGTATTGTTTCGCGGGCGCATTTTGGTCCCATACCCATTGGCCGCGTCGAGATCAGTATGGATGAGCAACAGTATCGCTGGATACGCGAGCATGGCACGCTCCACGTTCCCGATATCCTCGCACAGAACGATTTCCCAATGTTGGGTTCCGGCCGCGGGTTTCGCACCTACTTGGGCGTTCCTCTTCGTCAGCAAGGGGAATTCATTGGAGTGCTGGGCGCACGTCGCATCGAAGTGCGCCCCTTCACTCCGGCGCAGATCAAGCTGCTCGAAACCTTCGCCGATCAAGCTGTGATTGCCATCGAGAATGTCCGGCTGTTCCAAGAGCTCACCGAGTCGTTGGAGCAGCAGACCGCGACGAGCCAGATCCTTGGCGTGATCGCCAGCTCGCCGACGGATATTCAGCCGGTGCTCGATGTTGTTGCCGAAAACGCGGCGCGGCTCTGTGGCGCAACCGATGCTCAGATCCATCGTGTCGAGGGTGATTTCGTTCGATCCGTGGCGTCCTACGGGTCAATGCCGGCACGTAGTCGAGACGAGCTGACCCTCATTACCCCTACCCAGGCGCCCACGTTAGCGATCATCGACCGGCGAACGATTCATATTCATGATCTAGCCGCGGAGGTCGAAACCAAGTTTCCCGAAAGCAAAGACGCCCAGAAGCGTTTTGGAACTCAAACTCTGCTTTGCGCACCGTTGCTGCGCGAGGGCGTAGCTCTCGGATCAATCCTAATTCGCCGTACTGAGGTTCGCCCGTTCACTGATAAACAGATCAAACTTCTTGAGACATTCGCTAGCCAAGCGGTCATCGCGATCGAGAACGTCCGGCTATTCAACGAACTCGACACGCGTAATCGCCAGCTCACCGAAGCTTTGGAGCAGCAGACGGCGACGAGCGAAATCCTGCGAGTCATCGCGAGCTCGCCGACGGATATTCAGCCGGTACTGGATGTGGTCGCTGAGAATGCTGCGCGGCTCTGTGATGCGACCAACGTCCAAATTTTTCGCGCTGACGGCGATGTCCTAAAGCTTGTAGCTAATTTTGGAAGTGCCCCTGCAAGCCTACAAATGCCCATAAATCGCAATCGAATCCCCGGTCGAACATTTGTCGATGGTCAAACAGTTCATGTCCACGACATCCAGGCTGAGGAAACCGAGTTTCCGGGATCCCAGGCCCGTCACGATCGGCTCGGGTATCTGACACGAACCGTGCTCGGAACGCCGCTGTTACGAGAGGGAGTCCCGCTCGGCGTGATCTCGATGCGCCGGTTAGAGGTGATGCCTTTCACTGACTCTCAAATCAAACTGCTGGAAACCTTCGCCGACCAGGCGGTGATCGCCATCGAGAACGTGCGGCTGTTCCAAGAACTGGATGCGCGGACGCGCGAGCTGGCGGAGTCGGTGGAAGAAATGAAAGCGCTCGGCGAGGTCGGCCAAGCGGTGAGCTCGACTCTCGATCTTGAAACCGTGCTTGAAACCATCGTCTCACGCGCGGTCGATCTGTCGGGGACCGATTGCGGTGTCATTTATGAGTATGACGAGTTGGCGCAGGAGTTTAATTTGCGCGCGAGCCACCGGATGGAAGCCGAGGCGGTCGAAGTGCTAAGAGCTGCGAAGATCAAGCTTGGGGAGGGCGCCACGGGGCAAGCGGCGATGACTCGCGCTCCGGTGCAAATTCCGGATACTTTCAATCAACAGGAAAGGGCGGTCTCGAGAGTGAGGCCGTTGCTTACTCGGTTAGGCTACCGCTCCCTATTGACGGTGCCGATACTGCGCGAGCAGCAAATTATGGGCGGGCTGGCGGTCTGGCGCCGCCAGGCTGGAGAGTTCGAACCCGAGGTGGTAAATCTGCTGCAAACTTTCGCGACCCAGTCCGCTCTGGCGATTCAAAACGCGCGGCTGTTTCGCGAGATCGAAGAGAAGGGCAAGCAGCTCGAAGTCGCGAGCCAGCATAAGTCTGAATTTCTCGCCAACATGTCGCACGAGTTGCGCACGCCGCTCAACGCGATCATTGGCTTCTCGGAAGTGCTGCTGGAAAAATACTTCGGCGAGTTGAACGACAAGCAGAACGAATACGTCGACGACATTCTTTCCTCCGGGCGCCATCTGCTGTCGCTGATCAACGACATCCTCGATCTGTCCAAGGTCGAGGCCGGGCGCATGGAGTTGGAGGTGACGACGTTTCATCTGCCCGACGCCATCGACAACGCCATATTACTGGTGCGCGAGCGCGCCAGCAGGCACGGTATCAAACTCGACCGCGTCATCGACGAGCGGCTCGGCGACTTCACCGGCGACGAACGCAAGATCAAACAAATTCTCGTTAACCTGCTAACCAACGCGGTGAAATTCACGCCGGAGGGTGGGCAGGTTAAGGTCGAGGCGCGATTGGGCGACAGCGCGGCGATTGTTTCAGTTGTCGACACGGGAATCGGCATAGCGAAGGAAGACCAAGAGCCGATCTTCGAGGAGTTCCGCCAAGCCAGCGGCAACTACGCGCACAAGCGTGAAGGCACGGGGTTGGGTTTGACATTGACGCGAAGATTCGTCGAAATGCACGGCGGTCGGATTTGGGTGGAAAGCGAAGTTGGCAAAGGGAGCACTTTTACGTTTACGCTGCCGATGGGATAAGAATATTCTCCCGCAAAGGCGCAAAGGCGCTAAGTTATGACGGAAAACGAAATCAGTAAAATCATTGTGGACTCGGCGATTACCGTGCATCGCGCGCTAGGTCCGGGTTTGCTGGAGACCGTGTACGAAGTGATATTGGCACATGAGTTGAGACAACGTGGGCTACGAGTCGATAGGCAGGTCTCGATCCCGATCAAGTATCGCGGTGTAAAATTCGATGAGGCGTTTCGAGCCGATCTTGTGGTCGAAGAGAAGGTGATAGTAGAGTTAAAGTCCGTTGAACAAGTAAGCGAAGCACATAAGAAACAGGTACAGACCTATCTGCGCCTAACCGGACGTAAGCTTGGTTTCCTGCTGAACTTTGGCGAAGCGCTAATGAAACGAGGCATCACTCGCGTCGTGAATGGGTTGAAGGACGACTAAGTCTTGTTATCTGACAACACTCTTTATCCGAAAATCTTTATAAACTTTGCGCCTTAGCGCCTTTGCGGGAGAATATCCGAACTCATATGGCTAACGAACTTATTTTGATCATCGAAGACAACGAAAAGAACCGCAAACTTTGCCGCGATGTGCTGCAGGTGAAGGGTTACAAGACCATCGAGAGCGAGACGGCGGAGGAGGGGATTGATCTCGCGCACAGCGAAGCGCCGGCGCTCATCCTCATGGACATTCAACTGCCCGGCATAGACGGCGTCACGGCGATGAAGCAGTTGAAGGCCGATGCGAATACGAAAAACATCCCGATCATCGCGATCACCGCGTCGGCGATGACTAACAACCGGACAAGTATGCTGGCCGAAGGGTTCGACGGCTACCAGACCAAGCCGATCACGTTGAAAGATTTTATCGGTGAAGTGGAGCGGGTTCTTAAAGTGAAGAGTTAGTAGTCAGCAGTGAGGAGTTAGCTGATCGGACGAAGATTGTCTCCCGCAAAGGCGCAAAGGCGCCAAGTTTTAGAAATGGATCGAACGAGAATCGAGCTAACGGCGAATTATCTCAATCGTTCGATTTCTACCGGTAGAAGCGCGTGATGGGACCGAATGACGCGGTCCGTGGTGCAAAAGGGGACGCTGCGGAACGAACTATGAGCAACGAGCAATCGGTCGAACGGGTCGCGTGTCCAGTCTACAATAATCGCCTGCTGAACGAGAGACATCAGGGGGATATCGTCGACAATGAATCGGGCATCATTCATGACTCTATCGGTGAACTCGGGGTTACGAACCGAAAGTTTGCCGACCTCGGCAAGAAATTGAATCTCAAGGAAGGATATCGGAGACACGCCCCACGGGCGGTAGCGATCGAGCCAAGGGAATTCCGCGAGCCGCTTGGACCCGAGGACCAGCCAAATCAAGAAATGCGTGTCGATAAGCACGGTCAGCGGCGGCGCCGACGGCGTGGCGCCAGCTGGCGCTCAGCGCCGCGCCACTCCCATGACCATCGATCTGCTTCCTCAGACCGGGGGACCCGCAGAAGCTGTTTGTATTGTCGAGTGGAATTACCGTTTTTTACGGGTGATGCATCCTCGCGACGAAGCACGAGTCGTTGCCCGCGCCTTTCGACCGCGATCACTTCCCCTTGGAGCGCTTTGTCGAGGAGACGGAACCAGCGTTTTTTTGCTTCTGACGCGCTGACACTTTTCACTGGCATAATTTACAAGACTCGACGGTCGGAAGCAAGGCGAGTTTTTCGCTTTTGACCGTGATGAGAAGCTCGGATATTGATATCGCGCAAAGATGGGCAGGCGCTAAGGAAAGAGAACCATCAAACTCGAAGCACGAAATCCGAAACAAATTCAAATGATCGAAGAACACAAATTTTCAAACAAGCTTCATTCGGATTCGGTGTTTTGGATTTTCCGGATTTGAGATTTATTTGACTGTGAGTTTGTTTCGGATTTAGATATTCGGATTTCGAATTTTCGTGTATGAACACCCCTGCCAAAATACTCGTCGTCGACGACACGGCGCGCAACGTGAAGCTCTTGGCCGATCTGTTGACGGTCAAAGGATTCTACGTTGCCACCGCGGCCTCTGGGCGCGAGGCGCTGACTGCGGTTGACGCTGAGCCGCCGGATCTCGTTCTTCTCGATGTCGTCATGCCGGAGATGAGCGGCTACGAAGTTTGCCGCGCGCTGCGTGAGAATCCGGCGACGGCGATGCTGCCGGTGATCATGGTCACGGCGCTCGATCCCAGCGTCGAGAGGGTGAAAGGCATCGACGCCGGCGCGGATGATTTTCTCACCAAGCCGATCAATCAAGCGGAGCTATTGGCGCGGGTCACGTCGCTGCTGCGGATTAAAGAACTGCACGACACCGTGCTGGCGCAGTCCACTCAACTGGCCGAGTGGAATAAAACTCTGGAGCAGCGGGTGGCGGATCAAGTGGCGCAGCTCGACCGGCTCGGCCGATTGAAACGATTCTTCTCGCCGCAGCTTGCCGAGCTCATCATCTCCGGCGATGCCGAAGATCCGCTCAAGACTCATCGCTGCGATCTCACCGTGGTGTTTTTGGATTTGCGCGGCTTCACCGCGTTTGCCGAGACGGCTGAGCCGGAGGAAGTCATGGGCGTGCTGCACGAATACCACGCGGAGATGGGCAAGCTGATCAACGATTACGAAGGCACCCTGGAGCATTTCGCCGGCGATGGCATGATGATTTTTTTCAACGATCCGGTGCCGGTGGCAAACCCGGCGGAACGGGCGGTGCGCATGGCGCTGACGATGCGCGAGCGAGTTGCCGAGCTGAAACTCAAGTGGCGCAAGCTCGGCCATGAGCTCGACTTCGGCGTCGGCATTTCTCAAGGCTATACGACGCTCGGCGCCATCGGCTTCGAGGGACGCTGGGAATACGGCGCCATCGGCAGCGTGCCGAATCTAGCCGCGCGCCTGTGCGGCGAGGCCAAGCCGGGAGAGATTTTAATTTCCCAGCGCATGTTGGCGCACGTCGAAGAGCTGACGGAATGCCAGGCCGTGGGCGAGTTGACGTTGAAAGGTTTTTCTCGTCCGGTGGCCGCTTACAGCGTCGTCGGCTTGAAAACGGCAGCTCGATAAGATGGAGAATTCGGATCCCTCCCGCAAAGGCGCAAAGACGCCAAGTTGGAAAAATTCGAAATCCGAAGCACGAAAGCGGCCCCGCGGACCGAAACAAATCCAAATGATCCGACGAAAGCACGAAAGAAGCCCCGCGGACCGAAGCACGAAACTCGAAACAAATCCAAATGATCAAAATCCCAATGTTCCAAACAAGCTTCTTAAGATTTCCGGTTTTGGATTTTCCGGGTTTGAATTTTATTTGGCTTCGAGTTTGTTTCGGATTTCGTGCTTCGGATTTCGGATTTGATTACGTATGGTTCATCCTCGCAACGCTTCCACAGTGGTCCTGCTTCGGCCTGATGATTCCGGGAGTTTTGAGATTCTACTGACGCGCCGGCCTGAGGCGATGCGCTTTCTCGGCGGGTTTTATGTTTTTCCCGGCGGCACCGTGCATCGCGACGATTTTTCGGCGCAGACTTTAGCGCGCTGCCGTAAATTGTCGGGCGAACAGGCGCGGGAAATTCTTGGCGGCGATCATCAACTCGATGAAGCGATGGGTCACTGGGTGGCCGTGGTGCGCGAATTGTTCGAGGAAGTTGGGGTTCTACTTTGCGTGAACGAAGCCGGCGACGATATCGACCTTGCCGACGCGGCAACCAAGCGACGGATCGAACAGAAGCGCCAGGCGATCGTCAAGAAGCAATTGGACTTCGGCGCGTTTTTAGAATCGGAAAATCTCTTCTGCGATCTGTCCCGGGCGGTTTACTTCGATCACTGGGTGACGCCGGAAATTTACTCGATGCGCTTCGACACGCGCTTCTACGTCGCGGTCTTGCCGTCGAAGCAAATTCCGCTCGCGCGCTCTGAAGAAGTCACGCATAGTTTGTGGATCAAGCCAATGGACGCGTTAGCGCGCATGGGCCGCCACGACTTTCCGATCTTGCCGCCAACGACCACGGTATTAAACAATCTCTCGCGCCACGCCTCCTGGGAGCGGCTTTGCGCTGCATTCAAACTGCCTTGCGTCAATCATCAAAGCGGGTTTGGACCCGAGTCTTGATCCATGCGGTTGAAGTGCTAAAAGTGGCTGGGACCTGACTCACATCACAATTCTGAAGGAGGGCTTTTATGGCTACGGTCAAGTTTAAAGACACGACCTTGACGCTGTTGGGCAACGAAGTGAAAGTCGGCCAGGCGGCGCCGGACTTCAAAGTGCAAAAGAGCGCCGATATGAGCGACTACACGCTGGCGAGCGGTGCGGGCAAAACGCGCATCATCGCCACCGTGCCATCGCTCGATACACCGGTGTGTGATTTAGAGACGAAAAGATTCAATGACGAAGCGAGCAAGCTGCCGGGCGTGGAAGTCGTCTGCATCAGCATGGATCTGCCGTTCGCGCAGAAGCGCTGGTGCGGCGCATCGAACGTCGACAAAGTTGTCACCGCCAGCGATCATCGCGAGGCGTCCTTTGGCAAGAATTACGGCTTGTTGATTTCAGGTGGTCCCCTCGATCGCGTGCTGGCGCGCGCGGTCTTCGTCATCGGCTCTGACAACAAGCTCAAACATGTCGAATACGTCGGCAGCATCGGCGAGCACCCGAATTACGACGCCGCGCTTGCCGCTGCGAAGTAGCGTCCCAAGATCTCATTGCGCGAATACGATAAGGCCCGATCTCTAACCGAGGTCGGGCTTTTTTTCGGTGTCTTCGCGGCTTGACGTTGCTTCGTCGGCTGACATAGGTTGATTCAAAACGTGGGAAAGGGGCGAAGCCCGATGGAAAACCGCCGCTATGATTATTCGCCAATAATTAGGCGACCGAAAATTGAATGGCCGGATCACGGCCGCATCGCATTATGGGTTGCGCCGAATATCGAATATTTCCACTTCAACATGCCGATCCGCGGCTCGGGCAGCAATCACACGCCCGACGTGCCGGGCTACACGTTGCGCGACTATGGCTCGCGTGTAGGCGTGTTTCGCATCATGGAGGTGCTCGATAAGTTCGCCATTCGCGCCAGCGTGCTTTTGAATGCTGAAGTCTGCGAGCAGCATCCGGCGATCATCGAAGAGGGCAACAAGCGCAAGTGGGAGTGGCTGGGCCACGGCATGACCAACAGCATTTCGATGCTCGACTACCCGGTGGAAGAAGAGCGCGCGATCATTCACAACGTAAAGGAAATTATTACCAGGGCCACCGGCAAGGCGCCGAAAGGTTGGCTTGGCCCCGGCTTGGGCGAGAATCATCACACGCCGGATCATCTCGCGGCGGAAGGTTTCGAATACGTGTGCGACTGGGGCAACGACGAGCAGCCGACGCCGATGCGCGTAAAGAGTGGCCGGATGATCGTCATTCCTTACGAGCTGGGCGTCAACGACATCCGCGTTTTTCAGCGCGAGAATCACACCCCCGAGCAGTATTACCGCATGGTGTGCGATCATTTCGATACGCTCTACAAAGACAGCGCGTCGGGTGGGCGGGTGTTATGCCTGCCGCTCCACCCATTTGTCATCGGCATGCCGTTCCGCATTAAATATTTAGAAATGGCGCTCGACTACATGTGTGCGCACGAGGGCGTGTGGCGCACCACCGGTGGGGAGATCGCCGCGTGGTACTATAAGCACTACTACAAGGATCCGGGGAAGTTTGAGGGATGAAGGAAGGGCCGAGGATCGAGGATCGAAAATGGCAATTGGAGTGATGGAGTGTTGGAGTAATGGCCGATCCGACCCATCACTCCAATACTCCAGTATTCCAATTTCCCAGCGTTATTTCGTTACGGAGGTTGATTCCATGACCGACGGTAAAGAAAAGAATTTTGTCTTCGACAACGTCGAGCGTAACCGTGAGGCGATCGCGCTATTGTGCGACCTGCAGACTAAAGTGAAGGCGAAGCCTAACGGCATGCCGACGAAAATCATGCCGCTCAAAGAGTGCGTGCAGATAGTATGAAGAAACTACAAACGCGAAAACTATTATTGCGGACCGCCAGTCTTTCATGGTAACTAATGAAGCATGGCTATTAAGAAACAGGCTAGACAGAAAACAAAGATGCGCGGTCGCGTTTCAAAAGTGACCGGCCTCGAACGTTCTAAAGAACCGGACCCCAAGGATAAAAGTGTCCAACTCCTGCAAAAGTTTGCGCGAAGGTATCTCACTTACCTGTCAAGCATTTGATTCATGCCAATACCGGCGCAACTTCAGCATCTCAAGAAAAGTCTCGCCACCTACATCGAGTCATTGTATGTCGCCCAAATAATCGATAGAAAAACCAAACTTCAGTTTGAGAGAATCTTTCGGAGCCAGAAGCTAATGGGATACTTAGTACCCTGTCCCATAAATTCGATGACGTATTCGCTCACGCAGCTTTGGCGAGCATTTGCTCGTGCGCCTGGATTTTCGAGAGAAGCACCTGGAGGTCATGACGGGTGAACTTCCATTCG
>Ga0137461_1000093_pt1 | contig 18805 bp, 19 predicted proteins | sample EasRivERMGT746_2_FD_104650 | JGI IMG/M metagenome (GOLD analysis project Ga0137461, IMG submission 104650) | Soil microbial communities from meander-bound floodplain in the East River, Colorado, USA - East River MetaG ERMGT746_2 | ecosystem: Environmental > Terrestrial > Soil > Floodplain ... | reverse complement strand
GCGTTGGTAAACAGCAGCGTCGGATCCTTGTCGGGCACCAGCGAAGAGCTTTTAACTACCGTGTGGCCGTGTTTGACGAAGTAGTCTAAAAATGATTTGCGAATGTCATTACTCGTGATCATAAGCTCAACAGTTGTCGTCGATCGGGCAGCGCAGTAGCGTAAAGATCACTTTGCTGCTGTAGCCGCGGCGCTGCAGAAAGGCGAGCGCCCGGCGCAGCGCCCGGGGCTCTTGGAAATTTTCGCTGCCGAATTGTTTTTTTAGAACTTTTCTTGCCCTTTTTTCTTCGTCTTCCTGATCGAAGATTTCTTTTACCACGGCGCGGATAACCGCATCGGCGACGCCTTTGGTTTTTAGTTCCTGTTCAATGCGCCGCGGCCCGTAGCCTTGGCTTTGCGCCCGTGAAAGCGCCCAGTTGCGGGCAAAGGTTTCGTCGTTGATAAAGTTGAAGCCGCGCAGCTTTTCGATGGCCGCGTTGACGACGGCGTCGTCGGCGCCGCGCCAGCGCAAATAATTCTCTACTTCCGCGCCGCTGCGCGCGCGGTAGCCGAGATAACGAAGCGCGCAGGCAAACGCATCGTCGGCTGAATCGATGGGCTGAGCGCCGCCAGTTCTGTGCTTCAGCGTTTGACCGAGCCTCGCTTACCGGCCTTTGCCTTTTTTCTCCACCGCGACCATTTCCGCCGGCGCTTCGCCATCGTGCCGTTTCAATCCCATTTTTTCCATCACCAAGTTCATGATGGTCTGGCCGGTTTCCGGATGATCTTTTAAAAACTGTTTGGCGGCTTCGCGGCCCTGGCCGATGCGTTCGCCGTGGAATGAGTACCAGGCGCCGCTTTTTTCGACCACGCCGATCTCGCTGCCGATATCGACGATCTCACCGTCGCGCGAGATGCCGGTGCCGTAGAGAATATCGAACTCGGCTTCCTTAAACGGCGGCGCCATTTTATTCTTGACGACTTTAACCCGGGTGCGCCCGCCGACGATGTTGTCGCCGTCCTTGAGCGCGCCGATGCGGCGGATGTCCATGCGCACCGAAGCGTAGAATTTGAGCGCGTTGCCGCCGGTGGTGGTTTCCGGATTGCCGAACATGACGCCGATCTTCATGCGGATCTGGTTGATGAAGATGACCACGGTATGGGAGCGGGCAATTGTCGCCGTGAGCTTGCGCAGCGCTTGCGACATGAGACGAGCTTGCAGGCCCATGTGCGAGTCGCCCATTTCGCCTTCGATTTCCGCTTTCGGCACCAGCGCCGCGACCGAGTCGATAACCACGACGTCGATGGCGCCGCTGCGCACCAGCGTCTCGGTAATTTCCAGCGCCTGTTCGCCGTGGTCCGGCTGGGAGACTAGCAGATCGTCAGTTTTGACGCCGAGTTTCTGCGCGTAGGCCAAGTCGAGCGCATGCTCGGCGTCGATATAGGCGGCCATGCCGCCGAGCTTCTGGGCTTCGGCGACGATCTGTAACGCCAGGGTAGTTTTGCCGGAGGATTCCGGTCCGTAGATTTCCATCACCCGGCCGCGCGGCACGCCGCCGATGCCGAGCGCGATATCGAGTCCCAAAGAGCCGGTCGAGATCACCTGCACGTCCTTGACGATGCCGCCCTCGCCGAGCTTCATGATCGCGCCCTTGCCGAATTGCTTTTCAATCTGGCTTACGGCGAGGTCGATAGCTTTCTCACGATTAGCGTCCATTGCGGTCTCCTTCACAAAACTTGGTCACGCCCAAGCGTGAATACATTTAGCCGAGTATAGATTGCACCCGCGGGCTTGAGCACGCTCTGAAATAAAATAACTTCGTCGACCGGCGATGGACCGAACTCGAAATCGCGCCATTTGCCAAGCGCCTGCTCTAGACTTCGGTCCGCTCGGTCGGTTTGGCGCCAGCGTCCAATGGTTAAATGCGGCGTGAAAGCTCGTTCCTCTAGCATGAAACCGAGCGGCGCCAACGCCGATGCAACTTTTACCGCCAATGAAATTAATTGATTCCCATGCAGACCGACCCATAACACACGCGGTCGTTTCACGCTGGGAAATACCCCTAATCCTTTAGCATTTATAGTGCAGCGCGGAAAGGGGCGAAGGGCTTCCGTGAGCGCCTGGGCGATGGGTTCGATCTGGCTTTCTTCGATGTCGCCGAGAAACTTGACGGTCAGATGAATATTCGCCGGCGCCACCCAGCGAATTCCTTTCACTTGGGGGCGCAGTTCATCGATGGCCGCGGCGATGCGGCGGATGATCTCGGAGGCGATTTCAACGGCGATAAAGGCGCGCAGCACGGCCGGTTACGCTGCCAAGAGCGAGAGCCGCAGCCAATTGAGCGCAGCTTGTGCGGTGCCCTGAATGATTCGTTCGCGGTCGGTGAGAACCAACAGCTTGAGCAGTTTCGCTTCGTGCTGCCGCGCGCGCGCGATACTCACCCAAACTGTGCCCACCGGCTTCTCGGGCGTGCCGCCGCTCGGTCCGGCGATGCCGGTGACGCTGAGCGCGACGCTGGCGCTGGTGCGCTCCCTTATGCCCTGCGACATTTCCAGCGCGATCTCGCGGCTGACCGCGCCGAATTTCTCCAAGGTCGCCGGGTTGACGCCGAGGGCGCGAATTTTTTCTTGATTCGAGTAAGTTACCGCGCCGCCGAGGAAGTACGCCGAGCTGCCGGCGACCCGCGTGATGCGGTGGGCGATCAGCCCGCCGGTGCAGGATTCCGCCAAAGCCAAGGTTTGGTTTTTCTCAGCCAACAAGCGGCCGACGATCTCTTCCATTGTCGCGTCGCTTTCGGCATAGACGTAATCGCTGAGGGTCGCGCGCAGTTGTTGACGCAGCCAATGGAATTTACTTACCTGCGCTTCGCCGCCGCTAACCGTTAAACGTAGAGTCAGCTCAGGAAAGTGGGCGCGAAATGATAGTTTTGCCGAGTCGCCAAGCTCCAGCGGCTTCACTAAATCGTCAAGCTTCGATTCGGTGATGCCGTGAATTTTAAAAACGGCTTGGTGAATTTCCGACTGGCGGCCTTTCTGTTCAATGATCCATGGCAGCACGGTTTCGCTGAGCATCGCCGTCATTTCGTGCGGCACGCCGGAGAGCCAGAGCAGTTTTTTGCCTTGGCCGATGTCGACGTTGAAACCGGGCGCGGTTCCGACCGGATTGGGAATGATCGTCGCGCCGTCTGGAAAAAGCGCCTGCTTGAGATTGTTCGCCGTCCACGGCACGCTGCGGCGCTCGAAGCGAGCTTTGAGATTTGCGACGACCTCTGGGTCCTCGATCATTTTCACGCCGAGGAACTGTGAAACCATTTCTGTGGTCAGGTCATCGGCGGTCGGGCCGAGGCCGCCGCTGCCGATGACGATGTCGCCTAAGTCGCGCGCTTGGCGGAATGCCCAGAGCAGTTTTTCAGGGTCGTCGCCGACTTTGAGCACCGCGGCGACTTTGATGCCAAGGGCGAACAAGCAATCGGCGATATAACCCGAGTTGGTATCGATGACTTTGCCGGTAGTAAGCTCGTCGCCGGTGCTGAGGATTACGCAGTTTTCAATCACACGGGTTCCGATCGTTTGGCGCTGGGAGCATCGGCATTTTGTTTGTGCGACCGATCATGAGCCGCTCACTGGCGCCAAGAACATCGGGCGCAGAATGCTTAGCGGCCCAAACCGCAAGCACGCCCGCGTTTCTAGTGCCGCCTAACCGCGTAACTAAGACTGAGGAGTGGAACTAAGCTCAACTAGAAACGTGCGTTTCTGGTTCTCGAAGATGCGTTGCAGCGCCGGCTCAATGGATTCTTCCGCGGGGACATCAACGCTCAGCGGGTTGATCGACTGCTGGTCCTTGTAAAACTCGAAATGTAAGTGCGGGCCGGTGGATCGGCCGGTGGAACCGACGTAACCGATGATCTGCCCCTTGGTGACCGCTATCCCGTTGTGAATGCCGTCCGCGAAGCTACCGAGATGGGCATAACGGCTCATGTAGGTGGCGTCGTGTTTGAGGTCGATCGCTTTGCCGTAGCCGCCGTTCCAACCCGCATCGGCAATGATACCGTCGCCCACCGCGCGCACCGGCGTGCCGCGTTGAGCGGCAAAGTCTACGCCGGTATGCGGCAAGTTGGTCTTTAGAATCGGGTGAAAGCGAGATTCGGTAAATAGCGAGGTGATGTTGGTAAACTCCAATGGAAAGCGCAGGAACGATCGCGCTAAGCTGCGGCCTTCGCTATTAAAATAGTTGCCATGGCCTTTTTGCTTTTCAAAATAGATCGCTGTGAATTTTTGCCCGGCGCTGAGCAATTCCGCGGCTAAAATGCGCAGGGAAGGCTTGGCTTCTTGGCCCTTGCGGCTGCGCTGCTCGTAGAGGATTTTATAACTATCGCCGGGGTGGATTTCCTTTTCGAGGTCGATATCCCAGGTGAAAATATCGGTGAGCTGGGAAAGCAGCGCGGGGTGCAATCCGGCTTTACGGCCATCTTCAAAGAGCGATGAGGTTACCGAACCGCTGATGGTTTTTACTTCAACGTCGAAGGGCTTCTCGCGTTTCTGGACGAGAATGCCGCGGATGCCCCGTTCCATAGTCAATGTGAATGCGTCGCTTTGATCGACCTCCAGAGCTTTTAGCTGGCCCGTATGAGTTTGTCCGCGCCCAGCAAGCATCGGTTTGGAGAAGTAAAGCGACAGGTCGCGCCCCGCCGGCAATTTCTCGCTGCCGAAATTACGCTTCATGGTGCGTGCCCAAAGCAGTCTATCCGCTTGCGGCACACCGTGGCGGGTCAGAATTCCCGTGAGGGTTTCTCCACTGCGCACCCGATAGACAGTCTGCCGGCGTTTTTCGGCTAGATCGATGGCTGGGACTGTCGGGTTTCGAAGCAGGGCGCTACGAGCTTGATTGTTGGTTAGTTTCTGAATCGGCACCGTAACAGAAGTAGTCTTACCTCTGACGGGCTCCTTGCGTGGACTTTTTTGTTTGGCGGCCGAAGCATCCACGGGAGCCAATGCGACCAATGCCAACAAACAGGCAATCAGCCCATAAGAGTCATACACACACAGGAATCTAAATCCCGCCACGAACCAGCGGCAAATACCACCCACTGGTCGTGCTGATGTCGGCACGGCACGCATGGTAACTAAAAGATTCCAAAAGTTAGCCCGTTTGGGTGCCGCTGTCAACCGAAAATCCAGACTTTTCGGCTTAGGGTTGGGCTGGCCAGGAAGTCGTTGGCGCTCGTTAATCCGGCTCAGCAACGGCGAATTTTCTTATCGCGATTTCCAGCAGAAAGAGACAAAATGCCGCGATAATAAACCCTTGGCGGGCGTTGCGGTAGCTTTTGGACAGAGTGGTTTTCGTTATTTTATCTAGGGACTTAGGATTGATTTCGCCGCCGGTTGCCAGGGCCAGTCGAGACAACATCTGGGTGTTAAACTCGGTCCGCGGCAGCTCGCTAGTTTGATCGTAGGAAAGCGTGTACCCAACTGGTGGAAAGGCAATCTGGCGCCCGCCGCGATCTTCGGTTAGATCGATTCGGTAATCTCCGGGGGTGGTCAGCGGTAAATTAGCTTGATAATGGCCGGGTGCTAGTTTGGCGAGGGCTCCCTCCGACTTGCCACCTTTGCCGGTGGCGGAGAAACGATATTGGCTGTTGGCGCCGCTATCTTCGTATATGGAAAGATCCAGGACCGAGCGGTTTTCGCTAAGACTAACTCTAGCTTCATGAGTCGGCACCAGGTTTTCCTCGCTGGGGCTGAGCCATTCAAAGAGACGCGCCCAAAAGCCTTGTAAGCCACTCCACTGAATCCAGTTTTTGCTCCAACGGCCTTCCAGATCGGTGGTCAACGCGATGGACTTGCCTTTACCGTAGCGCCAGGAAGCCAACAAGGGCGCGCGCCGGTCGGGACGCTGAAGCGACAGATCCAATTGAGCGCCGCGTTTCAATTCCGTATCCATATAACCGAGTACGGTAGGGAAGTTTTTAATAGCCAAGCTTGCCAGCAGTTCTGATGCCCGTTCGACGATGGGCATCAGCGGGGCGTCGTCTTGGGGCTCGTCTTTCGGTTTGTCTTGCAGCTGCTCCAGGACGATTTGCGGTAGCGAGGAGGGATCGATGGTGTGATGGAACAGGCCACCGCCGTATTGGGCGATGCGCTTCATGATCCGGACATCGGCCTCGGTGCTAATCGCGATGGCGGAGACCGTGATCTTTAACTCGTTCTTCATAAACTGAACCAGATCAACTAGTTCGCCTTGGCTGCCCCTGGTCACACCGTCGCTCAACAGGATGACATGCTTGCGTGACGCATTGACCCGTTCGAGTTGTCGTCGCGCTTCGTTAAGTGCCGGCAGAAAATAAGTTTGACCCCCCGGTTTGAGTCGGTCTATCTGGTTGTCGACCACGCCGCGCAGGCGCGCCATGGTTTCTAAATAGACCACGACAAATGGGCTATCATCGAAACCGACCACGCCGAGCAGGTCGATATCTTTCAATTGCCGCGCCACGGCTTTGGCGGCTTCCTTGGCATAAAGGATGCGGTTATCGTCGCGCATGCTGCCCGACTTGTCGATTACCAATACCACGGCGCGATTTTTTTCTTCTTTCTTTGGCGGCTCCTTGGGCTCCACCGGAAGCAGTTTTTCAATCGCTGTCTGCCGATAGCTTGCCGGGGCGAAGCTGTTGTCGGCGCCGAGCATGATAAAGCTGTTCCCTTCGGCCACATGACGCTCGACGGTAGCCAGATAGCCGGCGGGAAACTTTTCCCGCTCGGCATTGTTGAAAATGACGACCTTAAATCCCGCCGGTGCCGGTGCGCTCTCGGCGCTGCGCACGGTTAGATCGAAACCTTGGCGCTTGATAATTTCTTCCAAGTGATGGCCGGCGCCGCTGTGGCCATTGATCAGCAAGAACTTCGCCTTGGATCGAATCGCCACCCAGGCCAGGGCGTGATTATCAGCCGGATAGAGGTCCGAGTCTTTGTCGCGAGCGCTGAAGCTCGCCTGGAAAGAGGTCAACATGCCTTCGGTGGGCGTGGTTTGATAGGTGAATGAATGGCTGCCCGGCGGCAATTTGACAGCGTCGGTCTTAAACACTTGGCCGTTGCGCGCCAGCGTCAAGCTGCCTTCGACCGTGTGATCGTTTTGGTTGTCGAGCACGACTTTGAGATTCAAACTCTCGCCGCTATTGCCCTGGGTGGGGGCCAAGATTTTCGTCACCACGACGTTTGGGATCGCCGGCCGCTCGGCCGGCAGCATTGGATAGATCTTGATGCCCGCGGCGGCGGCCGCGGGTAGCAAGCGCTCGACGTTGCCTTGAGTTTCCCAACCGTCGCTAAACAAATAAAGGCTGCGCGGCGCGCTGGGCAGCTCCAACAGCGTCGATAGCAGATTCTCCAGATTGGTCTTTTGCCCATCGACGCCGCTTTGCATTGCGCTATCGCCGATGGCCGCCGCGCCAACGGCGCTTGATTCTTTGGCAGCGGCGCCGAAAACGAAGAAGCGATCTTGGCGACTTGGCGCCAGCTCTTTGGTCGCTTTCACCATCCACCGGCGCATGGCGGCGGGAACGCTTTGCGAGACATCGTAAGCAAATATTCTTTCTTCGCTCTGTGCCTGCTCGCTGGTGCTTTGCGGGTCGGCAAGGGTGATGATGAGCAAAGCGAGGATCACCGTACGCCCCAAGACAATCGCCAGATGCCGGTCGCGAATACGAATCCAAAGCAGCGGCAACGCCAGCAGCAGCCAGAGAAAATATGGCTGGATAAATTCAATATTTGCGAACAGCGCTTTCATGAAAGCATGCTCAAAGTCGCCGCGCGGCGCCGGGGAGCTAATTTCGTCATCCGCGGACTGGCGAACCACTCAAGCACCAATAACAGAATCGCCGCGGTCAGCAGATAGGGCCAGAAAGAAAACAGCACCGAAGTGCCGCCGTCTTGTACGGTGCCGGCGTTCAGGTCGATGGCCGCCGGGGCACGCAAGTCGGATTCGCCGAGGTCTTGTAGGTTGCGTGCCGATAACTCTTTTGCGCCGCCGCGCCGCCGCGCATAAATTCCCTGGTAGAAGGTGGCGCCGAAAAAATCGTATCCCACTGTGAGCGAAATGGTTTCCCCGTTGGGGCTGACGATTGAGTCGCCGGGCTCGATCCGGCCCAGCGCGAGCGGTTCGCCGGTGGCTTGGCTTTTCATGCCGGCGTTGGAAAACCAGTCGAGAAAATTGAGCGTAAAGATCGACATGGGCAAATTCTCGCGGCCCAAGTAGGGCAGCGGATCGAAGCCAAGGGTGAGGTAGCGCACACCTTGGCGTACGACCGCGAAAGCCAGCGGGCCGCTGGGACTTTCGATGACGACTTCGCCGGCGCTCTCAGGTTTCAGCGGGCGGGCGTAGGCCGGCCGAAACAAACTAAAGTTGACGTAGCGGGTAAGCGTATGCGGCTCGCGCCAATTAGATACAGTGATGTTCGTCACCGGCGCGGCGAGATCGACTAGTGAGTTATTTTGCGGTGGCAAAATAAACAGCGTGGGATTGCGCGGCAGCGCGGCGGGCGTGGCGAAATGAAAAATTTCCAAGCCGTAGGCGCTCGTGTCGGTCTCGCCATAGGCGCTCGGCGCGACGATGTCGAGGTCGACGCCGGGAATCGCTTTCAGGCTGGCGATTTCTTTGGGCCGCGGGCTGACCGCCAAGATGCGTAAGCTCCGCCCCGCCGGCAACACCGCGAAGCGGCGGTTATCGAGCATCAAAGCGTCGCGGTTTTCGATCTCGGCTTGGTAAAAAGCTTGATCGGCGAGGTTGTCAAAGCTCGCCACGACGGTTTTGCCCGCGGGGACTAAAAGCTCGCGGTTCGCCAATGCGCGCTCGCCGCCTTTGACGACGATTCTGATTTTTTCATCTTTGTTAGAGAAATTCGCCACCTCCACGCTCGCTTCCAGCCGGCCGCTAATGACGTTGGCGAGCGAAGCGCGACGCACATCGAAGCCGGTGACGGCGAAATTGGCTTGGGGCTGGCCGACGCTGATCGTGCGCGCCGCGGCGGTTTGGCGGCGCGCCGGATGATCGGTGAATAAATAAACCCGCTGGTATTTATGCTCGCGCGCCAGTTGGTCGAGGATGTGATTGTAATCGAGCGGCGCATCGCCGAGATCGTAGGCTTCCAGTGCTTCGATGGCGCTGACCGCTTGCGTTGCGCTTAACGGCGCGGCGCTGAGCTTCACGATTCTCGGCGTGGTTACGTAGAGATCGATTTTTCCGGCTACACCGACAGCGTCGATGACCGAGCGGGCTTTTGCCTTTGCCATGCTCATTCTTGTCTTGCCCGCTTCCACTGCCTGCATGGTCGCCGAGTTGTCCAGGATGATAGCAATGTTGGTCGGGTGGATGGAAAAGACCGGTTCGCTCAGCGCGCCGATCAGCAAGGCCAACAACAGCAACTGCAAGAAAAAAATCCACGGCAGGTGAATTCTTCCCCAAGCACGGCTGCTGGCGGCTTCGCCGCTCTCCTTGAGCAAGAGCAAACTCGAAAACATCACCCGGCGCGGTTTGCGCCGGACGAGATACGGCAAAAGCAGCAGCGGCAAAGCTAGGAGGCCGAACAGCGCGTTAGGATTTAAAAACTCCATAGGATTATTTAAACAGCCCGATGGCCGGCAGCGTGGCGAAAACAAAATCGCTGAGATCGCGGTCATTTACGTAGAGCGAATAGTGAATGCCGCTCTGGTGGCAGAAGCTTTTTAGTTCCAGGTTATGATGGGCGAGCCGCGTCTGGTAGTCGCGCCGCGCCTTGTCGTTCCACTGATATTTGATTTCCTTTTCGGTCTCGCTATCGACCAGCGCGAGACTGCCGGCGGGAAAATTAGGGTCCACTTCTTGGCGCGACAGCACTTGAATCGCCGCGATGTCGAGATTGAACGCGCGGAGTAGATTGAGTCCTTGCTGATAGGCCGCCGCCGGCATGAGGAAATCGGAAATCAAGATCGCCTTCCCCGGCCTTCGTAGCCGCTGCAAATGGCCGCTCAGCGAAGCGGCGAGATCGACGGCGCCGTTGGGCGTCGCCGCGGCAAAAAAATCGACGCAGTCGGTCATACGGCGCCGGCGCCGGTAAAATGGCGAGGCGCTGCCGTTTTCCTGCAACAGGTGGAGCTTGACGTGATCGTGGTTGGCGAGAATCACGTACGCGAGCGCCAGCGCGAGGTGGCTCGCCGGCGCGAATTTCTCCGCGCGCGCGGGAAATCCCATGGACGCGCTGGCGTCGACAAAGACGTAGGCGAATAGGTCAACTTCTTCGCGAAACAGTTTGACGTACAGCCGGTCGCTACGCGCGTAGATGCCCCAGTCGAGGTAGCGCAAGTCGTCGCCCGGCGAGTAACGCCGGTAGTCGGCGAACTCCAGACTGGTGCCGCGGCGCGGCGAGGAATAGCTGCCCGGATGGCTGCCGAGAAATTCCTTTCGCGTGCGCAGCCGCAAGGCTTCCAACTGGGAAAGAAAAGCCGGCGTGAACGGTTGAGGTAACATGCTTGATGACGATCTTACCGTGCGTAAGCGATCGGGTCGACCGCCCCGGCTTTTTTAAAACCCTTGAGCCTGAGTTGGCAACTATCGCAGCGGCCGCAGGCGCGGCCATCGGTTTGCGGATCATAGCAGCTCCAAGTCAGGCTATAGTCGAGATTGAGCGCCATGCCCTTTTTGACGATCTCCGCTTTGGTCATATGCAGTAGCGGTGCATGAATGCGCAGGCGGCTTTTGCCCTCGACCCCGGCTTGGGTCGCCAGGTTGGCCATGCGTTCAAATGCCTGAATATATTCTTCGCGGCAGTCGGGATAGCCGCTGTAGTCGAGCTGGTTGGCGCCAAAAAAAATATCGGCGCACTCGATCCGTTCGGCCAAGGCGAGAGCGAAGGATAAGAATATGGTATTGCGCGCCGGCACGTAGGTGATCGGAATCCCTTGGCCGATGGCCGCTGCGCTGCGCTGCTTGGGCACTTCGATTTGATCGGTCAGCGCCGAACCGCCGATGGCGCGCAGATCGAAGCGGATGACTCGATGCGAGCTTACCGACAAAAAATTCGCCACCCGCGCAGCCGAGTCGAGTTCGCGGGCATGGCGTTGACCGTAGTCAAAGCTCAACGCGTGCAGCTCGAAGCCCTGCTGTTTGGCGATGGCCGCGGCGGTGGCCGAGTCGATGCCGCCGCTTAAAAGAATGACAGCGTCGGTGCCGATCATGGCGCGCGGCTACTTAAACACGGTGCCTTCCATCGGATAGCGTTTTTCATACCAACCGATGATGCCCTCGTTGAGCACTTTCATGTTGCGGTAGCCGTTTTCGTAGAGAATGCCATAGGCCAGACTGGCCAGGTGATGGGGGCAAGCTCAATAGATTACCACCGGCCGGTCGCGCGGAATGCTTTTAATAAACTCTTTGAATTCCGCCAAGGGCGCCGACACCGCGCCCAAGATATGCGCTTCGTTAAACTCTGCCAGCGTACGCACGTCGATGATCAGCGGCTTGGCGCCGGCCTTCACCACCTCGACGAGTTCGTCGACGCCAATAAAAACCGGCGTGATGTCTGCCGGCAAAGTTTGCTGGGCAAACTCCGGGTACTTTGACGGATCGGCCTGGGCCGCCGGTTGCGCGATAAAAAAACCGGCGCAGAGAATGTTGGCGGCGAGAAAAAGCTTGCTTGCCGGCGATCGCATCACGGCTTCTCTCCTGAATAATTGAACTTGGTGATCTGAGCGAGCGTGTCCAGTTCCAGAATTCCGACGCGGCGCTGGCCGTCGATGATCCAGGTCGGATAGCTCTCGATGTTCTTGTCCTTGCACTCTTTAGCTTGCGGCGCCTGAGGCCCGCCCGGACTACATTCGATATAAGGAATCCGTTTGACCGAACTGCCAAACCTTTTCTTCTGATCTTGGCAGTGCGGACACCACGAGGCGCCGTAAAATTTGACGTCGGTTTTGCTCAAATGTTCGGCCAATCCTTTTACCCACGGATCTTCCGGACCCGGCGCATTGCCCCAATAGCCGGCGTAGTAAAAATGCAGCGCGACGATTGCCACGGCGGCCGTGCCGACGCTTTTTACCAGCCAAGGACCCCAAGAAAATTTCGGCAGATTGGCCGGCCGTTGAAAAGTCATCAGCAAAAAAATCGCGCTCATCAAACCGAGGGAAGTCAAACAATAGGGACAGGCCGCTTTGAGCTCGAAGAACGAGACCGAAGTTAAGTAGACGCTAAAGAGCACGCCGAAAAGCGAGCTGACCCAAGCCCAGCGCCACTGGCTATCGGCGTGACGGTTCCAAGCCACTGCGGCGAGCAGCGCGTAAGTCAGAAAACCCCAGAACGAAGTCGGCAGGCCGAACAGCGTCGACCAGCGGCTACCCAGCACGACGTCGCATCCGGCGCCTTGGGTACAGAAGGCGACGAGTTTTCCCTGCCATGCGGTGAAGCTGAGATATCCGGACAACGCCATGCCGAGGCCGGAGAGGATGAATAACGGCCAATTGGGGCCGTCGCGCAGGAATCCTTTAACCGGCGGTTGTTTGCCTTTGGGATTTCTTTTGTCGCTGCTCGCCATCGCTTATCCTTTCAAAAGGGTTTCCAGATCGTTTTTAAGCCGGATGAAAGCTTCGAGCTCGCGGCTGTCGTAATAGCCGCGGATCTGCCCATCTCTATCGATTAACACAAAGCGCGGGCTGTGGGCGATCATGCCGCTCGGTTCGCTTAAGCCAGGCAGCGCCGCGACGCTTAAATGAAAGCCGTCATGAACCAAGTTGATGATACGATCGCGTTGGCCGGTCAAAAAGAACCAGCGCTTGGCGTCGGCGCTATGCTTAGCGGCATAAACCGACAACGCTTGGGGCGTGTCGCGCTCGGGATCGACGGTGACCGAAACCAACTGGACATTCGGCTTGCCGGCGTATTCTTCCTGGAGTCTGGCCATCATGGCGGTTTGCAGCGGACAGGTGTCGGTGCAACTGGTGTAAATGAAATCGGCGACCCAGATTTTCCCGCGCAGCTGGGCCAGCGTTACGGCGTCGCCGTTGCGTTCAGTCAGGGTAAAATCCGGCACCGCGCCATACTGATTCAGACCGTCATTGCTATTGCTGCTATTGCCATTCCTCACAGCGAGCTGAGGGTAGGGTCCGAGCTTTAACCAAAGCGCCGTGCCGATCCCAATCGCCAAGCAGACGACCAACCCGCCAAGGAGGAGCAAGCGATTTTTCGAGTCGTTCATCGAAGCAAAACTAACGACTCGGATTCTATCGGTTATTTTGTCATTTGTGTAGAGATGCGCCGGCGTTTGAATGATCAAAGCGCGGGCGCAACGCTACTGTGCGAGCCGTCGACGCGGATGATGCGCCCGGCTCGCACGAAACATGGGGAGAAATGTATGCGGCGTGGCGCCGTGAGACGGCGCCGCGCCGCGCACTTAATGCGGGTTCTACGAACTAGAATCGCAAGCCGATGGAGTGGTCACACAACTGGTAACCTTGCTCCAACCGCTTCCTAATTGGTCACCGATATTGGTGCTTTTGATCGCAACCCAAAATACTAAGGCGACCAACACGACGATCAAGGTGTACTCGACCAAACCTTGGCCTTCCTCTTCAACCAGCAAACGCTTGAGCAGATTCATGGGCGATCACACTCCTTTTTTTTAATAGCGCAGATTTCGCTCGTTGCCACGATAAAAATTTTGCATAAGCCACGCAGTTTCCAAAAGCAGGAAGTGTGCCGTTTCACCGGCAAACGAGAACACTTGCCCCAGCTATGTACTTTGGAGCAGGTTTAGGAGCAGGAGCGAACATTGGCAAGAAATTATTCTGCGAATGCGCCCATTCGTAGGCGTTGGCCATCGCTGAAACGTAAGACTAAGAACAAAATTGTACGAGAGCGGTCAATTTTGATTCACAAGAAATTCCCCACCCCTTTGTGGTGTCTTGGAGTCATCTGTGACAAAACCAGCCGGAAGTTTTCATGTTGCCAAAGATCGAAGTCTGGTAAAATCCTCGAACATGGATGGTGTTAGGAAGATTTTGGCCCGAACCCCGATCTGGGCGGTTCGCTGCGATTGGCGCGCACGAACTCGACCCTTAGCCAAAGTGGTGAATCTCTGATGACTTCGATCAGACGAATACTGGTTGTCGGTTACGCCGGTCTATTGTTGGCGACATCGATTGCCACCGCAATTAGCTTCCCTTGGAGCGTCGATCCGCAAGGCGATGAATCGCTGAATGCCGAGCAGCGCCGTTTTTACGAAAAAGCTTATTCAAATGATCAGCAACAGACCAAAGACTCCGCTGTTTCATCTGGTGCCGTGCCGCCGTCAGCCAAAGAGGAATTCTACAGCGATATTGCGCGAGGCGCTGCACAACGCGCCAAAATTCCTGAGGCGGTGAACGAATTTGTTGCGAAATATGGTCTTAAAGATAAAAAAGTTCTTGAGGTTGGAGCGGGTAGTGGGCTGCTTCAAGACATTGTCGATGATTATACCGGTCTCGACATCTCGCCATCAGCTCGGCGTTTTTTTCACAAACCTTTTGTTGAGGCATCGGCGACTAACATGCCTTTCCCAGACAATTCCTTTGACGCCGTCTGGTCGATTTGGGTGCTCGAACACATACCGAATCCGGAAAAGGCGATGCTTGAGATTCGTCGGGTGGTGAAGCCGGGAGGGTACGTTTTTTTTCGTCCCGCGTACGAAGTCGATCGCTATGCCGCACAGGGTTACGCTGTGCGACCCTATGGCGATTTCGATATTTGGGACAAACTTATGAAAGCAACAATTCCGATCGTTAGATCCAGTGCATTCCACAATGTTCAGGCCCGACAAGTACGCTTATTACGTTCCTTGGGTTCACGTATTGGAGCAGGCCCATCGCGTCTTCATTTTAACAAGTTAGACCCGAACTATGACGAATATTGGGTTAACGATAGCGATGCGTGCACCTCGGTTTCGTTCCATGAAATTTTTCGGTGGTTTTCATCCCGGGGGGATCATTGCGTTAATTGCCCGAGTGAATGGAATTTGGTTGTTAACTATGATCATTACAATCCGAACATGGTGATTCGCGTCGCTAAAAACTAGCGAATGCTTCAGCTATTCGGCCGGACTTTATCCCGGCGGTATTCTTGCCGTTAGCTTGCCATTGATGAAGAGTTCGTAGCCTTGCAAGCCCAACTCGTAACCGCGCGGCGGATGATCGGTGAAATCGCTGACCGTCAAATCGATGATCAAGAGGGTTTCGCCGCCGGCGCGAATTTCAATCGGTAGCTTTACGGCGCCGATTAGGTTGTTCACGGATGCGGCGCGTTGATCTTTCTTAAGGATTGCATCGATGCGTTTGATCTTGAGATGGAACGCTTCGAAGGCGCCGGCATCGATCGTGCCGCGATAAACGCGCGCGCTGGTTTTGCCGACATATTTCGTGAGATCGATAGTGTCAGGATTGGCAGGGAAGTCTTTCCAGCCGGTTTGCCAGAATTTGATTCCGGCTTTCGGGCTAAGCGAAATCTTGTCGATGACAATATTGAGTCTGGCAAAGTCGCCGATGGCGTCGCGGTGATCTCTGATTCGGATTTCCAACACGCCGGATTGGCGCTGCGCGGCGAAGCCGGCGGCAATGAAATTTACCGCGAGTAGAAAAGCGGTGACGGCAAGGGCCAGCGCGCCGCCGGCTACTTCTGCGCGCCGAGCCACTGAAAATCCTTGAGCACTTCTGGGTCGAGCCACTTGTCGCCGTAGTAATCGACCCGGCGCAGCCCTTGGCGGTCGATGAGTGTGGTCAGCGCGCTGTGAAAAATTTGTCCGGCTTCGGTCTTGGTCACGTTGACGCCGAACGCTTTCCAAACCTTCGTCAACTCGGCGCGCGAACCGGTCAGGAAGGCCCAGCGTTTCGGATCGGCTTTGAACCGTCCGGCATATTCCTTCAAGCTCGCGGCAGTGTCGCGCTCCGGATCCGTGGTGATGCTGAGCAGCCAATAGTCTTTGATTTTCTTTTCGTCCAAGGCGCGCTGGATGGCGGCGAGCTTGGCGCTGAGCAGCGGACAAACATCCGGGCAGGTGGTAAAGATAAAAGTTGCCAACACGACTTTCCCGCGCGTGGCCGCCATCTGAAAGGGCTTGCCGTTCTGATCGACCAGCTTGAAGTTGGGCACGGCGGTCTTGACCAGGCGCCGGCCGATTTCGCTCGGTTGTTTGGGTGGAATAGGGATATGCGCCTGGGCCAACCAAACGTTCAGACTCATGCCGAGGCAAGCCGCGATTAAAAGTTTATTGATTCTCGATTTTGAACTCATAGGTGACGTTGAGGGTTTTGGTGCCATCGGGCAAATCGCCGCGGACCATGTAGGTACTATTATAAACCTGCTCCTCGCCCGGCTGAACGCGTACCGGCAGCAAGAGCGCGCACTCGACCAGATCCAAATATTGCGCGAGCTCCTGGGGTTCCACCCGGTGCGCGATGCGCGTGACGATTTCTTTCGTCGATCGGTTTATCACTTTGAATCCGACCGTGAACAGATCGCCGGAGCGCGCCACGGTGGCTTTGCTAATCGGCGTCGCGGCGATTTGTTCGCCTGGCGGCACAGTCGCGCGAAACTGGACTTGCACGCCGGCGGCCCAATCGAGAAAGACTTTCCACTTGGAGCCTTCTTTGATCAGGACGAATTTTTCTTCGCCTTCGATCATCGGCAGTTTCCCGGCGCCGATCAAGCCATCGATGGCCGACAACAGGTTTCTTCGTTCGAGTGCGGACAAGGCATTGAGCTTTTTGTCATCCCAATCGTGCAGCAGCGGCGCAATGTTGTTGGCGTCCGGCAGCTTCAGCACCACCGTGACGCGCTGGCGCGGTCCGTCGGTTGCGCTGGAGATATGTTTAATTTCAATCAGGCTGGCGAGTTTGGCTGCCAGCGCCAAAGTAAAGCCGCTAAACGAACCCCGTTCGCGGACATACTCGTTAAGGTTTTTTAATCCTTGGTCGTCGGCAGAAATGAATCGGTAGGCCTGGCGAAAGTCGCGGGCGTAAAGAAACCGAAGATACTGGCTCAGCACTTGCACCGGTTCTTGGCGCGGGGCCGAACCGCTGGCGATTAACCAAGCGAGCGGTGGCAGCGCCAGCAGCAAGCCGGCGCAGAGCGGGAGGAGGAGTTTTTTGATCATAGAAAGAAAAGAATGGTTGCGCGGGGAAAGTTACTTCGCCGGGATGGTCCAGAGATAAATGTTGCGGCCGAGAACCTGTTCTTGTTTGTCGGGCGGCCAATCGCCCATGTCGAAAGCATGGGAGACGACTCGCGCGCCGGGTTTGAGTTGGGCGAGCAGCTTTGGCCGGAGCATGAGATTGACGTCGGGCAACAAATACATCGTTACCACTGTCGCGGCCGAGAAGTTGACGGTGAGTAGGTCCTGGTCGCGAGTCTCGGCGCGCGCTTGCACGCCGGCTTTCTGAATATTCGCGCGCGATTCTTTGATCAGATCGCCATCGATCTCAAAGCCGATGGCTTGGGCGCCTGTTTTCGCCGCGGTGATGACGATGCGGCCGTCGCCCGAGCCGAGATCGTAGACCAAGTCACCGGCTTTAACGCCGCCGAGTTCGATCATTTTCTCGACGACTTCCTGTGGCGAGGGCACGAAGGGAACGATTTTTTTGTTTTCAAAGATCGAATCCTGCGCCTGCGCCGCGCCAGCCGCGGATAGACAAACAAGCGCGCCAAGAAAAACCAGCCGCGGCGAAATTCTCCGAACCATTGGATTAGTCATTCGATGGCAGCAAATTAAACATAAATCAGATCGCACTGCTAGATTCGCCGCGTCGATGGAGGCGATTACTTGAGCAGGCGGAAGTCGTAGGTGAGCTGGAGTTGGCGCACGCCTTCGGGAAGCGTGCCTCTTAACCGGTAGGTGCCGGAAAATTCCTGCTGCTTTGCCGAGCCGATCGTCACCGGCAGCAGAAAGCCGCACTGGACGAAATCCAAATAGTCGGCGACATCATCCGGTTCGACCAAGTGGCCGATGCGCGCGGTCACCGGTTGATCGGTTCGATTGGTGATTCTCAGGACGACTTCAAATAGATATCCAGGCTGTGCGATGATTTCAGTCTTCGACAAGGTGACATCCAGCTCGGCGGACTTCGACAGATCGAGGCGCAGCGGAATTTTGATTCCAGCCGCCCAGTTCAAAAAAATCCACCAACCGTCTGCTTCTTTGACCAACTCGAAGTTTTCCTCGCCGTCGCTCATTTCGAGCGAGCCGTCGTGTTTTTTCTTGTCGATGCTCTCGATCAGTTGTATCCGCTCGGCGGCGGATAACAAATTCAACCGATAAGGATCCCAGTTCAACAACAAAGGCCCAAGCTTTTTCGGGTCAGGGACTTTGTAGTTGATAACCGTCTGCATGCGCGTCGGCGTGTCCTGGCGCGCTTTGAATTTAATTTCCATCGACTCGCTGAGCTTTCTTGCCACCTCCAAGGTGAAGCCGGCGAAGGGGCCGCGCTGCTGCATGTAACGATTGAGATCGCGTACCCTGCGGTCGGCGCTTGAGATGACGCGATAGGCTTCGAAGAAATCGCGCGCGTAGGTGGCGCGCAGGTAGGTTTGCAACACGAGCGCGGGATCTTGCGAGTTAATGGCGCTCTCGGCGGCGTTGAGTACGGCACCGTGGCCAAATAACCATAGAGGAAACAGAACTACGATGAATGTTTGCTGTAATTTGGACGCTCCCATCTTAGTGCATCGATCGAGTGTAAAAGCGTAGCGATAAGTTTGACTCATTTGTCGAATCGTTCAATAGAATTAAGGATCAATTTTTACCGATCACTGCGCTTTTCCTGAGCGCCTCCAACGCGCGTTCGCG
>Ga0137461_1000092_pt1 | contig 18854 bp, 11 predicted proteins | sample EasRivERMGT746_2_FD_104650 | JGI IMG/M metagenome (GOLD analysis project Ga0137461, IMG submission 104650) | Soil microbial communities from meander-bound floodplain in the East River, Colorado, USA - East River MetaG ERMGT746_2 | ecosystem: Environmental > Terrestrial > Soil > Floodplain ... | reverse complement strand
TTTCTGTCTTATTTTGATAACCATTCTTAAAATGTTATATGATAACGACTTATATATTTCATTTATAGGCAATTTTCAGGTGGTATAGGTTTTGTCAAAAGCATAGAACAAGTTTGTTAATCAGGTGAGGGTCGGATCAATTGATTGAAAAGTTTTAATTGAAAACCGTTTTTGTTATAAAAATGAATTAGAATCAGAATTAAAGAACGTATGAGCAAAATCTTAATACTCTTCCTATTACTAATTATTCTTTCACCTTCTCAATTTTCCCAATGGCAGAATCAAAATCCTGTTCCTGATGGGAACCATTTGCGTTCGGTTTATTTTATTGATGATCAAACAGGCTGGTCGGTGGGTTCTGAAGGAATTATTCTTAAAACAACAAATAGTGGTGTTGATTGGATTAAATTGAACAGCGGAACAAATACAAATCTTAAGTCTGTAAAATTTATTGATGAAAATTTTGGCTGGGCTGCCGGTGACTCAGGATTAATTATCAAAACAACCAATGGCGGATCAGATTGGCAAATTCAGATCACCAATACATCTGAAGAATTAAACTCTTTGGATTTTTTGAATAATAATTTCGGATGGGCTGTAGGGTATAGCGGTACGATTTTAAAAACTATTGACGGTGGAAGTAACTGGACAAACGTAATCAGCGGAACTGATAAACCATTGTTCTCGGTTTGTTTTGTTGATTCTTCTTTAGGCTGGGCTGTGGGTGGTAAAATTACGAAGACTTATGAATCTGTTATTTTAAAAACTATCGATGGTGGATTAACCTGGATTTTAAAGGAAACCAGTTCAGACATGGTTCTCAATTCGGTTGATTTTATAAATAGCCGAACCGGCTGGGCAGTTGGTTATCCGGATTACATTATCAAAACAACCAATGGAGGAGATAACTGGTTTGAACCTGAATTTATAGAATCCAAAAAGCCAGTTGAAAGATTAAATGAGAATTGGGAACGGTTTGATGGACCTGGCGGACTTCGGAGTGTATTTTTTAAAGATGAAAATAATGGCTGGGCTGTTGGCGGTGAGAATGAATACTTTAAAAGAATTTTAGCCACAACCGACGGCGGTTTAACTTGGAAATACAAATACTTTGGACTGGAAGAATGGGATCTATTCTCTGTATATGTTACCCCGGGAGGTAATGGTTGGGCAGTTGGTGCCGGCGGTTCAATATTTATTTCTGATGATGATGGTGACACCTGGTCACAGCAATTTAGCGGGAGAGGGGACTATACTTCAGATGATATCTATTCAATCTCTATGTTGAATGAAATGACAGGCTGGGCGGTCGGAAGCAGAAGAGATTGGATTTTTGGACATAGTTTGATTTTGAAAACCACAAATTCGGGAAGAATCTGGAAAACTGAACTGACTGTAAATGGAATTGAAGAATTTAAATCTGTATTCTTCTCCGATGAACTTAATGGTTGGGCAGCGGGGGATGAAGTTTACTTCACGACTGACGGTGGCGAAAGCTGGACAGAAAGAGAATTTGAAGATGATTTTAATTCTGTTTTTTTTATTGACCAGGATAAAGGCTTCCTGGCTGGTAATAAAATATTGAAAACTACAGATGGTGGAAATAGCTGGATTGAGAAATGCAGTGACGGTGGAAAAAGTATCTATTTTATTGATCAGGTTAACGGATTGGTTGTTGGTTATGATGGAAGTATTTTAAAATCTACAGACGGGGGAGAAAATTGGTTTTCAGTGACCAGCGGAACTTCTCATAATTTAAATTCAATCCATTTTTATAATTCAAGCACCGGGATGTGTGCTGGAAATAACGGAACTATTTTGTTGACTTCAGATGGAGGTAACAACTGGATTAACTTAAACTCCGGAACAACAGAAAAACTTAATTCAATAAAATTTACAAACCCAACTACTGTATGGATTGCAGGAACAGATGGAATAATATTATCGACTACGGATCTTGGAAATACCTGGACATTAAATAATAGTACAACTACTAATTCCATCAATTCTATATTTTTTGTTAATGAAAATATTGGATGGGCTGGTGGATTTGACGGTACCATACTTAAGTATCATTCAAGTACTTCAATCTCTCACTTCAATCCGGTATGGTCTGGTAGCGCTTATGAACCGATGAACATATTTGTCTCAGAGGCAGAATTAATCGGCGGAGAGGGTCTTCAATCTGGTGATGAAATAGCAATCTTTGACGGGGAATATTGCGTCGGAACAGCAATACTAACCGAACCAATCAGCCCATCTCAGCCTTTGCTGATAGTTACATCGGCAAATAATCCGGGAACTCCTGAAATCGACGGTTTTACACCGGGTAATATTATAAGTTACAAATTTTGGTTATCATCCATTGCAGAAGAGATTTCTGATTATTCTGTGTTTTATGAAATTGGCAACGATACTTTTGTTGCTAACGGATCAGCACAAGTCAGATTTAGTTCAATATTGCCTGTTGAATTAATTTCATTTACAGCTGATTTACTTGAAAACCAAATTTTATTAAGCTGGCAAACAGCAACTGAAATAAATAACTTTGGTTTTGAGGTTGAGCGAAGTATAGATAATAATGACTGGATTAGAATTGCATTTGTTGAGGGTTATGGAAACAGCAATTCAATTCAAAATTATAGTTACCTTGATAAAAATCTTATCGGTGGAACAAATTTCAAATACAGGTTAAAACAATTTGATACTAACGGCAGCTATAGTTTTTCAGAAATAATTGAAATTGGGTTGGTGCCAGGTACATTTTCACTTTATCAAAATTACCCTAATCCGTTTAATCCTGTAACTAAAATAAGATACGAGTTAGCCAGTAAGAGCCAAGTCTCAATCAGACTTTATGATATACTCGGTTCAGAGGTTTTGTTATTGTTAAATGAAGAAAAAGAGCCGGGAATTTATGAATTAGAGTTTGATGCAAAGCAATTATCGAGCGGCACATACATATACCAGATGATTGCAAATAATTTCATCGAAACTAAAAAGATGGTTCTGTTGAAATAATAATTTATAATTTCTTCCTGGTGAAAATTAAAAAGCCGATAGTAAAATGCTACCGGCTTTTTTTAATTGTTTATCTGAAAATTTTAGAACTCCAGTTTCTTCTTATATTTTGTTGCATAATCATATACGAGCGTACTTGCAATGAATATGGATGAGTAAGTTCCAATCAGAATTCCGGCCAGTAAAGTGAAAGCAAACGCCCTTAGAATTTCGCCGCCCAAAAATAGCAAAACTATAAGTGTCAGGATAACCGATCCACCGGTTAATATTGTTCTGCTCATCGTTTGACTAAGACTTGTGTTAACAATATCAAAGAAAGATCTGGTTTTATGAATTTTTAGATTTTCTCTTATTCTGTCAAACACTACAATAGTATCATTGATTGAATAGCCAATTATTGTAAGAAAAGCAGCTACGATATTGAGGTCAATCTCAAGGTTTAAACCAGGAATTATATCATACAGCGCCGAAAATAATCCCAGGGTAACCAGCACATTATAGAAAAGCGCTGCAACTGCACCAAGTGCAAAAATAAATTTAAACCTGAATCCTATATAGATAAGAATGGCAATCAGGGAAAAGAATAATGCAAGTACGGCATCCTGTTTTAATTCCTCACCTATTTTTGGTCCAATTCTGTCTTCTTTAAGGATTGTGAACTTATTGTCTGAAATTTTTGCCCGAAGGTTTTCTTTTATCCAATCAGCTATACCGACACTAACACGCATTTGAGTATTTGTAAGTTCTTCAGTTACTCTGACGGGTTGAAATCCTGCTTCCAGGAGTCCATCAATAATTATATTTGTGGTGTCAGGATTTTCAAATAAATAAGTAACTGAGTTGTTTGAAGAATCTATCAATCGTTTTGGAACGCCCGGTAATATTTGTTCCATTTCAGATTCTAAGCCCGCAATTACTCTTGGATAAATTTGGGGAGGGACCGATTGCAGTTCTGTTCTTATCATAACACCAGTCTCACCGCCAAATGTTTTAACTTCAACATTACCTAATCCTATATCAGTCATATATTCCCTGATATTTGCAATTTCAATCGGCTTCTCAAATTGAAGTACAATTTCACTTCCACCTTTAAAATCCACACCGAAATGAAAACCTCTTACAAGTACACTGATCAGGCCAATCAAAAATAGACTGCCGGATATCAGATAAGCATATTTCCTTCTGCCAAGAAAATCATAGTTAAAATTTTGAAATACTCTCATAGTTATTAAACGCTTCCTTTACCTTTCTGTTTATCCCATATTGACTGATAAGTTCTTAGAGGTCATAACATCAAACACGAAACGTGCAATTACTAATGCACTGAATAAACTTGCTGCAATTCCGATCATAAGAGTTAATGCGAATCCCTGCACTGGTCCGGTACCGAATTGGTAAAGTATAATACCAGTTAAAAAAGTTGTCAGGTTGGAGTCGATGATTGCAGAATTAGCCCGCTTAAAGCCGCTGTCGATTGAAGCCTTAATAGTTTTTCCTGTTGCTAATTCTTCCCTGATTCGTTCATATATAAGTACATTTGCATCTACAGACATACCGATTGTTAAAAGAATACCAGCAATACCCGGTAAAGTAAGAGTTGCACTAAAGCCCGCTAAAACACCTAACGTGAACAGGACAGTAAATATTAATGCTGCAGCTGCAACTGTTCCTGCCCGCTTGTAATAAATTATCATAAATAAAGCTACAAGAATATATCCGAGTACAACAGAAATGAATCCGCTGTTAATTGAATCTTCACCAAGAGATGGGCCAACTGTTCTTTCCTCAATAATATCAACAGGTGCAGGAAGTGCACCGGCTTTAAGAACAATCTCTAATAATTTAGCTTCCTGAAGATCAGCCATTCCCTCAATCTGGGATCTTCCGCCGGGGATTTTACCTCTGACTGATGGAGCAGAGAAAACTAATCCATCAAGCATTATTGCAATTCTTTTACCGATATTCGCCCCGGTGATTCTTGACCATTCAGCAGCCCCTTCTGAATTCATTGTCATGCTAACAATTGGAGATGAGGTAGTCGGATCAATAGTTGCAATCGCATCGGTGATAACACCACCGGTAAGCTCCGGTGATTTATTAACCATATACATTACATAAATCTTTTGTCCTTCCTGAATCGCTATGTCTTTTGCACTAAATACAAATTCAACATTATTTGGAATTATTTTTTGTACTTCAGGCCGGCTCAGCATGAACTGGAGTTTATTTCTTTCGTCTTCCTTTACATATGCATCTGCGCTTCTTCCTTGAGGATCAATCAGAGCAACAGAGAAGAATGGATGCTGCTTCCTGAATTCTTCTTCAGATAATTCCTGGTTAGCAAGGGAATCGTCTGAAGCAAGAGTGTCACCTGCTGCCTGAGTAGTATCTTTAATTTCATTGTCTGTAACATTTTCTTCAAGAGTATCACCTTCAAGTCCTTCTTTTCCTGCGAGCAAATCATCAATTTTTTGCATTAGTGCAAATGTAACATCCGGTTCTTTGACTATTCTGAATTCCAGTAATGCAGTTCCTTGTAAAAGCTGTTTTGCTTCTTCCTCTCTGCTTACACCAGGTAACTCTACAATAATTCTTCTGCCGCCCTGCCTTTGGATTGAAGGTTCGGAAACACCATATTGATCAACTCTGTTCCTGATGATTTCCATCGCGCGAGTCACAGCATCTTCAGCATCTTCCTTTAATTCACTTATGATTTCGCTGTCGTCCTGTCTTATAGTACCAAAATACCTGCTAAGCCGTATTCCTTTATCTGCAAGTTTTCGCCCGAGGACATCGACAACAGATTCTTCTGTTAAATCTGCTTCTTTTTGTGATTCTTCAAGCGCTGATTTAAATATTTCATCCGGATTATTTGCTAGTTTTAATAATAAAGATCCTGTATTTACTTCGAGAACAACTCTCATTCCGCCCTGAAGATCCAGCCCAAGTTTAACTCTTTTCTCCCGGTTCTTTGTAATATCCGGGTCAGCTGTCAGAATACTATCTTCGGTCATCCGTAAGATCTGATCAACCTGCGTATTAGTTAAATTTGAATCTTTATCAAGAACTTCCGTTTTTTTATTCTCAAGAGTCTGTTTAATTTCTTTGATATTCTCATAATCGACATAAGTGGGGTATAATAGATAGACCGAAAGGGCAATAGCACCTAATATCAAAATTATCCTTAGTCTGAATTCTTTCATAAGTTAGTCTGATTATGATTAAGTGTGAAAAAAAATTTAACTGCCAAAATTAGGGTTAAAGCCTTTGAAAGTCAATAAATTATCGATACTTAAGGCTCGGCAAAAGTTTACCTGGTAGTGTTTGTATGAAAAGATTAAACATATTCTATAATTCTTTTTACTAATCGAGTAAATTTATCATTCACTTTTGCAGCGGTTTCAGTAACCTCGCTGTGATTTAATTTTGTTTCTGAAATTCCGGCTGCCATATTTGTTATGCATGATATGGAAGCAACATCAATTCCATATATTGCTGCTAAAACTGCTTCGTGAACAGTAGACATACCAACCGCATCTGAGCCAAATTTTCTCATCATTTCAACTTCCGCAGGTGTTTCATAGCTTGGACCTTTAGTGTATTGGTAAACACCAAATTTTAATTTTACATTTTCTGCTTCTGAAGCTTTTTTAATTTTTGTATTAAATTCTTCCGACGGAAGATTAAGAAAATTTTGTTTGAATTGAAAAGATGGTGATCCGATCAGAAGGGTTAATTCTTTTTTGATGTTTATTCCATTAAGAGAAGTCGCGAGCATTAAATCACCCGGCTGAAAATTTTTGTTAATTCCACCGGCAGCATTCGTAAGCAATAATTTATTACAATTTAATATTTTTGTGAGGAAGGCAGGAAGTATGCATTCGCTTATAGAATATCCTTCGTAAAAATGAATCCTTCCCTGGAATAGCAAAATTTTTTTCTTTGCATATTCTGCGAAGTGAATGAATCCTGAATGACCTTCAACTGTTGATGAAGGATAACCTGGAATTTCTCCTGTTGAAAAAGATTTTATAAGATTTACTGTATTTGCAAAATTTCCTAAACCGCTTCCAAGTACAATAGCAATATCCGGCGTGAAGCTTATTTGATCGTTAAAAAAATCAATTGTCTTTTTGTATTTGAAGTTAAGATCAATCATCGGGAGGATTACGAGAAAAGCATTCCTGCAAGTGTAGCAGTCATTAATGTTGCGAACACTCCTCCAAGAACAGCTTTAAGGCCAAGTGATGCAATGTCGGATTTCCTGTCAGGTGCTATTGGTCCAATACCTCCAATCTGAATTGCAATCGAACTGAAGTTAGCAAATCCACACAATGCATAGGTTGCCATCAAAATAGTTTTTTCGTTAATTAATTTTCCTGTTTCAATCAACGTTCCTATTTCAGTGTAAGCGACAAATTCGTTTAAAACTACTTTTGTTCCAAGCAGACTTCCGAAGGTCAATGAATCCTGCCACGGAACTCCGATTCCGAAAGATATAAATTGAAGTATCGAACCGATTATTAATTGAAAGCTCAAAGGCTGTCCGAAGTTTTCAACCATATATTCGTTTATGTTGATAAGCTCACCAACTGAATTCAGAAGAAAATTAATAAGTGCGATTATCCCGATAAATGCAAGCAGCATAGCACCTACATTCAAGGCAAGTTTTAACCCATCGCCGGCACCATTTGCTGCAGCTTCAATTACATTTGAAGCATTTTTCTCAACTTCAATTTTTACTGTTCCTTTGGTTAACGGTTCACTAGTTTCCGGGAAAAGTATTTTTGAAATTACAACTGCAGCAGGTGCAGCCATAACACTTGCCCCAAGCAGATGAGTTGCGAATAACAGTTGTGCTTCCTGCAATGGTACTCCATGTTTTATAGAGTAAGCTGATCCCAATATTTGAATATAAGCTGCCATAACTCCCCCGGCAATGGTTGCCATACCGCCTACCATTACAGTAAGAATTTCACTTTTTGTCATTGTGTTCAGGAATGGTTTTACAATCAGCGGTGCTTCAGTCTGACCAACAAAAATATTTGCAGAGCAGGAAAGCGACTCGGCCCCGCTAGTGCCAAGAGTTTTGGACATTACCCAGGCCATAGCTTTTACAACAAGCTGCATAAATCCAACGTAGTATAAAACTGCCATCAGGCTTGCGAAGAAAATAATTGTCGGCAAAACCTGGAAAGCGAAAAAAGAACCTAAACTTCCTTCGCTGCCGGGTGATTTGGCAAGATCTCCGAAAACAAATTTTGCACCTTCAAAAGTAAAATTAAGAACCAGTACGAAGAATCCGCTTACCCAGCCGAAAAAATCTTTTACCCAGCCGAGCGGTTCAAAATAAATTCTTAAGTCATTTCCTTTAAGTATAAAAACTGCAAAGACGATTTGCAGACCCAATCCGCTTAATACCAGCCGCCAATTAATCTTACTTTTATTATTAGAAAAAAGATATGAGATCCCCACTAATAATATAATTCCAAGCAATCCCCTCGTTACAGAAAGTATATCCATTTAATCCTTTTTTTCTTCTTCGGGAATATAGTGACATCTTCTGCATCTTGCTTCATAAATGTTTGCAGCTCCAACTATCACTCTCTCTGATTCCGTAATTTTTCTTTGCGTCTTATCAGCAGGATTTCCGCAGACTACACATATCGCAAGCTGCTTGGTGATATATTCGGCAATGGCAAGAAGCTGGGGAACAGGTTCGAAGGGAACGCCGCGGAAATCCTGGTCCAATCCAGCAATTATAACTCTCTTTCCCTTCAAAGCAAGCTCATTGCAAATCTGAACTATATCAGCAGAAAAAAACTGTGCTTCATCAATTGCGATTACCTGAGCATCTCCGGATAATTTTCTTACTTCATTAATATCTGAAATTAAGATTGATGGAAGCGATTGATCGTTGTGTGAAACTATTGATGAATTCGAATATCTGTTGTCAATCCTTGGTTTGAAAATTTTAACTTTCTGCTTTGCGATTTCTGCTCTGCGTAATCTTCGTATCATCTCTTCGGTTTTTCCGCTGAACATACAGCCGGTGATTACTTCAATCCACCCGGTGTCTTTTGGAGTTGCATGTGTTGGTAAGTCAACCATAATTCAGGATAAAAGTAAACCGCCAAAAGCGAGTCTCGCCAGGGGCGGAAAGATTAAAGTAAAAAAAATCATTTAATATTATCTGAGATCTTTATCTCCAAATGCAAAAGGAAGCAGTTCGGAAGTTTTTTTAATTACGTATTCTCCTCTGGAATTAATCATGACAATATCAATATTTCCACAGAGATCGCTGATAACCTGCCTGCATGCACCGCATGGCGAAATGAAATCTTCAGTATCACCGGAAATAGCTATTGCTTTAAAATTTCTTTGACCTTCTGATACTGCTTTAAATATTGCGGTTCTTTCAGCGCAGATTGTCAGGCTGTAAGAACTGGACTCAATGTTGCAGCCCGAATAAATTTTATTTTTATCAGTTAATAATGCTGCGCCGACATGAAAATTAGAGTATACAGCAACAGCATTCACTTTGGCTTTAATTGCTTCATCAACAAGAAATTTATAGTCCATCCGATTTTATTTTCCCTTCCATCAAAAAATAATTTATTTGTGGATGATTTCAAATCATTCCTTCCATTTTACTTTACGGAACTTAGCATTAAATAAATGAATAATTAAAAATAATTCATAAATGACTTGAAGATAAATTATTTCGTACCACCCGAAGTTATATCCGGACTTTTTTTGATTCAATTTAACAATAATAAAATCCGTTAACAGCTTAATTGGAAGCAGTACCAGAAAGTTTATATGAATGAATGAAAGAAATGGGGAGAAAAGAAAAAATAAATTAATTGAATGCCAGATCGTCAGAATAACCTGGTGCCGGAGAAGATAGTAGAAAGAAGTTTGAGTGTGCCTGCTTCTCTGTGAAAGATACTCAGTGAGAGTTTTTTTTGTTTTTGAAAAAACAAATGATCCTTCTCCCATCACACTTCCAATTTTCAAATTATTTTTGACAGCTTCCCTGATCAAAAGATCATCGTCTCCGCTGGGAGTTTCACTTGTCTTAGAGTAGCCGCCAATCTGTTCAAAAGAAGATTTACTGAAGCCAAGATTCCTTGCTGCTGCCGTAAAGGGCAGCCCGGCACTTGCAAATGAAAATGATAAAATAGAACTCCTTAAATTTTCAAAACAGGAAACTTTGTTGACAAAAAAATCCTCCTGGATAAATGGTGCAACACCGAATAATAATTCATAGCCTTTATGAAATTGAACAGCATAACACTTAATCCAGTTTTTTTCGGGAAGACAATCTGAATCAGTAATCATAATAAATGGCTTTGAAGCCTTACTGATACCATAACTCAGCGCATCCCGTTTGCCCCCTTTTCCGGATTCCTGAATCCCGAAGACTTTTAAAAATTTATATTTTGAAACTGCCTCCTGACAGACTCTAAAAGTTGCATCGGACGAATTATCATCCACAATAATTACTTCAAACAACCCGGGCGGGTAATCAAGTTTCTCAATTGAACTAATCAGCTGAAGAATGTTTTCAGCTTCGTTCTTTGCTGCAACTATTATTGAAAAACCAGTCTGATAGACAGAAATTTTTACTACATCATTTTCATTTTTACTGAATCGATTCTTTATTCTGAGTAAATAAATCAGAAATGAATTAAACAGAAGTAGTATGATAATTGATAAAAGTATAAGAATCATTTCTTCAGGCAGCGGATATAATTTTATGATTTTTCTGAAATGCTGCTTTGAAAATACTCAAATTAATATTTACAAATAAGTCTCTCTGATCATTGCATTTTAACTCGGTAAATATTTAAGTTTGTAATCAATAAAGTAAAGCAGGTTTTAGGAAAAGGAGCAGAAGTAGTTTATAAGAGTTTCTATAAATTCACATGATCGGAATCCATTCCTCTTTTACAAGATAAGGTAATCAAAATAATACTAATTGATTAATACGTTTACCAAAAATATTTATACTAGATTTATCCCGGGAATAATACTTTTCTTAAATCTCTCGCCTGGTGAAATACGATTCAGGAAAATGAGAAACAGGTTTTCTGATAATAATATCTTAATTAATTTCAATCACTCACTCTATAAAGGAGAATAAATGAAAAAACATTCAACATTGTTTTGGATAATGTTTTTAAATCTTTGTTTTATGGGATTTAATACATTTGCCCAGGATGGACAGAATCGTGACGAAAGGATATGGTCATGGATTTATCTCCAGCCAAGTTCACCAATTTCAGTTGATCCAAATTTCAAGTGGGATGATACACCGGGAGAAACCAAATATTACATTTTTGATAATCTTGGTGTTACAGTTGGTCCGAATTTTAGACCATTTCCATCATCAGCGCTTCAAACCGAATTGAGTGTTGATGTTCATCCCTCAAACCAAAATATAGTTTTTGCTTCATCAAACGCAGGAACTTTATCTTCGTTTTTCGGTACCGGGGTATATTGGACAACAAATGGTGGATTAAACTGGGGCGGGGGCGATGTCCCTCCATTTGGTTCTAATTCTGGTGACCCTGTTTCAATTATTGGTGATGATGGCAGATTTTATGAAAATTATATAACAAATTCGTTAGGAATGGGAGTTTCTGTTTCAACTAATAATGGAGTAACCTGGACAAATCATGCAGTTGCACCGAATCCAGGTCAGGTTGCAGATAAAAACCACTACATGGTTGATAAAACTCCTTCAAGTCCTTTCTTCAATAGATCATATTGCACCTGGACCGATTTCGGCGGAGCAAATAATAATCATGCAGTTATCAGAAACTCTACAAATTTCGGTGTTAATTGGACATCAAGTATAAATCTTTCAAACACACTTTCACCCGGCAGCCACGCACAGGGTGTAAACGTTCAAACCGCAGCTAACGGAGACGTTTATGTGACATTTGCTATTTATGATAACTTTCCTTCAGGTGAAGACGCAATTGGATTTGCAAAATCTACGGATGGTGGAGCTACCTGGACACGAAGCAGAATTTATGGTGCTTTAACACCAAATGGTAATTTTAATTTTGGAATCAGAGGTACATTTTCAAACAAAAGTGGAATAAGAGTAGCTTCATTCCCATCGATGGCAGTTGACAAGTCTGGCGGCTCAACTAATGGTTATATTTATATAACCTGGCCTCAGCGTGGTGTTTCCCCCGCTGGAAATGATCCGGATATAGTTATGATAAAATCTACAGATGGCGGAATTACATGGTCTTCAGCAATCAGGGTTAATGATGATCTAATTAATAATGGTAAAGATCAATATTATCCCTGGATGGCAGTTGATCAGACCAATGGTCGTGTCGTTATGGTTTGGTATGATAGCAGAGAAACCACGAACGATAGCGCCGGTGTTTATATGGCTTACTCAGAGGATGGCGGAAATACATTTGTGAATTTTAAAGTTAGCGGGCAGAATTTTAGACCAAAGCCACTTGGAGGAATATTCGCTGGCGGTTACCAGGGAGACTATATTGGCGTAGCTTCTCACAATGGTATAGCTTATCCATATTGGGCAGATGATAGAACCAATAATTATCAGGGCTGGATGTCTGTTGTTCAGTTTTCACCACCTTGTCCAATAACCGGGCCTACTAATCCGAATCCGCCAAATGGTGCAAACAATCTCCCACTCACCGGGAATACACTAACCTGGACAAACAGTTCCGGGACGACAATGAATGAAATATATTTTAATAACAATTTAGTTTATGACGGCACTGCGGTAACCTCTTATTCACTTGCACCTCATGAACCATTGAGCTATTTAACAACCTACTCATGGCGTATTGTTTGTAAAGACGCAGCCTGCGGTTCAACAGGTCCATCCTGGTCTTTCAGTACGATGGATGACCCACTTATTCAAATTGAGGAATTGTTCTGCGATAATTTCACCGGCGGCATCGGAAGCTGGACAATTACGAATGATGGCGGCACGTGTGTATGGTCGCAGTTAACTCTCGGATCAAATTCATATACATTACCTGCTACAGCATCCGGTAATATTTTAGGTGCAGATTCTGATCTCTGTGGAAGCGGAACAACTCTGCTTTCAACTGCTACACTTAATAGTGGAATGAACCTCGCAACCTTCGGTGGATCAACCATTACTTCAGCCTGGGTTGAGTTTGATAATGACTGGAGAATCCTTGATGCTGCAGACCAGGCACATGTTGAAGTAAGCACTAATGCCGGTTCTACCTGGACTTCAGTTTGGAGCAGAGTAGGAGTTGATCAAAGAAGCTCACACGAAGTTGTTGACCTGGCAAGTGTTGTCGGTCAATCCGATGTTCGCTTCCGACTGAGAAGTGTTCAACCTGGATGGGACTGGTGGTGGGTATTAGATAACTTCTGTATTTATGTTGAATTTGTTGTTCCGGTTGAGTTAACATCTTTCGCAGCCTCTGCTGTAAATAATAATGTAACACTGAACTGGTCAACAGCAACAGAAACTAACAACCAGGGCTTTGAAGTTCAAAGAAAAGCTGAAGACAGCGAATTTGAAAAACTCGGTTATGTTGCTGGTTTCGGAACAACCACAGAAACCAAAACTTATACTTACTCAGATGAAAAAGTTAGTTCAGGCAGTTACACCTACCGCCTAAAGCAAATAGACTTTGACGGCAGCTACGAATATTCACCTGAAGTTGAAGTTGATGTAACTACACCGGCAGAATATGCATTAGAGCAGAACTATCCGAATCCATTCAACCCTAGCACAACAATCAAGTATTCTATACCTGAAGATGGATTTGTAAAGCTTGCAGTTTATAACCTGCTTGGTGAAGAGGTTGCAACACTTGTAAATAACATACAAAAAGCAGGAAGGTATGAAGTAGGATTTAATGGTTCTGAGCTATCGAGTGGAGTTTACATATACAGGATAGAAACAGGCAACTTCACATCATCAAAGAAATTAATGTTGATGAAGTAATTATAAAATCTTATCCTCAGATTACCTAACGATCTCACTAACCCCCGTTAAAAGCGGGGGTTTTTTTATGGAGCCTGGCAGATGAAACAAACATTAATCGTAATTTTTAAAAATTAATTAATTTTATTTAGAAATGAATAATCAATAAAAATTCTGTTTTTTATTCAGATATATGCCTATGTTTAAAATATCACTACATAAACATGATTGAAAAATTGTTTTCTTAAATATGAAGCAGACTAATTAACTTATTTACTCACAACATTAAATAAACCAAATGAATAAAATTAATCTTACAATATTTTTCGTTGCTGCAATACTTGGTATTGTAAATTCGTTCGGCTTCGGATTACGCGAATCATCTTTTACAAACTACTATTACTATGATGGTAATACTTTTCAGCTGGAACCCGTAGCTGATGCAGTGTTTATTGAGCTGAAGATTAATGTGGATGAATCTGCATTCAATTATTTCATCTCACAGTTTCCTGAGTTATATCTTAAGCAGAATTTTAGCTTCGAATATAAAAAGGATTTCGTTTTTGTAAATAGAAACCTAAGTGAAGATGAATATAAAAATTTAATTATTAGTTTGAATGACAGACCCGAAGTTGTTAACGCCTCAACAGTTTTCAAAATGCCTGATGGTAAAGGTAACCCGAATACTCTGATTGGTGTTGAAAAAGAAATTATAGCACAGTTTAAACCAAATGTTTCCGATGCTGAAATTAATTCATACATAAATGAAAATGGATTGCATATTGTTCAAGAATTTGATCTGAGCGGAGGAAAAACATATTTGATACGTATTCCTGAAGGCGGGTATTCAATTGACTATGCAAATGAACTTTATTTATCAGGGTTAGTGAATTACGCGGAACCAAATTTATATTTTACAAACCTGCTAGCAGGGGGAGACCCGAATGATCCTTTTTTTCCAATGCAGTGGTCTCATAGAAATACAGGTAATAATATTCCTGATGGCGTAACTGGAACTCCTGGCTGTGATATGAAAACAGACAGTGCCTGGCAAATTTCAATGGGAGATCCGAGTGTAATTGTATCAATCGTTGACAGCGGGATTGATACTCTTCATGAAGATCTTGCTGACAGGATCATACACGGGCTTAGTATTAATACGCTTAATAATCAACCTTACGCATGGGACGATAATAATCACGGAACAGCTTGTTCCGGTATTATAGCAGCAACAGGGAATAATAACCTTGGAGTAATAGGTGTTGCACCCGAAAGCAGAATTTTTGGTGTGAAAATTTTTGATGCAGCCGGTAATACAAACTCGACCGCTATCGTTAATGGAATGATAGCTGCCTGGCAGAGAGGCTCGTGGGTCAGCAGTAATTCATGGGGAGGAGGTTCACCAATTGCTGCAGCAGATAATGCAATTCTGGATGGCGTAACTTTTGGTAGAAACGGGAAAGGTGTAGTCTGGTGTTTTGCCACCCATAATTTCAATTCTTCTACTATTACATGGCCTTCCACTAATCTCAACGTCATTTCGGTGGGCGGTATTTCTCCTTGTAATCAGAGGAAAAGCCCGTCGAGCTGTGATGGTGAGAATTTTTGGGGAGCAAATTATGGAACTGGTTTGGAAATAGTATCTCCCTGTGTAAAGGTTTATACCACTGATAGAAGCGGCTCTGTCGGATATTCATCCGGTAATTATTTTGCTACTTTTAACGGAACATCTTCTGCCACTCCAAATGTTTCAGGAGTGTGTGCACTTATACTGGCAGTTGATTCAACTTTAACCTGGGATTCCGTAAGAGAAAAAATTTGTTCAACAGCGGATAAAGTTGGAGCCTATATTTATGACCAACCCGGACAATTAAATTTGGGCGGCTGGAATAATCAAATGGGTTATGGAAAGATAAATGCTTACAATGCATTGCAAAGCGTAATACCGGTCGAGCTTGTCTCATATAGTGCTGTCGTCATAAATGATAATGTAACACTGAACTGGTCAACAGCAACTGAAACCAATAACCAGGGCTTTGAAGTTCAAAGAAAAGCTGAAGGCAGCGAATTTGAAAAAGTCGGTTATGTTGCAGGTTTCGGAACAACCACGGAACCCAAAACTTATACTTACTCAGATGAAAAAGTTAGTTCAGGCAGTTACACCTATCGCTTAAAGCAAATAGACTTTGACGGCAGCATTGAGTACTCACCTGAAGTTGAAGTTGATGTAACTGCACCGGTAGAATATGCATTAGAGCAGAACTATCCGAATCCATTCAACCCGAACACAACAATCAAGTATTCAATACCTGTAGACGGATTTGTAAAGCTTGCAGTTTATAACTTGCTTGGTGAAGAGGTTGCAACTCTTGTAAATAACATACAAAAAGCTGGAAGATATGAAGTTGCATTCAATGCTTCTAATCTTTCAAGCGGCGTTTATATTTATAGGATAGAAACAACAACCTTCGCCTCATCAAAGAAACTAATCCTCTTACGCTAAAGTTTACTATCCGACACTTTATGTGAAGGACAGCTACAGAGGACAAGTCCTCCGTCGCTAATCCCGACAAAAGTCGGGATGGCGGACAAGTGTTGATGAAGTAAAGTCTGAAAAACTTAAAGTTAAAGCGTAGAAAGTGATTTTCTAACCTCGAAGATTTAAATTTAAGAAAGCCCTGATCCGGCAACAATCGGATGGGGCTTTTATATTGATGATTAGCAAATGAATAATTTTACTCCCGGGTAGTATTTTCTTGCTTCTTGATTATTGTTTATGCACATTATATCCGGTTTAAAACCAGCTGCTGAGGGCGGGGGTAAATAGTGGTTAAAATCATGCATTACTTTATCTGAATATTAATTTTTCCTGCAAGAAGAAAGCAAAACAGTCATGATACTCATAGTACTCTACACCCTGATATTTTTTTTCGACAAAACACTCACTTCTTATATAAATATTTTTATTATTTCACTTCTCATATCATTCAACTATTTTATAATCAATTTTCAAGGAGGCAGCCATGGCAATTGTTCTTGTTAAACTTTCGGTAATAAATAATAAAATTCATATCGATCCCGATAGCTGCAAAGTAAACGCAAACGATGAAATCCGTTGGTACACCAATGAGAGTGTTTATACTTTCGAAGTTGCATTACATAATAATGATGAATTCATTCCGAATGGATCAAGAATTATCAGTATAGAAGTTACTGATTCTAATCCCATTACCTTAGCTGTTAACAGCCCGGATGAGGATTATAATGTTAAATATTATTCCGCATGTGTTTTGAATGCAACCAATCCAATTCTTCCACCGGATGCACCGCCGAGGATAATAGTTGTGATGTAGTTCTAATGACCAGTTTATTCCGGGAATTTCTACTTCAAATAAGAAGTACAGTAATCTGTTTTAATTAACGGTTAAATAAAAATGTTTTTCAAATCGAAAATATTTTTAATCATTTTCTTCTCCTTAACTTTTTTATTTGCACAGGATAGAACCATCCAGTTCAGTCATCTTAAATCTCAGGACGGTCTGGCATCGAATACTGTATTTTGCACCCTGCAGGATCAAAAAGGATTCCTTTGGGTTGGTACTTATGACGGACTAAATAAATATGACGGATATAAGTTTAAGGTTTATAAGAGAATTGAAGGTGATACCAGCAGCATTAGCGATAATAAAATCCGCGCATTGTGTGAAGATAATGCAGGTAATCTTTGGATTGGTACCTGGTACAGTGGTTTAAATAAGTATGATCCGAAAACTGAAAAGTTTACCAGATATCTTTATAATGAAAATGATTCTTCAAGCATAAGTGCGAATTCAATTACAGCCCTCTACATTGATAAGTCCGGTAAACTTTGGATTGGAACAGTCGGTGGCGGATTAAACAGTTTTGATTCTGAGAGACAAAAATTTCATAGATATTTGAGTATTCCTGAGGATTCCTCAAGTCTTAGTGATAACACAATTCATACAATTTGTGAAGATGAAAATGGTACATTATGGATTGGAACCGGAGAGGGAGGACTAAATAAATTTGACAGGGTAAAAAAGACATTCAGTAATTTTAAATACGATCCTAATAAGTCTGAAAGTATCGGAAGCAACTATATAATGTCTTTGTTTGAAGACCAGTCAGGTAATTTCTGGATTGGTACAGGCAATAATGGTCTTAATAAATTTGACAGAAAGACTAATCAATTCTTGCGTTACTCTGATAATCTTTTTAGTTCTTCAATGATTTGCTCGAATATGATCTGGTCAATATATGAAGATTCCGAAGGAATACTCTGGATAGGTACCAATGATGGGGGCTTAGTAATATTCAATAGAACCATGGAACAATTCACTTGTTACCGCAAAAATTATGAAGATCCTATGGGCTTGAATGATGATGCAGTTATTTCAATTTACGAAGACAGATCAGGAATTCTCTGGTTCGGTACATGGAATGGCGGATTAAATGTTTATAACAAACGTAAAATTAAATTTTCTACCTACTCACACGATCCTCAAAACCCTAATAGTCTGAACGGCAACAGCATTTTTGCAATTTTCAAGGATAGAACTGGCATTCTTTGGGTTGGTACCGATATTAATGGACTCAACAGAATTAATGAGAATAATAACAAGTATATACATTATGTCCATAATCCAAATAATCCCCTTTCTTTAAGTAACAATACAGTTTACTCAATCTGTGAAGATAGTTCCGGAAATCTTTGGATCGCCACCAATGGAGGGGGATTAAATAAATTTGACAGGCGGACTAATAAGTTTATACACTTTAAACATAATCCCTCCGATCTTTCAGGAAGTATCTCGGGTAACCAGGTTTCGCAAATCTTTCTGGA
>Ga0137461_1000091_pt1 | contig 18885 bp, 13 predicted proteins | sample EasRivERMGT746_2_FD_104650 | JGI IMG/M metagenome (GOLD analysis project Ga0137461, IMG submission 104650) | Soil microbial communities from meander-bound floodplain in the East River, Colorado, USA - East River MetaG ERMGT746_2 | ecosystem: Environmental > Terrestrial > Soil > Floodplain ... | reverse complement strand
TGCCGCGCACGATGACGTGATACAGAACACCGGGGGCAAACAGCCTGGGTTTTCGTGCCATGAAGATTCGATTAGCACAGCCAAAGCATTTACGCAATCTATCCATGCCTGACCCCAGTTACTCTTCTGACCTACACTCATGTTTTGACACCATGTTTCAAAAGAAAGGGGGCGGTTCTTGCCTCGCGCAAGAACCGCCCCCGAGGAACCCGACGCACGTGAGCTACTTTTTAGCGTGGACCTTCTGAAGCGGTTCCCTTTGGTTGACAGACCTTACTGCACGAACCCTAAACTAACTAGCAACAAAAGACCCTAATAGTTATCGCGCCGCTGCCTCCCAGATCCTGGATCCTGAGGGCAGCGGCGTTCCCATCGCTCTTCTGTTACTGAACGATGAAAGTCGCGGTTGGCGCACTGATTACATCACTGCCGCCGCCCACTGCGGTGATAGTGTACGTTCCGTTTCCCGTGAAGTTCTTTGTCTGCAGGTTAAAGTACCATCGAGAACCGTCAAATACGAACTCATTCCCGTCGGTACCCTGGCCCGCGCTCAGGTACACATCCACGGGATCGGTCGCATCGCCTGCCGGATTCGTCTTAGTTACCTGAACGATCGGAGCCGCGATATCGCCGTTGCCGAGCACGTTGCCGTTCGTGCCGGTGCAAACCATCTTGAGCGGTAACACTCGGTTGGCTTTCTTTTTCACGGTAACGAGTTTGTCCATCGGCGCTTCAAACCCAGTGCATGTATAGTTCACAATAGAGGATGATTCTGACAAGTTATCAACCAAGTACCCGTTGCCTGCTGTAGCAGGGGCGGCCGTACCACCCGTGCGGAAAATCACTGTCTTGACTATGCGTGGGCTTTGCTCGGCGGATGACTCGCTGTCGTAGCGGTAATAGTTCTCCCAACTTGTTCCTGTGTGCTTTAACACCCCATCGATCCAGACCCTCACCACGTCGTTGGAGGGGCCGTTGAGCGTGTCGAGAGTCAACTTGATATGATGCGGAACAGTGCGGTCATAAATACCCAAATCCTGCAACGAGAAATTCGCCGGGTTAGTTGTCCCCTGCACGTCGAAAAAGATAATGTTTATCCCGGTTGCCACATCGTCAAACCCAAGGTAGCTCATGCGCGAGCCGTCGCCACGGTCGGGAGAAACGTTCATAAAGAGGCCGGGTTGTTGTGCCGATGGAACCTTGGAAGCGATATCGAACTCCATTTTAAAGTGATTCTGCAATGTCCCCCGCGAAAATGGTCCATCAGTAGAATCTACTTCGCCCACTGCGTTCGCAAGCGGCTTTGCAAACGTCTGGTCGCCAAAACAGCCACTGGTTACGGCATTAGAGATCCGCAAACTTTGACTACCAAAGCCCGTGGTAGAAAAGCTGCTGCCCACTGCGTGGTCATAGATCGCGCAGCCTGCGTTGGCAGCGCCTAAACTCTTCCAACCATCTTGGCCGTTGATTGTGCCTGCAATATAGGTCGGAGTCTCAAAATCAATGCTATTGCTATCGGCTAAAGCAGCCTTTTGTGGAAGCACTAACATTGACAAGCCTATTGCGAGTGAAGTAATTCCCGAAAATAATTTTTTCATTATATTGCCTTTCTCTTTAATCAGAGTTTCACCTTTGGAATCAAAAGTGATTACACGGTTTTCAGCAGAATCTTTGGTTGACGTAAAAGCATTTTCATGAGTCCTCCTTTTGTTGGTAGATTCATCTAGTGTTGAAAAGGCTGGTAACGCATACAACGGGCTGCTAGGGCGGGACAAGAAGAGTGATCATTGTTCTCCATTTCAACGGCGCATGCAGACCGTTACGATAAGAATCGCAAATGCCGCTGGCTTTTTTGTACATGACCTCCCTTTCGAGAGACGCCTATAAAATACCAAATAAAGTTTCTAGAGGTTCCCTTATGGTTAAAGGACAAGCGCGCTGGGACATCAATTGATCGATGGATATATTTCGCTATGCCTTTGGATATAGTAGCGGGACAAAACAGGACAGGATGTTGTTAGAGTTGCTTGGCGCAAGCGAAAAGTTTGCCTTGGTCCACTAAAAAGGCTCTTCAAGGGAAAAAGCGGGCTTCACCGCAGAGGCGCAGAGTTCGCTGAGCGCGGAGAATTTCTTTATCAAGAACTCTTTACTCCGTGTCCTCTGTGCCTCGGCGGTGCAATCTCCGAGCGTTGCTTCACAGCCCCGTAGGTCGGGTTAGCGAAGCGTAACCGGACGACGCGTTTTGTTGGTCACACTGCCCAGGATATTTTCTTACGCAAAGACGCAAAGGGAATGAAACGGGCGGAAAAAACCTGGATTCCCGTTTTCACGGGAATGACGGAAAGAAGCGCGGAGTAAATTAAAAAACTACTGCCTGGCGCGGCCTCAAGAACCGAGCAACGCGCTGAGGATCGGCAGAACATGAACGAGGATCGTGTTAACCAGATTTCTGTCGCGAGCGTAGCGGCTAAGCGCGAAACGGCCGTTCAAGCTGAGCTTGTGATAGATGTTGTGCAGGTGGACCTTGACGGTGCCTTCGCTGATGAAAAGTTTCTTGGCGATTTCTTGATTGCGCAGTCCACCCGACGCCAGGCAGACGACCTCGACCTCGCGCTGGCTCATCACGAGATTAACGCCGCGCCCGGCGGCGTTTTGCCTGATGAGTTGATCCAGCGCTCTGCCGATCGAGCCACGCTCCAACCAGCGCTCGCCAGCGTGAACCGTTCTAATGCACTGAATCAGCAGTTGTGAGGCCATCCCTTTTGAGAATATACCCGCGACGCCCAAACTGACCGCCTTGACCACTTGATGATCCTCCAACAGCGCCGCCAGGAGCGCCACGCGCACCGGTAGCTGTTCTTTTCTGATCGCGCCGAGCACCTCAAGGCCGTTCTTTCCCGGCATACCGTAATCGAGAAGCAAGACGTGGGGTCGATGCTTGCGCACGGCCAGCAACGCTTCGTCGCCATTGCCGCAGCGGGCTAAAATCTTGAAGTCCTTTTCCAGCCGCAGAACGTTCTCCAGTCCTTCGATGTAGAGGGGGTGATCGTCGGCGATGACGATACTAATCGCAGCGGTCTTGCCTATCCCGGAAGAGAATCTCACGTGAACCTATTAACAATTTCGACGGCCGCATTGCCAATGAAAGTTTGTCAGCGATCGCGATGAAATATTTTCATCAGGAAAACAGTTTGCAATAGGGGTGCACTCGGAGGTAAAAGCAGCATCTCTTTCTATTCACAGCGCGTGAAGAGCTACTTCGGCACTCAACATTTGAAACGTTTTCAGTAACTAGGTATTTCGCACAACAACGTGAAGCTCAACCAACTCCACACATTTCTTGCCGTGGCCAAATATTTGAGTCTCCACGAGGTCTCATCGGAACTTCACTTAACGCAGTCAGGGATTTCGAAACAATTAGCCGTTTTGCAACGCGATATCGGCACCCGGTTATACAAGCGCAACGGCAAAGGAATCGAGTTGACGGAAGCGGGGCGGTTGCTGCTCATTAAGATTACGCCGGCTGTTAAACAGCTCGAAGATGTTCTAGAAACCTTTCGGCGGAAGCTCCCACAAGAGAAGGAACCTGTGGTTGTTTCCCTCGCCGGGGCTTTTAGTATCGCGGCAAATGTCTTGCCGTCGATAATCGCGCGCTTCGAGAAAACACACCCCGGCGTTACGGTCAACTGTCACACCGGTACCTCACAACAAATCGAGCAGCTGATAAGTGAGGGCCGCGCCGAAATTGGCGTGAACACCTATCGTCCGCTCAGCGCGGACATAGCTTGCGAACCTTTTCGCGTTCAATCGTTAGTCTTTTTCGTAAACTCCAGTCATCCGTTGGCGACCCGGCGCCATATAACTCTTTTGGACGTGCTAGCCTGCCCTCTGGTGATTCGCAGCATGATGGGCGGACCGACCTGGACACACGACATCTTGGAACAACTTTCAGAACGGGGATTCAAATATAAGGTAGCTTTGGAATGTAACGGGCCGCTGCAGGTTAAGGAAGCCGTCGCCCGGAATATCGGCGTGGGTCTATCTTATATAGACAACCTCAAGGCCGACGTGGCCCGCAAACGGTTCGTCGTCCTCAAAGGCGCTGATTTTCAATTCACCACGCTCAGCTATATCTTGTACAGCCAGAAACACGGGCTGTCCCCCGCTGCCCACGAGTTCCTCGCCTTGCTGCGCCAGGCCAGGAAAATTCCTGTGGGTAAAAACCTCGACGAGATTACGGGAGTGATGAAGCATCGGGGATTAAATCTCGTTACGAAAAATCGAAACTCGTCTGGTTGATCCCTCTAATAGGTTCGTCCGTGCTCGATTTGCTTGCCTAAATTCTTATCTTTCGAATCTTCAACAAAACGGCATCGCTAAAATATCTGGCGCCGCTTCGCGTTTGCGCGATCATACGTCTTTCAGTCGCACCGAACCACCGATGGCTTATAAAATTAGAATCAATTGTTTTTTTCGGAAAGGATACGGAGCCAGGCGTGAAATTTCAGCGCATTAAACGGCTGCCGCCCTATGTCTTCAGCATCATCGACGGCATGAAGTGAGACTGGTAGCAGGCCTCGCCGATTTTCCTCTGGCCAATTTGATCCGCGACGCGCGCGTGCTGATCGAAGCGCGTAAAGAAGCGTTGGCGTGGTTAGAAAAAGATCCGCAGTTAAAAAGCACAGAGTCGGCCGGCATGCGCGAGATTCTCCGGCATCGTTGGGGCAAGCGCTTGCAGTTGGGAGCGGTGGGTTAAGTCGGAACAGTTCAGCCGATCATCTAGTATTTAATCGGGTCAGTTCACTGCTTTTCATTGGCGACCGATTGCTATCAGAAAATTCTTGCACAGTCTGTTCAGGGATCAAAGCCATCCCCCGTTTGCAATTACTGCGGCAATCCTGACGAATTCTTTTCGCTCTCGGTTTGGACGAATAGCCCTACGAGTGTCGCGGCCCCCTGCCAATGAGCATTCAGCCGCCCGATAACGAGCGCGCGCTCATTACCGTCGCGCGAAAATGGCCGCACCTGCGAAATTCGTGCACATTGGCCGCCGTTACGGTTTACGAAAATTTCATAGGCCGCTCCCGACCGGAACCGGTTGTCGTGCGCTGGCAACCCTGGGGCCGCGGCGACTGCTCCGGCATGAAGGTTGCGGCTATCAGTTCGCTGCAGAACCGAATCAGAGCCAATTTATATAATAAATGGAGGATTCCCATGTCCAAGCTTAATCCGCGACTAAGCGTCACAGTCTTAAATCGCGCATTCTATTGGTTGGTCTTGGCGGTAATTTTCAGTCTCAGTTTGACCATTCTGCCGAACACAATTTCCGCTCAGCCGCTGCCGCCCGGCTTGGTGGAGTTGGAAGGAACCCTGGAAGTGCTGCACGAGGACCGCGATCCGGGGAGCCGCTACGTTTATTTTCTGCGCACCGCCATCGAACGCCTGGAACTGCGCTTTACGGCCGATGCTCCAGCGCTGCAGACCGGCGACCATGTCCGCGCCAGGGGGCGCAGAAGCAACGGCGTCCTCGCGCTCGATTCGTCGGCCAGCGTGCAGACTCTCGCAGCAGCGTTACCCAATACTTTTGGCGCTCAGAAAACCCTGGTGATTTTAGTCAAATTCACCGAGTCCGATCCGGCACCTGACAAGCCGTATTCAGTATCGACGGCGCAAAATGTTTTCAACACGACCAGCAATTTCGATCTGGAAAACTCCTACACCCAGACATGGATGACCGGCGTCACCAACACCACCGCAGCGGCGGACATCGTCGGTTGGTTCACGCTCAACCAAAGCTCCAGCGTATGCGACTACTCGACCACGGCCAACCTCGCGGATCAGGCGGCCACGGCGGCGGGCGTAAATCTTTCGCAATATACGCGCAAGGTTTACGCATTCCCGCAAAACAGCTGTACTTGGTGGGGACTGGGCACCGTGGGCGGAAACCCGTCCCGCTCGTGGATCAACGGCAGCCTGCAATTGCGCGTAGTCGCGCACGAGATGGGCCACAACTTAGGACTGTATCATTCTCATTCGTTGGACTGCGGCGCCGCCGTCATCGGCGGCACCTGCACGTCGAGCGACTACGGCGATTACTTCGACACCATGGGATCGTCGGCTTATCATTACAACGCCTATCAGAAGGAGCGCCTCGGCTGGCTCAACTACAATGTATCGCCGCCAATCACTACCGTGACAACCGACGGCACTTATTGGATCGCCCCCTACGAGACTGATACCGACGAACCAAAAGCTCTCAAGGTTCTGCAATCCATCGATTCGTCGGGCCGAAGAACCAATTATTATCTGGAGTTCCGCCGGCCCATCGGTTTCGACGCCGGCATGGCGAGCAACAGTAATGTCATGAACGGCGTCCTGGTTCATCTCGGCACGGAATCGAGCGGTAATACCATCTATCTGCTCGATATGACCCCCGCAACCAGCTCCTGGACCGATCCTGCGCTGACCGTCGGCCAAAGCTATAGCGATTCAACAGCCGGCGTCACCTTCACCGTGCTGTCGGCTGATGCTACTGGCGCCAATGTGAGCATGACCTTTAGCGGAGGCGGTGGCACGACATGCACACGGGCAAATCCGACGGTATCGCTCTCGCCGTCGAGCCAGTCGACGACCGTGGGCAGCTCGGTGAGCTATACGACGAGCGTGACCAACAACGATAGCAGCGGCTGCACCGCGTCCGGTTTTAGCCTTGGCGCAGCTATGCCGTCCGGCTTGACCGCGTCATTTGGCTCTTCGTCGCTAAGCATCGCTCCGGGGTCGAGCGCATCAGCCAACTTGACGGTAAGCTCTTCGTCGTCGCTTTCGAGCGGGACCTATAGCTTCACCGCCACCGGCACCAACAGCACATCCACATCCTATTCAGGCTCTGCCTTAGGGGTGGATACCCTCATGGCTCCGGCTTCGATAGGCGTGAGCGTGTCAACCGACAAGTCAAGCTATAGCCGCAACCAGTCGGTCACGATGACCGCTACCGTGACTTCGTCGGGCGCCCCTGTTGCCGGCGCCAGCGTTAGCTTCACGATCACAAAAGCAAACGGGTCGCTAGTCACCGGCAGCGCAACAACCGGATCTGGTGGGACGGCGATATACAAATATCGCGTCAAGCAAAAAGATCCGCTCGGGACTTACCAGGTGAACGCCGCCGCCAATATGAGTGGAGTCTTAGCGAGCGCAACGACGACCTTTACGGTGCAATAAGCATCAGGCGACGATTAAGTCCATCGAGAAAATTCGCCAGTCACGAATTCTGTGGCTGGCGTTTTTTTTCGCTCACTTCTTTCCACCCTTCGAGGAACGGGACTAACGCGGGAGGGACTGAAGCCTCGGTGGCCTCGGTGTCAGGCTTTGTATCGGGTCTTTGATAACTTGCTTGTTCTAGTTGGGCAGAGACGATGAATCTAATATCAAATAATCAAAGCCTGAAACGCGTCTCACTTCGCTACAGGATAGCGGCGATCCGTCTCGTGAGGGAAATTTCCCATCGACGGTTAAGCGCACAGCGGCAATCAACTCGCTGGCAATTTGCTTGAGCAGCGTTAATCAGCGTTACCGGTCAGGTCCTAGGATTACTTCGCTCCAAGCAGAGTATCGAAGGCGTCTTTGAATGCGGCAAAGCTCTGGGCGCCGACGATCTTTCTAATCGCTTTCACTTCATTACTCTTGGGATCGGTCAGCCCGATAAAAAACGTCGGTGTTCCCGTCGCTCCGGCTTTTTGCGCGTCGCCGAGATCCTTCCGTATCTTAGCGCTGAACTTGCCGCTATCCAGACAACTTTTGAATTTTGCCGCATCGAGACCGGCAGGTTCGGCGTGGCTAGGCAACTGCGCTACGGCCAAAGCATTCTGGTTGGCGAACAGCCGATCGTGCATTTCCCAGTATTTTCCTTGCTCGCCGGCGCAGAGCGCGGCTTCCGACGCTTTAAAAGCCAGCGGATGAATCGATTCGAGGGGGAATTCGCGCAGGACGTATTTGACCTTGCCGGTGTCAACATATTCTTCGACGATCTTCGGCATGGTGTCGCGGAAATGGCGGCTGCAGAACGGACACTGGTAATCGGTAAATTCGACCAGCGTCAGCTTCGCGTTCTGGTCGCCCTTCACGGCGCCGCCCTCAATACTGACAATCGCTTGGCTCTCGGCGGCAGGCGCCGCTTGACCGGGCGCCGCGCTCGGAGCCGCCGGCCTTGCCAGCATGTCTTTAATGCCTTGCAGCTCTTTTTGGAGGAGCAGGTTTTTGATTTCGGCGAGATCCTTTTGGATGGCCAACTGGCCCATCTTGAGGCCCTCGATATCTCGTCTCAGTTCAGCTAGCTCTTTGCTGGTCTGTGAAAAGCCGTAGTCGCTACATAACAAACCAGCCGCCAGGACAACTGCTAAAATTAGAGTTTTTTTCATCACGCTGCTCGTCCTTTTGTGCACAGATACATCTGACGACAACATTGGAACATTCAGTTCATCGAATCAACGATCGGAGAGTTTTTCTATCACTGAGCCTTTTGCGATGTCAATTACGCAAAATCGATCCCGTACACATTTGTCAGCTTACCGTTAATTCACAGTCGGCTTTTCGATCGCTCCGATGCGAGATCGTCGCAAATCGCACCAAGGATTGCTACGCATCACCGGCGAAGCGGGACACGACTTTCGCCATGGTCGAGGTATGGCAATTGCTCAGGTAAACCTCGCTAACACTCAACGGAGAAGATCTCCTCCCGACAAAGGCAAACTTCGAGTAATCGAAGGACGCAAAACCACGGGTTCTGAGCCATTCAGGATAGCCGGGCCACCGAACGAGGATGATACGTGTCTTACGGGATCGAGATCACATTGGAACGAAAGGTGGTCTTCTATGATCCCGCACAGCAAAACCTTAATACGCAACGATTCGGTTTTCTTCCGCGTTTTCTCAATCCTCTTTTTGATTCTAGCTTTCAGTTTGTCGACTGGGAACGTTTTCGCTCAGAGAATTTCATCAGTTGAGGAGGAGATCGAAGGGGAGCTAGAAATCCTGCATGAGGATCGCGATGTGGGGAGTCGGTATCTTTATTTCCTAAAAGCTGCCGGTAGGCGGTTGTCGCTAAACTTCGCCAAAGATGCGCCCACACATCTGACGAGCGGCGCGAGAGTTCGTGTGCGTGGCATACGCACGAACGGCGTGTTGGCCCTACAGTCCGGCGGGAGTGATAGCGTACAGGTGCTCTCGTCAGCCTTGCCGAATACTTTGGGAGAGCAGCGCACGCTCGTCATGCTAGTGAACTTCGCGGACAACCCGTCGCAGCCGTGGTCGCGCGACCAGGTCAATCAGGCCATCTTCGGCACGATGAGCGCCTTCATCAGTGAGAACTCGTATGGCGCGACGTGGTTGACAGGCGACGTGACCAGCTGGCTGACGATCCCCCTCTCGTCGTCGGTGTGCGACACCGGCGCGCTGGCTGCGCAGGCGCAGCAAGCGGCCCAGGCAGCGGGCTGGGCGCCGGCGAACTATCAGCGCTGGATCTACGCCTTCCCCCACAATATGTGCGGCTTCGGCGGTGCGTCGTTTGTCGGCGGTTCCCCATCCCAGGCGTGGCTCAACGGCGAGATCTCGCTGCGCATCGCCGGACACGAGTTCGGCCACGGTCTCGGCCTCTGGCATTCGCACTCGATGGACTGCGGTGATGTTTCGCTTGGCTCGACCTGCACAACTCAGGAGTACGGCGATACCTTGGACCTGATGGGCACGGCCTCGACCGCGCATTTCAATCCGTTTCAGAAAGAACGACTTGGATGGATGACCCCGCTGACCGTGACGCAGAGTGGCACCTACATTCTTGATGCCTACGAATTTAACGCTTCGGCACTCAAGACTCTCAAATCAATAGATCCCACAACGGGGGCGCGCACTTGGTACTACCTGGAAGCGCGCAAGCCTATCGGCTTCGACAACACCTTAACGTATCAAGGCATGACCAACGGCGTAGCGATCCACCTCGGGTCCGAGTCCAGCGGGAACACAAGCTACATGTTAGATATGACTCCGAACAGTTTTGCTAACGACGGCCTCGATCCGACGCTTGCCGCAGGTTACAGCTTCAGTGATCCCGCCGCGGGCGTGACCATCACGACGGACTGGGTGACGGCGACGCAGGCGGCGGTGACCATGACGGTCTCGACAAATTCGACGCCTTCTACTTCGCCAACCGTGAAGGTCGCGACCGATCAGCCGAGTTACACCGGTAATCAAACGGTCTCCATCACGACCACAATGATTTCCGGGGGCTCGCCAGTTCCTGGCGCATCGGTGACGTTCACTATCACCAAGTCGTCCGGGGCTATAATCATGGCGAACGCAACTACCGGGAGCAACGGCGCTGCCGTCTACAAGCTCCGGCTGAAGAAGCAAGATCCGGTTGGCACATACCAGGTAGGCGCGGTCGCCAAGAAAGATGCGCTGTCAGGCAGCGCGGCTACCAACTTCACCGTGCAATAGTTGGTTGATCCTCAGAGTGGCGGCATTCAGGGGGTTGGTGACTGGTGCGCATTCGAGACTCTAACTCCATCCGCCGTTACCCCGTTAGGCTGATGCGCGAGGCGTCAATCCAGACGGGAGATAGATACGCGCGCGCCTTATCCTCGAGGCAGCCGACCGGACCGGCGCCTCCAGGGCGGAAGGGCCGGTCCGGTCGCTTTCCAGCGGCGTTGCTTGAGACTATGGCTCGGGAGTCGTCAACGCCTCAAGGCTACAAATCGATCTACGGAACGACGTTCAGTTCCACGTTGATCGCAGTAGAACCGTCCACGCTAATCGTAGTAGGATGGTTCGGATCCGTGTCCTGAATCTCTGCTGTCACTTTGTCCGCTACAACACCCTCCGTGCCGGGGTCATCGTACTCTACAGTGAATTGACAAGCGTCGCTCGTCGCCACCGGCGCAAGCGTGTCGCCGATCAGCGTATTGCAGTTCGTGGTCTTGACCGCACCCTGTACCTGGGTGATGTCGCCGTACTGATCGTCGACGAGCGAGTTGATTTTCACTGTCCTCGTCGCACTGTTGTTCTTGACCTTCACTTCGTAAGTCACCACCGCTTTGGTAGCTATTTTCGAAACAGCCCCACTGGGAGACTCGACCTGGACTTGGACCTGGAAGGTGTCGTCACACACGCACTTCGACTTCGTGTCCGGTTTGGCGCCAGACGTGTCGCCTATGGTGCAGGCCGTGCCCTGATTACTGTGCCAGGACGTGCAGTTCGGCAGGTTCAGGAAGCCGTCGCCATCCGAGTCATGACATAGAACCTGGGGGATCGTGAACGTTACCAACTTCGTACCCGCGTTGAGGTCGCCGCAGGTATCACCATCGAGATTCTGCGCGGGCGATATATTCCGGTCAAGCTGGGTGACAGAACATTCCCCCGTAGGGTCTCGGGCATCGGTGCCGCCGTCGATTCTGAAGAAGAAGGCGGCGTCATACCGCTCATTGGCGGTCACGTTGACTTCGAATGTCGCCGTGAGGTCGAAAGGCAAACCCTCGATACAGGTCGATGGAGACACTGAGGTCGCCCGGGCAATTTTGATGTCGTTGGCCGTGCAGACGAGTCGATTGGCCCCTGTCACCGTGTCCCCGCCGCCGAAGACTTGCTGCATGCAGACATCTCCTATTGTGGTCACATTGACTGCCAACGCCGGCTGGTTCCCGATAATTAGCGCCATCAAAGCCACGACAGCTAGGACGCTGCCGAGACCTAAACTTCTTTCGATAGATTTACTTAACTTCATTTTTCCCCCTTTTATCTTGGCTATCGTTAATTTTGACACACTGGTTAGCATCTCTCCTCGATTTCCTAATTTTCAGCAATTGTCGTTCCACGCTCACATGTCTCGTAAATCCTCCTGCTGAAAAAATAATTGATCTAACAAACACAATCGGAAATGCCACCTTAAATTCGGCAAAACTTTTAAGGCCATCCTTCCCAGTCACTCTTGGCGCTGATTCTCTTGTCCATGCATCCTCCCTCCTTCCGAGAGAATTCCAGGTCAAAATTACGCGACATGGAGAATTCTACGGACTCGAAAGTCACTTCTAATCGAGTGAAGGAATTATCAAGACAATAGGGGCGTAGCAACGGATCGGAGGGTATAATTTTCTATATCTAGAGATATATATCGAACGATGGACTGCGCCCATTGACGGGAGAGAAAATCTGATAATTTTAGGGAGGTGTGATCGGCTCAACCAGCGGGTAGGATGGACCCGCGAGAAGGAGTCGATCAATGGCAAAACAACGACGGAAATTTGCAGCAGGTTTTCAGCAACAGATGGGGGGTGAATCAGGCCAGCCCTTTGGTGTGGGCGTAGAGGGCGAGTCCCAGGCGACTGTCCACGTCGAGCTTTTCGTAGATCATGTGCAGGTGAACCTTGACCGTGCCTTCCTTGATGGAAAGTTTTTCGCCGATCGCTCGGTTGCGCAGCCCCTTGGCCAGGAGCCGCATGACCTCGACCTCGCGCTGGGTTAAGACGCGGCGGGTCTGGTGAGCGGGGGCCGCGCTCTGTTTCTTTCGGTTGCGTCTCATAAACTGTTTTTCGGTGAACGGCCTCCCATTGAGTCAAAAAATGTGGGCGGTTCTGGGATAACTAGGGAGGTTTTAGGAAATTTAACGAACAGTTTCAATATAGCGAAGGATATATTTGTCTATACCGTCGAAAGATACTTTCATACGTTGCTGAAAAAGCCTGAGCAGCCTGTCTCAGGCAAATCGTTGGCGGCGGTTGTTTCTCAACGCGCGTGAAGTTACTCGCGTTGTTTTGATGGGCGCCGACTCTCAGGCCAGCCCTTTGTCCCGGGTGTAGGGGCTCAGCGCGCGGCGGCTATTGACGTTGAGCTTTTCGTAGATCGCGTGCAAGTGAACCTTGACCGTGCCTTCGCTGATAAAAAGCTTTTTGCCGATCTCTTTGTTGCGCAAGCCGGAGGCGGTCAGGCGCGCGATTTCCATTTCGCGCCGGGACAAAAGCCCGGCAAATTCCCGTTGCTGCTCTTCCCGCCGTATCAATAGTTCCAGGGCGCCGATCGCGGAGTTTTTTTCGAGCCATTTCTCGCCGGCGGCGACCTTGCGGATGCACCGCATTAACAGCTCGGGCGCGCACTCCCTCATCGCCACGCCGTGCGCGCCAAGACGGGCAAGCTCCACAGCATCGGCCGCAGAAACTTCGTCCGCGATAACCACAAAGCGCGTCGCTAGTTTGTTGATTTTAATTTCCCGGATCACGTCGAAGCCGTTTTTGCCAGGCAGACGCAGGTTCAAAACCAGGATGTCAGGATTTAGCTGGCGCACCGCGTTCAACGCCTCATCCCCGCTGAGGCATCGGCAAATAACTTTGAACTCTTTTGCGGCGCTCAAAGACTTTTTTAAACCGTCGAGGAAGATTGGATGACCGTCGGCCAATACCAGCTTTATCGCCATAGATAGCGCTTATCACAGGCAACGCCGATGTATCAACCGGGCTGCGCCGTCTGATGGAGCAACGTCACGCGATGCTTCGAACGCCTATTACCGTGATCGCGCTCCATTCTAGTGAGATGTAACAGTTAAATGGCGTCTACCGTTCATGGTTCGAGAGCCTCACCACGAACGGTTTTTCCTTAATCCGTCCGCCCGGAACTTGGACGAGGGCTCCCGTCAAGCTGTCACATAGACCCCTAGGTCGGGCCAGCTCAGCGTAACCCGACGATCCGCTTGCCCCTTTGTCAGCCAGCCCCGCGCAGTCCAAGAATTAATCTCGCGCCAGGATTTTCTTTTCCGGTTCTGATTTTATCGCGCTAAGGCGCAAAGACGCTAAGTTCGGAATTGATGTTATTTCGACCCCTTCGACAAAGCTCATGCTTCGATTTCCCTCAGCATGACCCTGAGCCTGGTCGAATGGGTCAGGACAAGCTCCGGGAGAAATCCGCGAAGCGTCCTGAGCCCCAGCCGAAGGATCTATATCCCTCGCATTCGCCAGACTGTGTGAAAAGTCTGTAATCGTGCTTCGACGAGGCTCAGCACGAACGGTCAATGCATGTGATTTCAATTATTTATCCGTTCGCCCTGAGCGTCGTCGAAGGGCTCCGATCGAGTTTTCACACAGTCTGTCGCTCGGGATGACGGGCCTCGGCCCGTCACCTTTGCGCCATTGCGTAACTCAGTTCCTTCGCATTCGCTCAGGACAAGCTTTGCGAGAGATATTCCAAGACTGAGCGGTGCGCGAAGCGCACCCTACGAAAACCTTCGTGTCCGGAGCCTGTGGTGAGCCCCGTCGAACCATGCCTTCGTGGTGAATCCGATTTTTCTCATTTCGGTTGCGGCTACGCCGCGCTAGGCTCTTCGTGGTGCAAATTCTACCTCATCGCGTAAAACCGTTTGGCGTTCTCGCTGAGAATCTTTCGCTTCACCGGCTCCGTCAAATCCTTGCGCTCCCAGAATTCCGGAATGTCTTTGGCGAACACGCCGGCTTCGCGCTCGTGGGGGAAATCGGTGGGGTACATCAGGAAGTCTTCGCCCATTTCCCGGACCACGGTGTCGAGGATCTTTTCGTCGGTCTCGCAGGTGACGTAGATGTTGCCGCTCTTGAAATATTCGCTGGGCAATTTGCTGAGTGGAAAATGTTTGCGCTTGCGGTCGATGTGAAATTTTTCGTCCAGGCGATCCATCATGTAGGGAATCCAGCCGGCGCCGGCTTCGAGAAAGCCGATGCGCAGTTTGGGAAACAGATCGAACACGCCGTCGAGGACGACGCTGGTCAATTGAATCATCTGGGCGATGGGATGCTCCAGCGTGTGGATCATCGACATGGTCTGGAGAAAGTCGAAGCCCAGGCCGCGGCTGACGGCGCCGTGGACCGTGAGCGGCACGTTGAGCGCTTGCGCTTCTTTGTAGATCGGGTGGAAATCTTGGTGGCCGTAACCTTTGTTCAACATCGTCACCGCCGGCAGCAGGCCGGCGACCATGCCTTGTTCCCTCACCGCGCGGCGCAGTTCGCTCACCGCTTCTTGGGGATTGTGCACCGGCAGAATGGCCACGCCTTTTAGGCGCGGGTCAACTTTGCAGTAGCGATCGTACAACCAGTTGTTATACATGCGCGCGACGACGCAGGCCCAATCGGGATCTTGGATCAAGCCGAAGGAGAGACCGGCGGTGGGATAGAGCACCGCGGCATCGATCTTCGAAGCTTCGATAAATTGAATCCAGCTGTTGCAATCGACCTTGGTGACCTTGTTGAGACCGCGGACAAAGCCGCGCGGCCAACCGTCAAGCGATGGAAAGATCGAAAAGGTTCCGGTGCGCCGGTGGCCTTGGTAGTCGCCGTCGAAGTATTGCTCCAATTCCGCGTCGGTCTCCAAAACATGGCCGTCCGCATCGATGACGGGTACGCCGTTCATAACAATAATCCTCCTCACGCAGGCGTGAAGCCGAAAAAGTTTATACTTGGCTTAACACCGGGAGGAGATCCGTGTCAAAGTGGAATCGCTCTCGATTTCCCAATTCAGACGGCTTTCGTCGCGGTGCTCGGCAATCGCGACGATCCATTTGGACCCGGCGCTGAACGAAAAGGTGAAAGGTCTTTAAAATTGTCCAGAAGCGTATTAAGAAAACTGCATAAGAATGAAAAGCGAGGAGAACACGATCGTGCGTATCATCGACGCTGACACACATATCGACGAGACTGACGCGACTTGGGAATACATTGCCGAGAGCGATCTTGCCTACAAACCGACAACGACGTATCCGGCCAATCCCGATCCCAAGCTGCCGCCGGCGCGTTACTGGATGATCGATGGTAAACGGCAGATTCGTTTCATTCGCAGCGACAAGGATTCCGGCACCACGGTGGAGACCCGCGAGTTGCTCGACGTCAATGCCCGGCTCAAGCATATGGATGAGCTGGGCACGGATATCCAAGTCATCTATCCGACGTTGTTCTTGATGGAAGCGACCGATAAGCCGGAGATCAACACGGCGATGCGCCGCAGCTACAACCGCTGGCTCGGCGAGCGTTGCGACAAGGCGGGCGGCAGATTGCGCTGGGTGTGCATGCCGCCGCTGCAAAATATGGACGCGACGGTTGAAGAACTCACTTGGGCGAAAGCCCACGGCGCCTGCGGTGTGCTTAAGAAAGGCGACCGCGAGGCCGGCAAATATCCCGCTGATCCTTACTTCGAGCCGCTTTACGCGGAAGCCGAGAAGCTCAATTTGCCGATCTGCTTGCACACCGGTTCGGGTATCCCCGACTTCTCGCCGGCGCGGGAATTTTCCCATGGCCAATTCATGCGCACCAAGGCTGCCGTGATCAACGGCGTGCTCGGTCTGATCTTGCACAAGATCCCGGCGAAATTTCCCAAGCTGCGCGTCGGCTGCATTGAAGCCGGTTCCATGTGGACGCCGTTCGTCGCCTACGATTTGAAACGCCAGGCGATCAAGCAGCAGGGGCGGGAGTCGGTAGGAGTTCTCGGTGTGCCGCTGATCGAAATTTCGACCAATGTCTTCAAGGACAATCGCATCTATGTGACTTGCCAGGTGGACGAAGACTTGCCGTACATTCTCAAAACCGTTGGCGAAGATAATTTGATGGTCGGGTCCGACTACACGCATCGCGATCCGTCGATGGAGCTGGAGTTCCGAAAAGTTTTGCAAGAGCGCGCGGACAAGGGCGAGATCCCGCAGGGGGCGATCCAGAAGATTCTTTACGACAATCCGAAAACGTTTTACGCGCTGTAGTCGTTCATTGGGAACCATGAGGCATAATCCGTCATGCCGGCCCTTCGACGTGGCTCAGGATAAACTCCAGCCGGCATCCATCCGTGCCTTCGGTTTTCGCCAACAAGCCTGGATTCCCGCGTGCGCGGGAATGACGGAATTGGAACGGGAATTCATTTGCTTTTGACAGATTGAGTTGCGGTCGTTTATAGTGGCGACAAATCTAAAAGGAAGGGGACAGTGAATGATTGTTCTCAGTCCGGAAGGAAAAGCACAGACCGCGGCGGCGAAAATCGCCAGCGTGCCGCAGTTTACCGATCTGCGCGGCAAGGTGGTCGGTTTTCTCGACAACAGTAAGCCCAACGCCGACAAGCTGGCGGAGCGGTTTGCCGAGCTGTTGCAAGAGAATTACGGCGTCGCCAAGGTGATCACGCGGCGCAAACTGACGGCGCAGCAAGGCGCGCCCAAACAATATCTCGACGAGCTCGCCTCCCAGGCCGACTTTGTCATCAGCGGCCTGGGCGATTGAGGCTCCTGCACGTCGTGGAGTGTCCACGACTCAATCGAGATTCAAAAGCGCGGCCGGTTCGCGATCACGCTGATCACCCACGCCTTCGACGCCTTGGCAAAGTCTGAGAAGGAAGCCTTTGGTGCGGCGGATCATCCGGTGTTGGTCGTGCAGCATCCCATCGGCACCGTCAAGATCGAAGAAGTGAACAAGAAAGCGGATGCGGCGTTCGATCAGTTGGTCAATATTCTTCTTGCACCCGAGGCGGCGCGAGCGAAGGTCGCTTAGTAAAGTCGGTTTCGAGTTTCGGGTTTCGAGTTTCGTGTTGGCTTCGTCATGCCGGTGAAAACCGGCATCCAGGTGACGGACAGCGTCCGTCATGCCGTTGGAAAACGGTATCCAGGTTACGGGGGTGGGGATGGACCCCGGTTTTCACCGGGGTGACGACAAAGCCTGGATTCCCGCGTGCGCGGGAATGACGGAATCGGAGCCAACTTCCGGTTGGCAAATTCACGGTCCTATATTCAAGGGTGGGATTCTTATGGCGACAGCAGTACTGCAAGCGGATCGAGTTGAAATACCGGACGACATCTGGGAGGCGCAGGCTTTTTTCGAGGAGAAAGGTTGGTCCGACGGGCTGCCGATCATTCCGCCGACCGTAGCGCGAGTTGCCAAGATGCTCGCGGCGACCAAGCGTAAGCCGGACGATGCCATCGGCGCCGTGCCGCCGCGTTGGGCGCAGGCGACGGTGGAAAAAATTGCGATCAATGCGGTCATGGCCGGTTGCAAGCCGGAGTATATGCCGACGCTGATCGCGGCGGTGGAAGCGATCACCGATCCCAAGTTGAATCTTTATGCCTTGCAAGCCACCACCGGCGGGCCGGCGGTGATGATCATCATCAACGGTCCGATCCGCAAGCAATTGAATGTGAACGGCGGCTCCAATGCGTTAGGCGAAGGATGGCGCGCCAACGCGACCATCGGCCGCTTCGTGCAATTGATCAAGCGCAACATCGGCGGTTCCTATCCCGGTACCACCTGCAAAGCGACGCTTGGTTGGCCGGGAAAGTATTCGATCTGCGTCGGCGAGAACGAAGAGGTTAGCCCATGGGAGCCGCTGCACGTCGAGCGCGGATTCAAAGCCGAGCAGAGCACGGTGACGGCGATCAGCGCGGACGCGTCGATACGGGCGTCGGATTTGGACAGCTCAAAGGCTGTCGGTATTCTCACCAACTTCGCCCAGCGCATGGAAGGGCCGTCGGGGCCGGAAGCGATCATGGTCGTTTGTCCCGAGCATGCCAAGATCATCGCCGGCGATGGCTTCAGCAAAAAGGACGTGCAGAAATTTATCTGGGAGCGCGCCGCATACCGGATGAAAGATTTGCCCGACGAGACCTTCGCGCAGCGGGTGAAACGGCGCAGCGATTTGAAGCTGACGCGCGACAGCATCATCCCGGTGACGGACAAACCGGAAGATATTCTTGTCGTCGTCGCCGGCGGCGACGGCTCGCAGTCGCAGTACATTCACGTCTGGGGGCAGAGCACGCCGGAAGGCGGCTCGACGCGGTCGGTGACGAAATTGATCAAGGACTAAGAGTTCCAATCGTTCAAAACGTTCCAGTCGTTCCAATCGTTTAAAGCGATTCGGAAAAGG
>Ga0137461_1000090_pt1 | contig 18894 bp, 20 predicted proteins | sample EasRivERMGT746_2_FD_104650 | JGI IMG/M metagenome (GOLD analysis project Ga0137461, IMG submission 104650) | Soil microbial communities from meander-bound floodplain in the East River, Colorado, USA - East River MetaG ERMGT746_2 | ecosystem: Environmental > Terrestrial > Soil > Floodplain ... | reverse complement strand
TCAAGACCTGCTCAAAGGCGTCGATCGCAAACCGTTTCCATCGCTGGAAGGCTTGCGCAACGTGCAACGAATGCTGAAAACGCGCAATCCAAAAATCGGCGAAGTCAAAATCGAAGAAGTGATCGACGCGCGCATCATGCGCAAGTTGGATGAATCTGGCTTCATCGACCGGGCCTACGCGGCGCAGGGTGTGAGTTTGAAATGAGCTGCCGATCGTTAATGGGAAGATTGCAGTGCCCCCAATACCCGTCTCTTGGGTAAATCCCAGCTGGACCTTTTAGTTTTCACCAATGGGCAATATCGGGCACAGGGTCGGTGAACAGGCAAAGCCGGAGCTGAAATTTCTGCTGTGGGCCGGAATCCACCCATTTATCCTCTTTCTGTTTCTCGGAGGCCTTGTTGGATGTACCCCCGTACCACCCAAAGTAATTAAAGTTGATAAAAATCAGTCTTTTCGACCGTCGAGGCTTGATGATGTCAAAAACACCGACCAAGCGATCGCTGCGGTTATCACAGTTGCAACAGGCGAAGTTGGACTCCCTGCTGTCGACTACTTGCAGCTATGGCTCTATCCGAACACGGAATCTTTCACCTATTGGGGTCAGCGGCAGGGAAACATTTCGGTCGACGCAGCCGCTTTCACACGCGGACGAAGCATTCACGTGAACCTCGAAAGCCTTGAAGGGAGCCAGTCGGACAAGCAGGTAGCAGTACTCGCACACGAGTATGGTCATGCTATTCAGGCTGCAATCGGCGGCCGCGGTCGCGAAACAGTCGTCTGGTTCAACGAAGGATTTGCTGAGTGGGTTCGCGCGCGAATACTTGACTCATTGATTTGGCGGAACAACGAACTGGCGGTAAGGCGAGCGCGACGTGAGCTCAATTACCATCGAGAATTCGCATTATCTAATTTACACGATCGTGAAAGTTGGGCGCTTCATAGACGCAAACCCGGCGGATGGGTGAAGACCTATGTCGCAGCGTTCATGGTTGTAGATCAATTGATTAGGGTCAAAGGGCTTCCAGCCGCCCTTGAGTATCTAAAGACCGGCAAATTCGAACAAAGCTTCGGGGTATCCCAGAGTGATTTCGAAGCAGAGTTTAAGAAATATGTTAGTCAATCTCCAAAACACAACGCCGCACACTTTGGAATCCCAAAACCGGAATGGAAGGTAGGATATTCCTGGAGTTATGAAGAGAAACAATCGGGTGGCATACCCACAAGCGTGAGGATCGTTGAGATTTTGGGGATCGACTCGACAGCAAAACCTCCCGTATTCTTGGTTAAGGATGGGGACGAGGAAAATTCTCATAGCATGGAAACATTAGGAGTTGTCCAGACACGAAAGCACGGCAAAATTGCCGTTCGTCGCGACAAGCCGAGTCAAATTCTGTCCTGGCCCCTTCAATCTGATAAGGAGTGGAGAAATGTTTACAGCCTAGAGGATATCGAGACAAAAAAATCGTACACGGTCGATCGGTCAATGGTGGTTTCTGGTGTAGAGGAAGTGAAGGTGCCAGCGGGTACTTTCAAAGCTATCAAGATCGAAGCATTCGACAATCAAACTGGCAGTCTGCTCGCTGAATATTGGTACGCGCCGGAAGTGAGATGGTTTATTAGAACGATCAATTACGGTTTTGCCGACACCAATGTGAGGGAACGACAGCTCGTCAGCAGTAAAATTAACAACTGACAAGTTGTTCGCTTCCGATATGATCACAAACGTTTGTTAGTTTCCATTCGCTTTCCGCGCCGTGGCGATGTCGCCTTGGCTCAGGCGATAAAACCGCACCGGGTTGTCGCAGAGCATTTTGCTTTTAAACTCATCCGACAGATCTTTGCGCGCTTTGAGATGGGGCAGGTCGCCGCCGAATTAGTCGCGTTCGCGTTCGTGGGGGAAGTCGGAGGCCCACATGATGACGTCGTCGCGCAGGAGTTTGACGACGTAGGGTGCGGTGCGTTCTTCGACTTCCATGGTGACGAAGATGTTGCCGCTGGCAAAATAATGGCTGGGCGGATGTTTCAAGTGCGGCGCTAAGCGCGCGGCGAATTTTTCGTAGTCTTCCTCCATTCTATCCAGGAAGGAGAAAAGGGGACATTCTGAATTTCTACGCCTAACCCTCTGCTTCAGACCGACGTGGGGAAGTTATCGTGTAGCACCGGGTCGGACCTGCACAACAAATTGATCGGGCTGCATAAGATCGCGGAATAAGACTAGCGCAGATGCTTAGACTTGATTGCCTCCAAGCTTTGAGGGATAAAACGCTATACGTTATGCGTGATTATTTTGATTATTGCCTACGATGAAATTCGAGTGGGATCCAAAGAAGGCCACGGCCAATCTTCGGAAGCACGGGGTTTCGTTCGACGAGGGGGCGACTGCATTCCTTGACCCGATGGCCGTGTCAGGCCCAGATCCCGATCATTCATTCGAAGAGGATCGCTACATCACGTTTGGCTTTTCGCGCCTTGGTCGGCTGCTGGCGGTATGCCATACTTACCGCCCTGGCGCGATTCGAATCATCAATGCGCGCCGCGTAGCCCGCGGTGAAAGGAAACTGTATGAAGAAAGCTAAGGATGAAATGCGAGCGGAATATAAGCGGTCGGACTTTGTTAGGCTTGAGCGCGGAAAATTCTTCGCCGAGGTTGCTAAGGGAACTGCAGTCGCCCTGCTCGATCCACCCATCGCGAAGGCATTTCCAACGTCCGAGGCCGTAAATGAAGCGTTGCACGGTTTGTTGGCGCTCACCGAGCAAACCTCACGTATAACCATGCGGTCAACCGGACGCCGGGTAAAACGCGGTGGCGCTACGCGGTAGATCTTCTGGCCGGCGCCGGTTACCGCAAGCGTTCGGCGCACATAAAACTGTCCGTGTCGGCAAAATCAACAAACTCCGGCTACTGCGCGCTGTGCGGACAGCGCGCGACGAAAACGACAATGATGGCCCACGTGGAGGCGTGCGCCGCTGCGCACGACGAAATCGGCCCGGCACAACCGCTGGTCGTCCTCCGTTTCGGTCCAGCGGGCGCGCCCCGCTACTGGGTCATCATCGAGGTCAAGGCGGACGCGCAACTGGCTGACGTGGATGCCTTGCTGCGCCAACTGTGGCTGGAATGCTGTGGACATAGGAGCGCGTTCCGCGTCGGCAGGCGCGAGCTGGCCATGACCACCGCGACGGCCGTCGCGTTCGCCGGAGCAGCGAGTAAGGTGGAATACGAGTATGACTTCGGCAGCACGACGGCGTTGACGGGTGAACTGATAGGCAAGCGACTTGGTTCGATCGGCCACGAAACCGTTCGGCTGCTCGCGCGCAATGAACCGCTCGTGTGGCCATGTGCCGATTGCACAGCCCCTGCGACCGTGGTGTGTCCATACTGCATCGATTCCATCCAAGCACGGTGTCAAATCTTTACTTATGACATTCAGAATCTTTCGCCGAATTCGAATTCCGGGGAGAATTCCGGGGACACAATACTAATTTTTGTTGACTGAAGACATGCGCTCAATTAGGTTTTGCGCATGGCGCGCATTTTCGAAAATAGAAAACTCGCGGATCTTTGATTGAGGATTAACGCTTCGGCATATTGGCGCGCGCACCGTGCCGGATATGCAGTACCTCAACTCTCGATAAACGTTTCCTAATCTCATAGATTATAGACATAGCGTGGTCCGACCCGAAACGAAGACGAAACGAGGAGAAACAAAGAGTTGAAGTCGATGGCAAAGAAGAAACGAAAATTGACGGCGCGCGAAAAGGCTGAAAAGACACGGCGAAAGCGCGAGTCTATGACGATCTTTATTCACGGGAAGATGAAATGCGTCCGCAGGCCACAGCAGATTGACGGAATGGACGTAGAGGAATTCGTTCGGCGCAATGCAGATCCATTATGGCTGCATCAGAATGGCATGTGGGAGTACATGGAGGAAGGCGGTGCGGCATTCGAGAAAAACTCGCAGCCCACAAAAACCACCCCGGACGATGACGCACTTTAACCACGCGCGCGCCCAACTATGCCTGACCGTGCGCTAGGGAAGCCGCGGTGACTGGCGCCGTTCAATGCAAGCACTAAAGGAGTAAACACAACGCCCATGCCTGCAAAACCAACAAACTCCGGTGACTGCGCGCTGTGCGGACAGCGCGCGACGAAAACGAAAATGATGGCCCACTTGGAGACGTGCGTCGCTGCGCACGACGAAATCGGCCAGCCACAAGCGCTGGTCGTCCTCCGTTTCGGCCCAGCGGGCGCGCCTCGCTACTGGCTCATCATCGAGGTCAAGGCGGACGCGCAACTGGCTGACGTGGATGCCTTGCTGCGCCAAGTTTGGCTGGAATGCTGTGGGCATAGGAGCGCGTTCCGGCTCGGGAGGCGCGAGCTGGCGATGACTACCAAGATTGCCATCGCGTTCGCCGGCGCAGCGAGTAAGCTGGATTACGAGTACGATTTCGGCAGCACGACTGCGTTGACGGGCGAACTGGTAGGCAAGCGACATGGATCGATCGGCCGCGCGTCGGCTCGGCTGCTCGCGCGCAATGAAGCGCTCGTGTGGCCATGTGCCGATTGCACAGCCCCTGCGACCGTGGTGTGTCCATACTGCATCGATTCCAACGACGGGCTCTTTTGCGATGCCCATGCCGATGCGCACGAGCACGCCGGCGAGGAAGTCTACCTTCCGGTGGTCAATTCACCGCGAATGGGCGTTTGCGGTTACACCGGCTGAAAAGAAAAAAGGGGGGCGGGAGATTTTTTTTGACTTTATTTCCCAGGAAAGAAAAAGTGGTCAAGTCGACTCTTAACTCATTAGCGGCTATCGGGACCTCTTGGAATTTGCTTGCTGCAGCTTTGCGATAGCTTCTTTCACTTGTTGTTGATGCTCTCGCACTTTTGTGAAGTACTCTATTCCGGCGGCGATTTGTCGCTCGCGCGGTTGATCTGCAGGACCAAAAGCAAGTGAGCCGCCTAGCGACACGAGACCCTTCGCCCTTTCGGCGGCCTGTTCATAGTGTCTGATTCGATCGTCAACCTCGTGTTCCACATACTCTCGAAGTTCTTCATCTGTTTTGTCGGCATACCGTAGATCGATGCCTGGATATTGACGAATGACCTCCCAAACGTGAACTGGGATCGGAACCATGACCCGGTTGTAGCTCGCCTCGAACTGCGTTCCCTCAAGTTCGAGATAAACATAATCCTCGTCCAGCGCCTCATGGTACAGATGGAAATTAGGACCGTAGGCGATTGTGGCTTTGGTTGACATACATCTACAGTTAGCAAAATTTTCAACCGGTTGCACTAAGCTGCGGTGGCGATGTGTGTGACACGTGTTGAATTCAGACTGTGGAAAAACGATGCGGCCTAAGTGGACATAATGCGGCTGATATGCGCGCACGCTAACGAAGTTAGGCGGGCCGGTTATCTAACCGGCCATTGATCATCGCGGACAAGAATGTCCGCGCTCCTGCCAAGATCGTGAAGATCTGTTGCGAAACCAATCAAATCTCAGGCTTGTTGCCGGACTAATTTCCCCTCGCCTTCATTGCCGTGGCGATGTCGCCTTCGCTCAGGCGATAAAAACGCACCGGGTTGTCGCAGAGCATTTTTCGTTTGAACTCGGCGGTGAGATCGTTGTGAGACGATCAGGGCAGGCAAAATTCACGGAAGCTTGTTTGCCTGGAATGACGGGTGAATTGTTCAACGCATTTTCGGAAACGGAATGCTCGCGGATCTCTGATTGAGGATTAACGCCTCGGCATCTTGTCGCGCGCACCGTGCCGGATATGCAGTACATCAACTCTCGATGAACGTTTCTTAATCTCATAGATTATCCGATATACATGTGGCTTTCGGCCATAGAGAAGGTGGCGAAGTTTGCTATCCTCCGGCGTGATCGGACCTCGTTCAGGGTAGCGTTCGAGGCTGTAGATTGCCTTTTCGAGCCCATCGAACCAACGGGAAGCCCGCTCCGATATCTCCGCCTGCACATAACGGTAGATGTGCGTCAAGTCTCTTAACGCGCGCCGGGTTAGCCTAACCTGATATACCATGCTTGCGCCGGAAGGCCTTTAGCGCATCCCGCGCAGGATAGACACGGCCTTTAGCGACATCCTCGCGTCCCTGTCGAATCCCTTCGCTCGCGTCCGCTCGTGCGGCGATGTCCAGCAAGTGCTGATATGCCTCTGCCTCTTGCACCACGGCGGCGGCTTTCCCATTCACGGTTAGAATAAGTGGGCGTTTCGATTTCTTCAGTTGTTGAAGAAGCGCAGCCGAATTGTTGCGAAAGGTTGTTAGCGCTTGAATGTCTTGGGTGATGTCCATGCGGTGACGTTCCATTTTCTTAGTACCTTTAAAGGTAATAATGCCACGCCTGCATCCTCCTCACAACAACCTTCTGAGTCCGGGCGCCAACGAACCCAGAAGCGCGGCAATATTTCTAACTCACGTTCGCCTTGCGCCCCGCGGCGATGTCGCCTTCGCCTAAGCGGTATAAACGCACCGGGTTGTCGCAGAGCATTTTACTTTTGAATTCGTCAGTCAGGTCTTTGCGCGCTTTCAAGTGCGGCAGGTCGCCGCTGAATTGGTTCCTCGGTGGGCAGGAGGCAGTCGTTGACGGAATTCTGTACCTTATTTAAACTCTCTCAAAGGAGGCAAACCGATGCCTATTTCATCGAAAGACATAATTTCTGTTTCGCGGGCGCGGGCTAAGCTGACGAAACTCTGCGCTCAGGTTCAACGAGAGCACGGCGAAAAAATTCTCACAAAGAATGGCGAGAGTTGCGCGGCCTTGATCGATGCTGAACGGTTGGACTACTACCATCGACTGGAGCGCGAGCATGTACACATCAAGCTGCTTGAAGAGTCTGTTCGCGGGTTAGATGACGTGAACGCCGGAAATGTTATCAGTGCCACGAAACTGAAATCCCGGTATCGTCGGTAGATTGCCGTTATCTACTGCCGAGAATTTCTCACAAGTGTCGTTCGACCTGCGCCGCTCCTGGTTGTGAGCGGCCACCGCGACCTTCTTTAATTCCCCTTCGCCTTCCGCGCCGCAGCAATATCGCCTTCGCTCAGGCGATAAAAACGCACCGGGTTGTCGCAGAGCATTTTTCGTTTGAACTCATCCGACAGATCCTTGCGCGCTTTTAAGTGGGGCAGGTCGCCGCCGAATTGGTCGCGCTCGCGCTCGTGCGGGAAGTCCGAGGCCCACATGATGACGTCGTCGCGCAGTAATTTGACGACGTAAGGCGCGGTGCGTTCTTCGACTTCCATGGTGACGAAGATGTTGCCGCTTTCGAAAAAGTGGCTGGGCGGATTTTTTAAATGCGGCGCCAAGCGGGCGGCGAATTTTTCGTAGTCTTCCTCCATTCTATCCATCATGAACGGCACCCAGCCGGCGCCGGCTTCGAGATAGGCGACGCGCAGTTTGGGAAACTCTTGAAACACGCCTTGGAACATCATGTTGGTGATATGGAGGAAAAGTCCCACCGGATGCTCGAGCATGTGCGCTTCGAGAAAACTGCACAGGCGGTCGAGGCCGAGATTTTGGCTGACGCCGCCGTGGATCGTCAGCGGCACGTCGAGGCGCTGGGCTTCGTCGTAGATTTCATGGAACGTCGGCGAGCCGTAGAGTGGCGTTCGGTTATTTGTCGCCGACGGCAACAGGCCGGCGACAAAGCCGAGATCTTTGACGCAACGGCGCAGCTCGGCGGCGGCGGCTTTGGGATCTTGCGGCGCGAGCAGGGCGACGCCTTTCAAGCGCGGCGACTGAGTCGTAAATCGATCGTAGAGCCAGTCGTTGTAACCTTGCGCGAGGGCGGACGCCCACGCGGGTAGTTGGATCATTCCTAAAGCCAGCGCGGATGTAGGATAAAGGACCGCCATGTCGATGCCGTTCTCGTTCTGAAAGTTTATCCAGCGCTCGGCGTCGGGATCTTCGCGTTTGCCTTTGCGCGCCAGGCCGCGCTGCCAGCCGTCGGCGTCGAACATGGGCCAGGTCGAATGCCAGTTCATCTCGGCGAAGTTGCCTTTGACGTGAGCGAAAATATCCTTGTGGTCTTCCATGATGTGGCCGTCAGAGTCGATGATGAATTCTGCCATTGTCGGTATCTCCTAACGTTTTCTATTATCTCGGTGTAACCCGAAAATCCTATTCACCACGAAGGCACGAAGGGCACGAAGTTTGGGAATAAGATTTTACGTCTTCTCTTGCCTTCGTGACCTTCGTGTTTTCGTGGTGAGATATCCCCGTCCGCATTGTTCGTTCAAGTCACTGAAAAAACATCTTTTGATATTCCTTCTTCTTGATCTCGTAGTCTTCCTTGCCGAACTGGTACATCTGCACGAACTTGATCTTGTCGGCGTCCGGGAGCGGCGGGTGAACGCCGCGGCGGTTGACGAACTCGCCGGTGTCGGCCTGAATCTTCATGCTCTCTTCCTCGAGGAAGAAATCTATAAAGGCTTTGCCGGCGCTGGAGCGGGGAGCTTTGGCGCCCAAGGCGATGTATTGGCCGTCGCCGAGCATGCGGTAGTCGCGCACGTAATCGAGATTGGCGCCTTGTTTGTTGTAGGTCAGCACGAAGCGCACGAAGGTGATGCCGATCGGCGTTTCACCGGTGCCGACGCGGTCGGCGGCGGGGACGATGGATTCCACGAAGATCGGTTTGGCAGCGGCGAGCTCGCGGATGAATTTTTCCGCGCGCTCCTTCGGCATGATTTTATCGAGGCTCGCGAGCCACTGAGTGGTCAGCGTGTGGTTCACCGGATGCGGCATGACCAGCTTGCCGCGATATTCCGGCTTGACGACGTCTGCTAACGTCTTCGGCGCGTCGGCGGCTTTGACGCCGGCTTTGTTGTAGATGACGCCGTAGAGGACGTTTCGATAGCGCGCGCCGAGATTTGGATCGATCGCGTCTTTCGCGAAACCTTTGAGCGAGGGCGAGTCGTATTTGGCAAAAGCGCCTTCTTTGAACATTAGGTGCATGTGATCGCCGGTGGTGGCGACGACGTCGAATCCCGGTTTGCCGACGCGATGCTCGCTCAAGACGCGGTCCAGGATTTCGGTCGATCCGCCGCGCCAATATTCCATTTGTATGCCGGTTTTGCTTTCGAAAGCTTTTTTCAGCGCGTCGGCGGTGAAAGTTTCCATTGAGGTGTAGAGGATGATCTTGCCTCCCTCTTTTTTCGCCGCCGCAACCGCTTGTGCCGATTGCGCGAAAGCGCTCGCACTGTTGGCTAGCAAAAGCCACCCCAACAATAGAACCAAAATCTTTCTCATGAGCGTAATTCCTTTCTTGGGATTCGTTGGTTGAATCCGCTGCTTCACTGATCGTTTTATATGGTACGGCTTGCGTTGGAGTCAAGGAGGGGAAGGCGTGAGGCGCGCGCTGCTAGCGCTTTTTTCAGATCTTAGAGTGTCGGGACATTTGCTCGATCATTTTGCCGCCAATCGTTTGAAGAAGCCTTCGCGTTCAAGTTCGTCGACGCTGCTTTCGTCAAGGTAGCGGTTGACGTTCATGTCGACTTTGAGCGACGGGTTGCGCTGCGCGATGATGTCCAATGTATTGCGCAGCCCTTCGGGCGAAACGCGAGTGGGGAAGGCGAAGCTCTTGGCGAAATAATTATAAGTCTCCTCGACGGTTTTGGCATTTCTGTAGCGCAGCCACTTGCCCAGCACCGCGAGGCCCTTCTCTTTATTATTCATGAACTGAAAGACGCCTTCGGCGTAGGCCTGCTGAAAGCGTTTCACGGTGTCGCGATTTTTCTCGACGTAGGAACGGCGCGCGACTATGACGTTCATCGGAAAAGACGAGCCTTTGACGTCGCTCATCTTGGCGAACTCGTGCATGCCCAAGCGCAACGCCTCGTTGATATCGGGATAGGACAGCATGGTGCCGTCGATCGCCTTGGCCGAAATCGCGACGATGCGCGCCGCCGAATCGCCGGCGGGAAACATCGTCACCGATTGACGCGGCAGGTTCCACGCTTTGAGCGCGAGCAGCGTCGCGGTTTCAGTGGCGCCGCCGACGGCGAGAATGCCGATCTTCTTGCCGACTAAATCTTCCGGCTTGCGCAGCTCCTTGGTGGTGACGAAGCTGTAGGGAAAGCTGTTGAGCGAGCCGGAGATAATGACCATGTCGGCGCCTTGATTGATCGCGTTGAGCGCCGTGGCGGCGTCGGCTTGAGCGAACTGAATGCTGCCGCCGAGCAGCGCCTGAATTTGCCGCACCGAGCCGGAGAGAAAAACCAAATCGCCGTTGAAGCCGTATTTCGCGAACAGTCCGAGATCCTTGGGCGCCCAGATCGGCGCTTGAAAGCCGGCGAAGCCGGCATAGGCGACGAGATTGGTTTCTTGGGCGCGGGCGTTGAGCGGAATGACTAGGAAGAAAAGTACCACCATCAGCAAGCTATTTAGCATGGCGGGCTCCTTAGCAAGGCGAGACAAAAAGGGCGGGTTTGAAACCCGCCCCTACGAAGACTCTGCATGCGATTAGCATCTGTCAACATTGAATTACTTTCCTCAGAAATTGAGACACGAAACGATTTCATGTCCAGCCGCGCGTCCAGCGCTCGCCCTTTTTGATCTTATCGGCGAAGTAGTTCCATTCGGCGGAGTGAAACATTTCGTCGCGCGGGCGGCGGAAAAGTTTTTCTCTGCTGCCGGTGAGAGTTTGAATGGAGTCCGGCGTCGGTCCTTCATACCCGTGCAGGCGCGCGATGGCGATGATTTTTGCCGTGCGTTCCATATAGAGCGCGTTGATACATGCCTCGTCGATGGTTTCGCCCACCGTCACGATGCCATGGCCTTTGATCATCAGCGCCGACGCGTTGCCCAAAGCCGCCGCCAAATCCGCGCCTTCGGACTCATCCAAGATATAAATCGGCCGCGGAAAAATCGGCGTGCCGCCTTTGAAGCGCGAGGACTGCATATGCACCCAATCGATCGGCTTGTCCGCCAGGCTGAGCGCGATACACATCGAGGCGTGGCAATGCACGGCGGCATGGACGTCGGGCCGAGCTTTAAAAATTTCCGTATAGATCACCGCCTCGCGCGGGATGGTGCCGATCCCGGAGAGTTTCTTGAGTCCGTAGTCAAAGTGGACCAGCCAATCCTTTTTTTTCCCTTCGACGCGGCGAAACATTTGTACGGCGATGCCTTTGTCTTCCGGCAGGCGCACGCCGACATGGCCCCAAATATCGCCGATCTCCCATTCCAAAATCTTGGCGGCGATGTTCAGTTCCCGTTCGGCGACTTTGATCAAGCCGCGCGCCGATTGTTTCTTGGTCTTTTTCATTCGATCGCTCCGAGTTGTAAATTGAATTGGCAATTACGACGCGGCTTTTTTGCGCGCGGCGTAGGACACGGGATTTTCCTTTACCGCCGATGGTGTCAGGTAGTCGAACTTTTTCTGCCAAGGCACATCGCGCGGCACCAGATGGGCGAAGCAGTCGACATGGGGAAACCAGTTGCGTTCACTGTCGCGCAACACATGGGGCGGCTCTTTGCCTTGCTGCAATTCTTTAATCGCCGTCAGCAAATACTTGCGCACGGCGATCACCGCTTTGTCGCTGACGCCGAGATGCTCTTTGGTTCGATCGAAAATCGCGCCCATGCTTTCGGTGGCGCAGGCGTCATGGTTGAGAAAGTCCTGAATGCCGGTGAACGTGGCGGTTTTCTGCAGCGCGCGGTCTTGCAGGTAGTTGTTGCGCGCGTTGCGAATCTTCGAATAGTCGGGATTGATTTGTTTCCGCCGGTGCACTTCGTCGTCGCGCACGGCGCGCTCGCGGCGAAAGCCGATGTCGTAGCGCCAACAATGGGTGTCGTCGGCGGGAACGTAGGTGTGAATCTCAAAGCCTTCGAGCTCGTTGGTCGGCCGTCCCGCCGGCACGCAGCCGTAGACCGGCATGACGAAGGCGGAGAAGCGCACGTAGTGCTGATCGTCGAGATTGCGCGTGGCGATCAGCCGCACGCCGAAGTCGGTGTCCTCGGTGTCGTAAACCGGCGAGGTATCGCTCTTGTACATCACTTGGTTGCGTTCGTTGGTGAAGGCGCGATGGAGAAACGACAGGTGCGATGAGTCGCATTCGCCTTCCAGGCCTTGAAGATAATTGCATTCGAGCAGGCACTTGGTCACGTAGGTATATTCCAGCGGCACTTGGGTCCATTCGTAGTTTGGGAACAACGGCATTTTTTCCCGCGCGCCGAGAAAGGCATAAATGATGCCGTTGGCTTCGTGGATAGGATAGGCGGTGTGATGGAGCTTTTTGCCGTAGTCGCTGGCGCCGGGCTCCGCCGGTGTTTCCAAGACATTGCCGTCCACGTCGTATTTCCAGCCGTGATAGATACAGCGCAGGCCGCACTCTTCGTTCCTGCCGAAAAATAGCGAGGTGCCGCGGTGGGCGCAGTGCTCGCCGACCAGACCGATGCGGCCTTGGCTGTCGCGAAAGGCGACCAGTTCTTCGCCGAGTAATTTCACCCGCACGGGCGGACAATCGCGCGCCGGAATTTCTTCCGACAAGAGCGCCGGTATCCAATAACTGCGCATCAGGTCGCCGCCCGGCGTGCCGGCGTTGGTTTGGGTGATTAATTCATTATCTTCTTTGGACAGCATCGGGTTCTCCTGGCTAAATCGTTCAAAGGTTCAAGATCTCAAGGTTCAATTGGATCAAGCGTTCAAGCCGTTCAATTCGTCAGACCGGCGTTACGTGTCCAGTGTTCCGGCGGCGAAGATGTCGTTGTACGACATTGACGTTCGGATCATGCCTTGCTCGACATTATATTTTATAAAGGCGTCGATGGTCGACCGGTTCGCTTTCACGCCGTATTTCCACGGGTCGCCCCAGGCTTCGCGCTGATGGTTCATTTTTTCTCTCAGATAGGCGACGGAGAAACCGCCGCGGTCGCTCAGGATATCGTCGTAGGCGAGGGCTTTGGCTTTTTCAAAAGCGGCGTAAATTTTTCCGGCTAGCTCCGGGTGCTCGCGGTCGAGTTTGCGGCTCATGACGATCATGTGCACCGGGGTGAAGATGCCGGTCTGGCGATAGAGCTTTTGGTCTTCAGTCAAATAATCCGGAAACAGCCGCTTGATCTTTGGATCGCCTTCGAGATTTTCGAACATCTTGGTGTCGGAAATGTCGGTGATGATCGCATCGAGCTCGCCGGCGATCAGCCGCTGGGACATATTTTTGCTCTCGTCGACGTAGTCGATCTTGACGTTGCTGTCATGCACGGGAAAGACTTCTTTGGCTTGCAGCAGCCACTGAACTTTAGAAAAATCGACGCCGTAATGTTCCTTGAGTAATCCGCGCGCCCAAACCGTGAGCGCTGTTCTATAAGTGCGCGAGCCGATGCGTTTGCCGGCGAGACCTTGCGGCGTTTGAATACCAGAATCGGCGTGGCAGAAAATCAGTTGGTAGACCGGCTTGCGCTTGGAAAATACCGGCAAGCCGATAATCTCCCAGCCGGCTTCAAGCGCCGGCAAAAAATAACCGATGTTCAAATCCATCAGACCGAAGTCGCCGGCTTTGAGTTTCGGATCTTCCTTGTTGATCATCGATGAGGCTTTGACCGGTTTTAACTGCACGCCGTCGAGGGCCACGCGGCCTTCAAGCAGCGGCAGGGCGATGTCGTAGCGCATCACGGGAAACTCGATTTCCAGCGGTTTGTTGGTGCTCATGGTTTATTCATCCATTGCGCGAAGGTTAGTTACTGTCAAGGGATTCGCCTGTCAGCTCAATCCATGGACCGCGAATTTTTCCGCCAAGCGAGCCGGTTGACCATGCTGCTTGGAAAACAGTCTAGCGATGACCGACTCGGATACCTCGGCCAACGCCGTCGGCTGCCAGCGTGGCTTTCGATCCTTGTCGATCAGGCGGGCGCGCACGCCTTCCCGGAAATCGGAGCTGGCGCAAAAGTTGAGCGCCATGTCCCACTCGCGCAGAAAGATCTGTCGCAAGGAGAGCTGGCGGGCGCCGGCGATTTGTTGGAAGATCGCCTTGGCCGAAGTCGGCGAGCCCGAGAGATAGCCGGCGATGGCATGCTTCATCCACTCGTCATCGCCGGCCCACGCGCGCATGCGGCTGTCGACGGCGTCAATGTTTGGTTGCACTGTCAGTTTTTTGACGGACTCGTAGCGTTGCCATACTGCTGATTTCGCGACATCGGGGGCTTGGGCAAACTTTGCGAGATAATCGCGCAGCGTCCGCTGGTTTTTCTCGCCATCGGCAGTCCATTTAAGTTGCTCCAAACCGGACAGCACCGCGGACTTTTTTTCCGCGCGGATAAACAAGTCGGCCATGCCGATGGCGACGGCGTCCAAGCCGTCGAAGCGCGCTGAGGTGAGGCCGAGGAACAGACCGAGCCCTTCGGGCATGCGGTTCAAAAAATAACTGCCGCCGACGTCGGGAAACAAACCGATGGCGATCTCCGGCATCGCCATCATGGTGCGCTCGGTGACGACGCGGCAGGATGCGCCGTTCATGATGCCGATGCCGCCGCCCATGGTGATGCCGTCGGCCCAGCAAAGAATCGGTTTGGGGTAGACGTGGATCAGATAGTCGACGAAATATTCGTGCGAAAAATACTCCGCCGCGGTTTGGATCGATGCGCTCCGATGGAGCTCGGTGACCAAGGCTTTGACGTCGCCGCCGGCACAGAAGGCTTTTGCCGATTCCGCATGGAGGAAAATGCAGACGATATCGGCGCGCTCGCGCCATTGGAGCAGCTTGCCCTCGAGCGCTTGGAACATCTCCAAGGTCAGCGCGTTGGGCGCGCGCGGATTGTTCAAACCGGCGATGCCGATCTTGAATTGCCCGGCGCGCAGCTCGGTGAAGGTCAGGTTTGCGATGGTTTCATCCCGATGAGTCGCCATAGGTCTGGTCCTGATCACCGTGAGAACAAAAATGTAAGAGTTGGACAGCCGTGTCTCACTGACTTTGTTCACCCAGGCCTTCGCATCGATTCACCGCCGCCGGCCATTAGCATGAGATATCAATATGTTGGCAAATCTTCAAAAGCTCCCAACCACTGGCATGTCAATTGCTGAATGACCCTGAAGCGGGCGGCAATTAAACGTCAGAGAGGGACAATATGGAAACGTCAGTCAGCAACGACAGCTACGAGATTCGCCACGAGAACGCAACGTACCAAGCGGCGGTTTGCCATCGCTGCAACGCCAAGATGTTTCCGGTGGAGTTGCTCGAAGCGCACATGGATCGTCATCAACTCAAAGATATGTATTTGGAAAGCGAACTGAAAAAGTTGCAGTACGCGATGAACAGGATGCGTTAGACCTGCGCCGGCCTGACACCGGCCCAACCGTGTTTCCCGAGCGCAACGTGGGCCTCCTCCTCAGTTCACGTTTGCGGCTATTTCCCCAGGGTGTCCCCTTCCTCCAGAGGGGACACCCTTCCTCCAAAATAAATATTTCGATTCCCCGGGAGCTTCAGCGCATTTTCACAACGCAGCGTGGGTGAATTTTTTCGTGCGCCCATCGCAGTTCGTCACGTTAACCGATTAAGCCGCGCCGGTTGAGCGCTTCCGCGCAGGCGTCCAGGGTGGCGAGTTGGTCGCGGGCGGCGAAGCGCAGCACGACGGTGCGCGCGCCGGATTCAATGTACTGCTCCATCCAGTCGATCACTTCGTCCCACGAACCGGTCACGCAGAGCATGGCGTTCGCCACCGCTTCGTAGGAGCGTTTGTAGTATTCCGCCAAGAATTGCTGTCCTTCGACGATGGCCTCCGTGCCGCCGGCGGCGAGGGTGAAATAAATGGCGGGATGAATCGAGTCGGCATCGCGGCCGGCAGCCGCGGCGTATAGGCGAATTTTCTCCAAACACTCGGCGAAGAGTTGGGGGCTTTTGATGTTGTTGATCCAGGCGTCGGCGAGCCGCGCGACGCGCTTGAGTCCAGGCTCGACATCGTTCGACGCGAGCCAGATCGGCACGCCGCCGGGCTGTATGGGCTTCGGTTCGATGGTGACGTGCTCGAAGCGTGTGAATTGGCCGTCGTGGGAGACATCATTCTCACGCCAGAGCCTGCGCATCACTTGGACCAGCTCTTCGCTCATCTTCATGCGCGCGCTCGGATTCAATCCCAAAATTTCGAACTCGTGCTCTGAGGCGGGTTCCTTTGGCCGGCCGTAGCCGATGCCGAGATCGACGCGGCCGCTGGTGATCCAGTCGAGGCTGGCAAGTTGATAAGCGAGTAATATTGGATTGCGCAGCGCTGCTAAAAATATCGCCGTGCCCAGGCGCACGCGCTCGGTGCGCGCGCCGACGGCGGCGAGGGTGGTCAGCGCGTCGATGCGCGGCCGCGCCGTCAAACTGTCACCGACCCAGACCGAATGAAATCCCAAGGCCTCGGCACGCTCGGCGATCCGGTAGAGACGCGACGGATCGGCGCGCCCCGACATGATCGCCTCACGGGTCGGCAATAGCACTCCGAAGTTAATTTTAGAATTCGCCATTTTATTCTCACTCGTTGGTTTGCTGCTAAGTCGTCAATGGTAAGTAGTAAGGAGTAAGTAGTCAGGAGATCCGGAACTCCTCACTCCTCACTCTTTACTCCTGACTTGCCTGCGCGAATCAACCTTGCCACATCGTACTCCATGATGGTTTCGCCGCGCTGGTTTTTGACCCACTGGCGGTAGCGCACGATGCCGCCGCCGCGGGCCGGCACGGGCTTGGTCCCCAGCACTTCGATTTCGACTTGGATCGTGTCGTTTACTTTTACCGGTGCGAACAAGCGCATCTTGTCGAGGCCGGCGAACGCCATGCCGGTGCCGTGAATGAGTCCCGTTTGTACGGTCAGGCCTTCGGCTATGCCGAATGTCAGACTCCCCGGCGCGATGCGCTCGCCGTAAAGACTTTCGTTGCGAATATATTCCATGTCGAGAAAAAGCGGCTCGGTGAGTCCCACGAGCGTGACAAATTGCAGGATGTCATGTTCGGTGATCGTGCGCCGGCCGGTTTGGTAACGATCGCCTGCGTGAAACTCTTCGAAGGTTTTGCCTTTGTGCATGGTCTTTTCTCCGGTCCCTTCTCCCCTTGCGGGAGAAGGGGTAAAGAGTCGGTGCGAATTCTTCATATGATTTTTTTTCTTCTGAGTTCGGCAATATCCTTATCATTCATTCTAAGCCACGATGCCAGCACTTCATCATTGTGCTCACCGAGCAAAGGCGGCGGCAAGCGCACCGACGGCGGCGTTGCGGAAAATTTTACCGGGATGCCGGCGAGCTTGACTGTCCCGGCGGTGGGGTGATCGACTTCCACCATCATGTTGCGATGTAGCACTTGCGGCGCGGCGAAAACTTGATCGATGGTTTGCACCGGCGCGCAGGGAACATCCGCTTCAGTCAGAACATTTACCCAGTCTTCAGTGCCGCGGCTCATGAAAACCGTAGAGAGAATGTCGATCAATGCTTTTCGGTTCTCGACTCGATTGGCGTTTTTCTCAAAGCGCGGATCGTCGGCGAGATCGGCTTTACCGAGTGCGGGACAGAGCCGTTTCCATATGCTTTCGCTTGCGGCGCCCAGGACCAAGAAGCTGTTCGCTGTTTGAAAACTTTGGTACGGCACAATCGTCGGGTGAGCGTTGCCCCAACGGCCGGGAACTTTGCCGCCGATTAAATAATTGCTGCCGGCGTTGATCAACGCGGCGACTTCAGCTTCGAGCAGCGAGGTGTCGATCTTTTGCCCAACGCCGATTTTCTCCCGCGCGTAAAGCGCGGCGACGATCGCCTTCCCGAGCATCAAACCGGCGACCAGATCGATGATCGCGACGCCGACTTTGAGCGGGCCGCTTTCAGGAGTGCCAGTGATGCTCATCAAGCCGCCCCAGGCTTGCACGATCAGATCGTAGCCGGGAATGTCGGCCATCGGTCCGTCCGCGCCGAAGCCTGAGAGTGAGGCGTAGACGAGTTTCGGATTGGTTGCGCGCAAATCTTTTTCGCCGAGACCCAAACGATCCATCGCTCCTGGACGAAAATTTTCGATGAGGATATCTGCGTGTTGCGCCAGCTTTTGAATCAATGCGATGCCTTCCGGCGCTTTGAGATCGACGGTGAGACTTTTTTTATTTCGATTGACGCAGAGAAAGTAGGCGCTCTCGCCGCCAGCGAATGGCGGACCCCAGCCGCGCGTGTCGTCGCCGACGCCGGGCTGCTCGATTTTCACGACCTCGGCGCCGAGATCGCCGAGAAACATCGTGCAGTAGGGACCGGCAAGGACGCGCGTCAAGTCGAGGACGCGGACGCCGGCGAGGGGGCCTTTATTCGCTTCGCTCATGGTTCAAATCGTTCAAGCGCTTCGCTTCGTTCCAGTCGTTCAAATTGTTCGAAGAGATGCTAGCACATAGCCTGAATTCAAATTATCACCAAGGACCTTTCTTACTTCCTCTCCCTCTGGGAGAGGATAGAGGTGAGGGCCAGGGCGACCACCGGTCGCCCCTACAACGAACCCTCACCCTCGCCCTCTGCCGCAAGCGGGCGAGGGAATAATGCGCCGAACGGCGATTCACTTAAACTCGATTCCTTTGGTTTTGAGAATTTCGTCCAAAGTTTCTACGCCTAGCCACAGGCCGGGCATGCCTCCGGGGATCGCGGCGACTTCGACGGCTTCCAAGATTTCTCTCGGCGCCGCGCCGAGCGTCAGCGCTCGTTCGCTGTGAAGTTTTACACCGCGCGGGCGGTTGAGCGCGCAGCAGATGCCGACCATGATCAGCTCTTTGGTCTTGCGCGGCAGCGCGCCTTCGCGGCCGAAGGTGCCGTCGACGTAGAGACCTTTGAGTTTTTCAAAATACTCCGGGTCGAGCTTCGCGATGATGTCGTAAGCTTTGTTCTGGGCGCCGAGTGCGGTTTTCTCGAACGCGTCTTTGGAATCATTTGCCATGTTTCCTCCT
>Ga0137461_1000089_pt1 | contig 19007 bp, 14 predicted proteins | sample EasRivERMGT746_2_FD_104650 | JGI IMG/M metagenome (GOLD analysis project Ga0137461, IMG submission 104650) | Soil microbial communities from meander-bound floodplain in the East River, Colorado, USA - East River MetaG ERMGT746_2 | ecosystem: Environmental > Terrestrial > Soil > Floodplain ... | reverse complement strand
TATAAAAACAATCCATCGACCGGGGCAATAATGTTCAGAGATATTTTATTTGAAGCTGTTGACTCGATTGCTTCTTTGCAAGGCATCACCGTTACGGGAGGAAGATTGAATGTTTTTAATGCGGCTCAGCTTGTTTCAAATCCCATCGTGCCTGTTGAACTGGTTTCTTTCAGAGTAAGTTCTTCATCAAATGGATTTCTGCTTGAATGGAAGACAGCCACAGAGACAAATAATTTTGGATTTGATGTTGAACGGGCTTCGTCAAGGACTACACCCGGTCAGGAAGGTTGGGAAAAGATAGCTTTTATTTCCGGACACGGAACAACAACTGAACCCAAAAACTATTCTTTTATTTATAATGATCTCACAAAGGAAAAATATTTTTTCAGGCTTAAGCAGATTGATTATGATGGAACTTTCAGCTATTCCAATGTTGTTGAAGCTGATGTTTCAGTTCCGGGAAAATTTTCACTTGAACAAAATTATCCGAATCCATTTAATCCTCTCACTAAAATAAAATTTGTAATTCCGGAATTGTCAGTTGTTACTTTAAAAGTTTACGATCTTCTCGGCAATGAGGTTTCGTCTTTAATTAACGAACAAAAAGAACCCGGTTTCTACGAAGTTGAATTTAATGCCTCGCATCTGGGAAGCGGAGTCTATTTTTACACATTGAGAGCAGGAAGCCTTGTGGCATCTAAGAAGATGATCCTCTTAAAATAATAGTTCACGACAAAACTATCGGTATTTCACAATACCATAAATTTTGTTGGAATTACCAGGAAATATTAAGTAACGGGATATTAAAATTTCTTATTAATATTTTATTGTTAATTGAATTTAGCAGGATTTTTAATAATCTTAGTAAAGATTAATCCAAGTGATTCACCCATCAATAATCAAAGGAAGAGTACCATGATTAAATATGTTACATCGATTTTTATTTTAACGCTTCTATTATCTGCGTCTTTGAACAATTTATTTGCGCAGCAAACCAATTCTAAAATTCATCCTTATCTCCAGGTTGTGCTTCTTGATGCTTCAAACAACGAGTTCATTAATGTTTATGCTACACTTTCCGAGCAATATCCGATGGATGAATTGAAACAGCAGACATTTTATCTTTCAGGAAAAGAAAAGCAAAAGGAAGTTGTTCGTATTCTCAGAGAATTTTCTAACAGTAAACAGCAGGCAATACGACAATATCTTGAAACTGCAAAGAGCGAAAATCTTGTCAGCCGGATTGATATTCTCTGGGCAGCAAATACTGTTGTCTTCTCAGCTGTACCACAGGTGATTTATAATCTGGCTGAAAATTTTAGTGAGATTGCCGAAATCAGATTTGATCCTATTCACGATGAAAGTCTTGTAACTGATCCTACTGAACCACAACAAGAAGTTTTACCCGGAGATGTTATGGCTCCACAGATAGGATTGGTTTTAATTAATGCACCAGCAGTTTGGGCTGAAGGCGATAGCGGTCAGGGAGTTTTAGCGGCAAATCATGATTCCGGATGTGACTGGGATCATCCGGATTTAATAAAAAATATCTGGCATAATCTCGGAGAAGATGCTAACGGTAATGGGGTTGTCATTACCTGGTCTGGAAGTCAATGGGTTTTTGATCCCGGCGATATAAACGGAGTTGATAATGACGCTAATGGATATATCGATGATTTTATAGGATGGGATTTTTCCGGGAATGATAATAATCCCGGTCCGAGCGGAACACACGGTACTAATACCGCTGGAATAATTTGTGGTGATGGTACAAACGGAACTCAAACCGGTGTTGCACCGAAAGCAAAATTAATTAATTGTAAGTTGAGTGGAGAATCATCAACTTGGCTGTCTATACAGTATTCTGTAGCAGCGGGTGTGGATGTCATAACCAGCTCTCATAGCTGGAAATGGTATATGAATCCACAGCCAAATTATCCGATGCACAGACAGTTGAACGATTTTGAATTAGCAGCAGGTATCGTTCATACTAACTCAACAAGTAATGATGGAAATAATTTAGGAAGTGCACCAATTCCATTTAATATAGCCGCGCCCGGAAATTCACCGCCAGCATGGATTCATCCTGACCAAACATTAGTTGGTGGATTAAGCTCTGTAATTGGTGTGGGAAATGTGACTGCTCAAACAGATATTATTGCAACTAGTTCTCCATGGGGTCCAACAACGTGGGAGGATTTACAAATTCTTCACCCAGGTTATCCCTTCCCTATGCCAATTGGATACCAGGATTATCCTTATGAAACTGTACCTGGTTCAATGGGTTTGATAAAGCCGGATGTCTCAGCACCAGGTAATGGAACCACAACTACTGCAGATGGCGGCGGATATGCAACATTCAGCGGAACTTCAGGGGCAACACCTCACGTTTGCGGAACAGTTGCCTTGCTGTTGAGTGTTAATCCAAATTTAACTCCGGCAGATGTTAGCATGATTATGCAGACTACTGCGGTTGAAAAAGGTGCACCCGGAAAAGATAACAGGTATGGTGCAGGCAGAATTGATGCATACGCAGCATACCTGATGGCTGTTTCAATGATACCTGTCGAGCTTGCTTCGTTTACTGCATCAGCAAATGAAAACTCTGTAACTCTGAATTGGTCTACCGCAACTGAGACAAACAATTCCGGCTTTACTATAGAAAGAAAAACTGTTCTTGATGAAAGGTGGAAAGAAGTTGGCTTCGTTCCCGGTTTTGGAACTACAACAGAACCTAAGGTGTATAGTTTTATTGATGAAAATCTTTTAATGAACCGTTATTCTTACAGACTAAAACAAGTTGATTACGACGGTACATTTGAGTTCAGCAATACAGTTGAAGCTGTTGTTAGTGCACCCGGCGGATTCAGTCTTGATCAGAATTATCCTAACCCGTTCAATCCTTCAACAACAATTGCTTATACAGTTCCTGAAGCAAGCAAAGTATCAATCAAAATTTACTCGATTGTAGGTGAGCTTGTTGCTACACTTGCTGATGGAATAGTTGAACCCGGCTATCACAGTGTTGAGTTTGATGCAAGCCGGTTAACTTCAGGAACATACATTTACCAGGTGAAAGCTGAAGGCGAAAGCAAAACTTTTGTAGATAACAAAAAGATGTTACTGCTAAAGTAATTATCATATAGCATTGTTATATAATACAAGGCGATCTATTCAGGTCGCCTTTTTGTTTTCGTTCAATATTTATTCCTATATTTTAACAGTCATAATTATTTAAATTTTCAGGATTAAAAATGCGGTTCAAACTAATTATTATTTCAATACTGTTTTTGCTGAGTGCCATCATAGCTCTGCAAAACACAATTGAAGTTGATTTGAAGTTTCTCTTCCTGACTATTAAAGGTCCGTTGATTGTGATGATAGTTGTTATATTTATTCTGGGTTTGGTTATCGGAATTGCTGTTGCCAGCACGTATGAGAGGAAAAAGCGGATAAAAGATAAAGCTGATGATAAATTGAGGAAAGAGTCGGAATAAAAGGATACGGCGATTAAAAATTCATAACAGCTAAGGGCAAAAACCATTGTTCTTGTTTATTCTTCGAAATAGTTTTATCTTTACACATTCGTTTTCGCCCTTTTAAGGGCGATTTTTGTTTCTATGAATTCATTAAATGAAAAAATCCTGACTATTGCACAGCAAATAACCGCAGAAAAAAATCTTCTGTTGATTGATATTGTACTGCGGGGTAATGAGCGAAACCGTGTCATTGAAATTTTTATTGACGGTGAAGATATCGTTTCTGCTGAAACCTGTGCACTGGTAAGCAGGGAGATAAATAATATTATCAACACAGATAATATTATTGAATCATCTTACAGGCTTGATGTATCCACTCCCGGTGTGGAAAAACCACTAAAGTATCTTACTCAATTCAAAAAGCATATACAAAGAAAGTTCGAAGTGGAATATAAAACAGATGATAAGACCGGTAAATTTCAGGGTAAATTAATTGATATTCAGGATGATGTTCTCGTCTTTGATTGCGGAAGAGAAGTTCAGATAAAATTTAACAGGATTATTAAAGCAACAGTTTTAGTTAGTTTTTCTTGAAGGAGAAAATTAAAAAATGAATCGTGACATAGTAGAATCCTTTGCCGATATAGTTAGAGCAAAGGGAATGGACAAAGATGTTCTGGCAGGAATACTGGAAGAAATTTTCGGTCTGCTTGTAAGAAAAAAATACGGCGAGGAAGCCAAGTATGATGTTGTTGTAAATATGGACAGAGGCGACATTGAAATTTATCTCGAGAGAGCTGTTGTTGATGAAGTAGTTGATCCGAATACACAGATCAGTATTGAAGAACTTAATAAACGGGGAAACGAAGAAGATCTGGAAGTAGGTGGGGAATTTGTCGAGAAGATCGAACTTGCTTCGTTGGGAAGAAGATTAATTACTCTCGCAAAGCAAAGCCTGAATCAGAAAATCCGTGAAATAGAAAAAGAAATTGTTTACAATGAATACAAAGAACTTATAGGTGAAATTGTTGTTGGAGATATTTACCAGATACGGAAGAGCGATATTCTCGTTAATCATAACAAGAACGAACTGCTTCTTCCGCGAAACGAACAAATTCCTTTCGAAAGATACAAGAAAGGAGAAACGATACGTGCAATTGTTAAAGAAGTAAAGAAGGGTAACAGCGGACCGTTGATAATTATTTCAAGATCTGATAATATGTTTTTAAGAAGGCTGTTTGAAATTGAAATCCCTGAAATTTATGACGGCATAATTGAGATAAAAGCAATTGCCCGTGAACCCGGGGAAAGAGCTAAGGTAGCTGTGCAGTCTCAGGATGCAAGAATTGATGCTGTCGGTGCCTGTGTTGGTATGAAGGGAGTCCGGATTCATGCAATTGTCAGAGAATTGAATAATGAAAACATAGATGTTATTAATTATACTGAAGAACCGAAATTATATATTCAGCGATCTCTTGCACCGGCAAAAATTAAAGGTATAGAGCTAAATGAAGATGAAAAGAAAGCCGTGATAACTGCTGATTCGGACCAGGTGTCATTATTGGTTGGACGAAATGGCGTTAACATAAGATTAGCTATTAAAATAACCGGCTATGAAATAGAAATTCTCAGGGAAGAAAAACCGTATGAAGAATATGATGAGGATATCGAGCTGATTGATCTTAAGGAAGAATTAGGAGAAGAGGTATATGAAAAACTTATTAATCACCGTTACGATACAGCGCTGGAAGTTTTAACAGCCGGCGCAGCAAAGCTTATCGAAATAGAAGGCTTTGATGAAGAAAAAGCAAATAAGATAATTGAAGTTATTAAATCCCAGTTTGAAGAAGAAGAATAAAATTACTTTACTTTGTAATTGAATTATGGCCGAAGCAAAATCAAAAAATATAAAAGTTTATAAGCTCGCAACTGAGTACAATCTTTCTGCAGAAAATCTAATGGAATTTCTTCAGAACAAAGGATTTAATGTAAAGTCGCTTATGACCACTCTTAGTGATGAGATGATTGATGCTATAAATGCACACTTTAAAAAAGACATAGAGAAAGCAGAAAAGCATTACAAAAAAGTTGCGGAGTTTCATAAGAAGCGTGCTGAGAAAGCCATCCAGGAAGCCAAAGACTCCGGCAAAGAAATACAGGTTGTCGAAAATGTTCCTTCGGACTCAGCTGAAGAAATAAAAATCACTGATAAAAAGGAAACCTCAGCATCGGAAACTGCAGCTGAAAAAGAAAAGAAAAAAACTGAAGAACTTAGTGAACTGGAAAAATCTAAAGGTGATGGCAAGGATAAAAAAGAAGTTAAAGCAAAAGGACTAAAAGTAATTGGTAAAATGGATCTTCAGGAAACTAAGAAAACAAAACCTGAAGAGAAATCCGGGAAAGATGATAAGGAACAGGAGACGAGACCGGTAACGCGTAAAAAGCGAAAACCCAGAATGAAAAAGAAAGCAGATGAAGCACCTGTGGAAGAGTCACCTGTTGCGAAAAAAAGAAAACGTGTAAAGCGGTTTGAAATAAACGAACGTGAAGTGAAGGAAGCAATTCGTAAAACTTTAATGAGTATGGACGATCCCTCGGTTTCAGGCAGAGCAAGCTATAGGAAAAGGAAAAGAAAAGAACGTGAGGCACTCGAAGAAAAAAGACTTGAAGAAAAATCACTTGAAGGTTACAAGCTTAAGGTAAATGAATTCATTGCCGTAAATGAACTTGCTAACCTGATGAACGTCCCGGTCGCCGATGTAATTTCAAAATGTATTGAACTTGGGCTGATGGTTTCAATCAATCAAAGGCTTGATGTTGAAACAATTACTTTGGTGGCAGATGAGTTTGGATTTGAAGTTGAATTTCAAACAGAATATACCTCAGAACTTTTAGAAGATACTCCCGATGATCCTGATTCAATGGTTAGCCGGCCTCCCGTCGTTACAATTATGGGTCACGTCGATCATGGTAAAACTTCCTTGCTGGATTATATAAGAAGAACAAATGTAGTTGCAGGAGAATCCGGCGGAATTACACAGCATATAGGAGCTTATAAGGTTGATGTTGGAAATGGAAAATCAATCACATTTCTGGACACACCCGGACACGAAGCTTTTACTGCTATGAGAGCACGTGGAGCTCAGATAACAGACATCGTAGTTCTTATCGTTGCTGCTGATGATGCTGTTATGCCTCAAACTGTCGAAGCCATTAATCATGCACAAGCTGCAAACGTGCAAATTGTGATTGCAATAAATAAAATTGATAAACATGGTTCGAACATTGACAAAATTAAACAGCAGTTAGCAGACAGAAATATTCTCGTCGAAGGATGGGGAGGTAAATACCAGTGTGTTGAAATTTCGGCGAAGCAGGGTACAAACGTTGATAAACTGCTCGAGACTATTTTACTGGAAGCTGAAATGCTTGACAGAAAAGCTAATCCAAACAGATTGGCACGTGGTGTTATTGTTGAATCTGAACTTGATAAAGGAAGAGGAATAACCGGTACAATCCTGGTTCAAAAAGGAACTTTAAAAATTGGTCATCCGTTCATTGCCGGGATTTACCAGGGAAAAGTCAGAGCTATGTTTGATGAAAGAGGCAACAAAGTATTTGAAGCTCCTCCATCAACACCCGTCCAGGTGCTTGGTTTTGAAGGCGCTCCGCAGGCAGGCGATACATTTGTTGCCGTTGAATCTGAAAGAGCAGCAAGAGAAATTGGATTGAAGAGACAGCAGTTGAAACGTGAACAGGATCAAAAACAAATTCATTACATTACTCTTGACGAAATAGCAAAACAAATAAGTATCGGCGGGGTTAAAGAGCTTCCGCTTATCGTCAAAGGAGATGTTGATGGATCAGTAGAAGCACTTGCAGATTCTCTTATGAAATTATCTAAGGAAGAAGTCATAATAAAAGTTATTCATAAAGGGGTTGGCGGAATTTCTGAGAGCGATGTTCTTCTTGCAGATGCTTCAAAAGCAATTATCATCGGTTTTCACGTAAGACCTAACCTTAATGCACGCAAACTCGCAGAAAAAAATAAAGTTGATATCAGGTTTTACAATGTTATTTATGATGCAATTAATGAAGTCAAATCTGCGCTTGAAGGATTACTATCGCCTATTCTTTCTGAGGAAGTTGTTGCAACTGTGGAAGTCAGAGACGTTTTTAAAGTTCCTAAGTTCGGCACAATTGCAGGCTGTTATGTTCTTGAAGGGAAAATACACAGGAACAATAAAATCAGGCTGATACGCGAAGGCATTGTAATTCATGAGGGTGAAATAGGCAATTTAAAAAGATTTAAAGATGATGTTCGGGAAGTTGATGCCGGATATGAATGCGGACTGAACGTGGCAAACTACAATGATGTTAAAGTCAGCGATATAATTGAAGCATATAAAATTGTCGAAACTAAAAAGACTCTTGCCTGATTAATCATAACTAACTGTCTAATTTAACCAGTCAATTTCAGCAAACAATGTCATCACACAGAATTGATAAAGTAGAAAAGCTCATTAAAGAAGAAATCAGCAGCATTTTTTTACAAAAGATTAATGAACCGGAACTTGGCTTTTTAACAATTACGAACGTAAAAATAAGTCCCGATTTAAAAGTTGCCAGAGTATATTTTTCCGTTTTCGAAAAAGAAAAAAGAGAATTTGCACTGGAAAAAATTAACAGCAAACTGAAATTTATCCGGTCCGAGCTTGCACACAGAATCAGCATAAAATTTGTTCCAGAGTTAAAATTTTTTATTGATGATTCGCTTGATTATGTTGAAAAGATTGAAGTATTAATTGACAGAATTCATAAACAGGATGATAACAAAAAGCACGAATGATTTTAAAAGTCTGGATTTTACTACCGGCGAAGTAATTCTAATCGACAAACCTCCTTATTGGTCATCTTACAAAGTTGTTCACAAGGTTAAGAATGCAGCCCGATCAAAAAAAGTTGGTCATGCCGGTACATTAGATCCTATGGCAACAGGTCTGTTGATTTTGTGCACAGGAAAAAAAACAAAAGAAATTTACAAGTATCAGGCTCTCAGAAAAACCTATACGGGCATAATTACTTTAGGTAAAAGTTCTCCCTCGATGGATATGGAAACGGAAATAAGTGAACACGAAATTCCGGCAGATTTAGATGAGAAAATTATTTTCTCAGTCAGAGACCTGTTCCTTGGAGAAATTGAACAAACTCCCCCGATGTATTCTGCATTAAAAGTTAATGGACAAAGACTCTATCAGCTTGCCAGGAAAGATAAAACCATTGAGAGAATACCACGACTGGTTACGATCGAAGAGTTTAAATTAACCAAAGTGGAAATTCCCGAAATACATTTTGAAATAACATGTTCAAAAGGAACTTATATCAGGGTAATCGCAAATGATTTTGGTGATAAATTAGGCTGCGGAGGAATTCTAAGCAGTCTCAGAAGAACTAAAATTGGCGATTTTAATGTTAACGAAGCAATCAAAATTGAAGAATTCATATCGAGGGCAGAAGTTGTTCCGGAATAACTATAAGCAGCTTATTTTTAAGGAATTATGCAAGCTAGAATTCTTTTATATTCTTTTAAAAAACCATATATTTGAAACCTTTAGATTAAGTCAGACATAGTATGCAGATTTTTAATGATTTAACTGAGATTCGGAGAAATGATAACAACATAGTTACTCTGGGCACTTTTGATGGGATTCATTTAGGACATAGACAAATAATAGAAACAGTTGTTGAAAAAGCTAAATATTCTTCTGGAAATAGTTTTTTAATCACATTCGATCCTCATCCCCGGAAAATTGTCTCTTCTGATAATCGGTTACAATTATTAAACACTCTGACTGAGAAGATAGAAATTTTAGCTTCGCTTGGAATTGAAAATTTGTTTATAGTTAATTTTACAAAAGAGTTTTCACAACAATCTCCGGATGAATTTATACTTAAATATCTTATAAACGGAATTGGATTGAGAGAGGCTGTTATTGGATATGATCATCATTTCGGAAAAGGACGCGGCGGAGACATTGAAAGACTAAAAGAATTTAGCAGTAAAAATAAATTTACCATAACTGCAATTCCCGGATATAAAATTGGCGAAGAAGTTGTTAGCAGCACAAAGATAAGAAATGCATTATTAGGCGGGGATATTTTAACAGCTAACAGAATGCTTGGTCGCCATTATTCTTTTACCGGGAAAGTTGTTCAAGGCGATAAAAGAGGCAGAGAGCTTGGTTTTCCCACTGCCAATTTGAAAATTGAAGATGCAGATAAGCTTTTACCACAAATTGGAATTTATGCTGTCGAATGTGTTATCGATGAACAAAAATATTACGGTTTACTGAGTATTGGAAACAGGCCTACATTCCATGATGCCGGTGAGGTTATCCCTGAAGTTTATATCTTCGACTTCGATAAAAATATTTATGGAAAATCTGTTAAAGTTAATTTGGTAGAAAGAATCCGCAATGAACAGAAATTTTCTTCAGCGGAAGAACTGATTCAACAAATGAATAAAGACAAAGAAGTTGGACTTGAAATTTTAAGTAAGCTAATTAATTAACTCTGGTTGCTGTCTTAAACAGGACAGATTTACTGGGATTATATTGTATAATTAAATAAAGGTTAAATAATGACAAAAGAAGAAAAGCTGGAAGTAATTAAAAAGTACGGGCAAAAGGAAAACGATTCGGGAAGATCTGAAGTACAGATTGCACTGTTAACTAAAAGAATCAACGATCTTACGGACCACTTCGATAAGCATAAAAAAGATCATCACTCAAGAAGAGGATTAATGATGATGGTTGGCAAAAGAAGACGCCTGCTCGATTATCTTGGAGCAAAAGATATCGAAAGGTACAGATCAATAATCAAAGAATTGAACATAAGGAAATAGGGTAATATAAATGTTAGTAAAAAAAGAAATTGAAATTGGCGGGAAGATATTTTCGATAGAGACCGGTAGATTTGCCAAACAGGCAAATGGTTCCGTTATGGTTCGTTACGGGGATACGATGGTTCTCGTTACTGCTGTGGCTTCAGAAGAAGCTAAAGAAGACCAGGATTTTTTCCCGCTTCAGGTTGAGTACAGAGAAAAAACATCTGCTGCAGGAAAGTTTCCCGGTGGATTTATTAAAAGAGAAGGCAGACCTACCGAAAAGGAAATTCTAAGCTCGCGCTTGATCGACAGACCATTAAGACCACTTTTCCCAAAGGATTTTAAAAATGAAACCCAGGTGATAGCATTTGTCCTTTCATATGATGGACAAAATGATGCTGATGTGTTAAGTGCAACTGCAGCATCGGCTGCGTTAACAGTTTCAAATATCCCATTTGATGGACCAATTGCTGAAGTAAGGGTTGGAAGAATCGAAGGAAATTTTATAGTCAACCCGACTCATGAAGAATTAATTAAAAGTGATATGGAATTGGTTGTTGCCGGAACTCACGACTCGATCATGATGGTTGAAGGTGAATCTAAAGAAGTATCAGAGCAGGATCTTCTTAATGCATTAAAGTTTGCTCATCAGGAAATAAAAAAACTTGTTCAGCTCCAGATTGAATTAAGGAATGAAGCCGGTAAAACCAAATGGGAAGTAAAAGAGAAAGCAGCGGACAAGTCACTTTTAAAAGATGTTAAAGCTCTTGCCGAATCCAAACTTAAAGCAATAGTTTATTCTGTTCTTAAGAAAGATGATAGATCAGCGAAAAACTATGAACTGCTTGATGAAGTTAAAAACTCATTAAAAGAAAAATATCCTGAACAGGAAAAAGTTATTGCAGAAATTCTTCATGATATGGAAAAAGAATTAATGCGAACCCGCATTCTTAAAGAAGGAATCAGGCTGGATGGAAGAGACACAACACAGGTAAGACCAATTACCATCGAGCTTGGAATTTTACCGAGAACTCATGGCTCGGCACTTTTTACACGCGGAGAAACTCAAAGTTTAACCACAGTCACCCTTGGTACAAAAGGTGACGAACAGATTATTGACGGTTTACGCGAAGAATATACCAAGAAATTTATGCTTCATTATAACTTTCCTCCTTTCAGTGTTGGCGAAGTTGGAAGGATGACCGGAGTTGGCAGACGCGAAATCGGGCATGGCAATCTTGCTGAAAGAGCGTTGAAAATAGTTTTTCCGGCTGAAGATAAATTTCCTTACACAGTGCGGATAATTTCAGATATACTTGAATCAAACGGTTCATCTTCAATGGCAACTGTTTGTGCTGGTTCGCTTGCAATGATGGATGCCGGAGTTCCAATACAAAAAGCAGTTTCCGGAATTGCGATGGGACTAGTAAAAGAAGGAGAACAATTCTCAATTCTTTCTGATATTCTTGGCAACGAAGATCATCTTGGCGATATGGATTTTAAAGTTGCAGGTACTAATTCCGGAATTACAGCATTCCAGATGGATATAAAAATCCAGGGCATCTCCTTCGAAATAATGGAAAAAGCTTTGCACCAGGCAAAGGAAGGAAGACTTCACATTCTTGAAAAAATGAATGAAGTTATAAAAGAGCCTAATGCAAATCTTTCAGAGTATGCCCCGAGATTAATTTCAATGAAGGTTGAAACCGATCAGATCGGTTTAGTGATTGGTCCTTCTGGCAAAACAATCCAGGGAATGCAAAGGTTATTCGCGGTTGAAATTTATATCGAGGATGATGGTACTATTAATATAGCATCGCCAAACAAGGAGAATGCTCTTAAATGTAAAGAGTACATTAAAAAATTAACTGCTACTCCCGAGGTTGGTGAGACTTATGACGGAGTAGTAACCAAGCTGATGGATTTCGGAGCATTTGTTGAAATACTTCCCGGTAAAGAAGGATTACTCCATATTTCACAGATAGATAACAAACGAGTCGAAAAAGTCAGCGACTATTTCAAACCCGGTGATAAAGTTACTGTTAAGGTTCTTAAAGTTGAAAATGGAAAATATTCTCTTAGCAGAAAAGATTTGCTTAATGAAAGCAGCAAAGAGAAAAGTAAACCGGTTTTGAATTAAAAAGTTTTTTCAAAATAATTTTGATGTTTTAGCTCTTCTATGTACAAAATAATAAACTACATAAGCGGGCTTTCTATAATTCATATTTTAATTCCTTCTTTGGTTAAGGACTTTGAAGAAGGAATCGAGGGCTTTATAAGTTTTAAAATGAAATGTTTAATTTCATTCAGAGAGTTTATACTTTATGGTAAAAGAAATTATAATAAATTCTTCATCTACCCAAACGCGTGTCGCGATTACGGAAGATGGAAATTTAGTCGACTTCTTTGTCGATTATCCTGAAAGCAGGAGAACAGTAGGTGATATATATCTGGGGAAAGTTGCAAGGGTTATTCCCGGTATGCGCGCTGCATTCATTGATATCGGGATGAAGCACGACGCCTTCCTTCATTTTTCAGACATTGGTGACAGGACTCAGCAGCTTCAGGATATGATTGGAGATGAAGATACGGATGTTGATGATGATGATGATTCTCCTGCAGGCAATGGTTCCAAACCGGCACAAACCGAAACCAGTCATGTTCCTCCGAAGCTGCACAAAGCAGAAAAAATACTTGTCCAGATTATTAAAGAACCTGTTAATAATAAAGGCGTAAGAGTAACATCTTCAATTTCACTGCCCGGAAGATTTTGCGTTCTCCTTCCGTATGATAATAATGTCGGCGTTTCAAAAAAAATTACGGATTACCGCGAAAGAAAAAGACTCAGATCTATTGCCCGGCAAATCATTCCTCATAATTATGGTTTAATAATCCGCACCGTTGCACAGGGTCAGCCGGAAGAATCGTTAAAGGATGATCTGAATCTACTGATGAAAACCTGGTCCGAAATTGAAAGTTCAGCCAAATCTGAAGAACCTCCGTCTTTAATTTATCAGGATTTAAATACCACCGTCAGCGTTATCCGGGATCTGTTCAACTCAGATGTTTCAAAAGTTTTTATTGATTCAAAAAAACTTCATAAGCAAATAAAGAACTATGTTCACATTGTTCAGCCTTCGATGGAAGAAAAAGTAGAGCCGTATAAATCTTCAGGAAATATTTTCGATTCATTCAATATAGAATCTCAGATAAAAACCCTGATGGGAAGGAAAGTCGTTCTGCCCAGCGGAGGATACTTAATCATAGAACATACTGAAGCGATGGTTGTTATTGATGTTAACAGCGGGAGATATGCAAAGAACAAGGAACAGGAATTAAATTCACTGAAAACAGACCTAGAAGCTTCACGCGAAGTTGCAAGACAGCTCAGGCTTCGTGATATCGGGGGAATAATCGTCATTGATTTTATTGATCTTGAAGATGAAAAAAACCGCAAGAAAGTTTATGATGAGTTAAGAAAAGAATTCAGGAAAGACAGGGCAAAGGTTTCAATATTGCCGATGTCTGAATTCGGTCTTATACAGATAACCCGCCAGCGGATAAGACAAAATATTATCCAGACAATGAAAGATGTTTGTCCTGTGTGTTTGGGTACAGGATTATTGACAAAAGAATCACACGTTGTTTATGATCTTGAAAACTGGCTGAAAAAATTCAGAAGAAATTCTAAAGAGCGGAAATTAATTATAAAATGTCATCCGTTTACCGCAGCAAACATGAAGGAAGGGAAAATCAAGTCGCTAACTAAACTTCAATTTAAGTATCTTACATTTATAAAAGTTGAAGAAGATGAAAGTATTTCTCCCGGCAGGTTTAGGTTCTTCTCAGTTAAAACGGGTGAAGAGCTGACAAAGGATTTTGAATAAAAATTAAAATCTTAAGTGTTATGGCATTCTTATTAATAATAAAATTTTTATAATAATATGAAAAAAACTAGGTTCAATAATATGCATCGTCAGGCAGGTGCAAAGCTTGTCGAGTTTGCCGGCTATGAAATGCCCATCCAATATTCATCAATAATTGCGGAACACAAAGCCGTAAGGAATTCTGTTGGTGTATTTGATGTGTCGCACATGGGAGAAATTTTTATTTCCGGCGAAAAAGCATTGGACTTTGTTCAGCACATTACAATCAACGATGCTTCAAAATTATTTCCCGGCAGAATTCAGTATTCTGCAATGTGCTTCAGTGATGGGGGAATAGTTGATGACCTGCTTGTTTATATGATTTCCGAAACAGAGTTTATGCTAGTCGTAAATGCTTCAAACATTGATAAAGATTTTAACTGGATGGTAAGCAATAATAAATTCGGTGTTAAAATTGAAAACAGGAACGATGACTATTCGTTGCTGGCTGTTCAGGGTCCGAATTCAAAAAAAGTCGTTCAAAAACTTATGAGCTCAGATCTTGATCTGGAATACTATCACTTCAGAAAAGATAAAGTCGCCGGAACTGAAATGATAATTTCGCGCACAGGTTACACTGGCGAACTTGGCTACGAGCTTTATTTCAGGGGTAATGAAAAAGTTGCAGAAAAAATCTGGGAAAAAATATTTGAAGACGGTGAAGAGTTTTCTATTCAACCGGTTGGATTAGCGGCAAGAGATTCGCTCAGGCTTGAAATGGGATTCTGTTTATATGGGAACGATATTGATGAAACAACTAACCCGATTGAAGCAGGTCTTGGCTGGATTACGAAGTTTGATAAAGGAGATTTTATCGGCAAGGATGCTATACTGAAAGTAAAAAATAATGCACTAAAAAGGAAACTTGTAGCTTTAATCTCGGATGAAAAAACTTTTCCGCGGCATGGTTACGATATTACGCTTAACCAGAAAAAAATCGGAAATGTGACCAGCGGAACAGTCAGCCCGGTGCTCGACAAACCGGTCGCACTTGGTTATGTCGATTCCGATTACAAAGCATTAGATACCATAGTAAATTTTTTGATAAGAGGAAAAGAAGTTCCGGCAAGAGTTGTTAAACTGCCTTTTGTTAAAACACAAAATTAAATAAGAAGATGAAAATTAATGTACTATATTCGCCGCAGAACGCCGATGATCTTTACTTTACAGAAAAAACCACTGTAGTCATTGATGTTCTTCGTGCATCATCAACAATAATCGCAGCAATTGAGAACGGTGCGAAAGAAGTTATTCCTGTTTCCACAGTGGAGTTTGCAGTAAAGGTCTCCGGAGGAATGTTTGGCGGACAAACACTTCTTTGCGGCGAAAGAAACGCCAAAAAGATTGAAGGCTTTGCTCTTGGCAATTCACCATCCGAATACACTAAAAAACTAATCGAGGGCAAGTCGATTGTTTTTTATACAACAAATGGTTCAAAGGCAATTTTAAAAGCTAAATTTTCTGAAAATTTATTTATCTGCACATTCAACAATCTGACCGCTGTTGCAAAACATTTAATTAAGCTGAATAAGAATGTTGAAATACTTTGTGCCGGAAACAATAATTTATTTTCTCTGGAAGATTCAGTCTGTGCAGGCAGATTAATCAGGGAGATTGTTTTTCTTAACAGTGAAACTCTGCTTTCAGATTCTGCAAAAGGTGCCTGGGCACTTGAAATGGAATTCGGTAAAAATACACTCCAGATGTTGAAGAACTCCGAACATGGTGAGATATTAATTAAAAATGGATTCGAAGAAGATTTGAAATATTGCGGTATCCACAACAGCAGCAGCACTATCCCGGTTTTAAAAGGAAACGTATTGAAAGCAATGACTGATAATTAAACCCCGGCTTATGTTTTATGGCAATCAGAAAAAAAGCTGTTCACAGGAACGAAAAAAAACCAAATGGAAATAAATTTTTTTCCGTCACCTCAGAGAAGAAAAAAAAGATACTCGGGATATTTCTTATCATTCTATCAGCCTTCACTCTTCTTGCCGTAATATCTTACAGCCGGCGGGATGAAGCACTGCTTAACAATTTTTTCGGCGATGTGTTTTCCGTTTTTGGAGCAAAATCCGAAACATATAACTGGCTTGGGATTATCGGTGCACATATTGCTCATTTTCTCATCACTTTAACAACAGGTTATTTTTCCGTAGCTTTTTCTGTAATGTTTTTTCTGTGGGGACTTTCGTTCTTTAAGAAATTTTCATTCAAATTCATCATACATACCTCTAATTTTTTACTCCTTGTTGCAATCATCTTATCAACTTTTTTTGGATTGTTAAAAGTTAACTACGGCATATTTCATTCGACTTACGAATTATCAGGTGCTGCCGGAGATTATTTCGGAAAATTACTTGGCGGATTGTTCGGTGGAATTGGCGGTATGTTCGTTCTTTTATTTGCATTTATAACCCTGCTGATTCTAGCCTTCGATATAAAAATTGAGAAATTTATTCAGCTGCTGGCGGGTTTTTTTTCACCTTCATCCGAGACTCAAATTAAAATAAACAATGCGGATGATTCAAAGGATACAAATCTTGATAAAATTAAGATGCTTGGCTTGGGAAAAAATAAAAAGAAAAAAAATAAAGAAGGAATTTTTTCAGCTGCAGGAGACTTAATGAGCAAAGAAGCTGAAACACAAACGAATATCAGGATAATAAGAAGAGATGAAGAGGATTTACAGGACGATGATGATGATTATGTAAAAGAAGAAACAAAAAAAGTTGACCTGAAAAAAACCGGGGAAGCACCACCAACTGATTTTGATACAGAAGAAAATCTTCCGGAACCCTGGGAAGAAAATATTGACTTTGAATTAGCCGGGCTTGATTTACTTTCTCCTGCTCCTGAAGAAAATATTAAAGTTGCCGAAGCGGAGCTAAAAAGAAATGCCGAACTGCTCAAAGAAAAATTAAAACTGTTCGATATTGAAATAGAAGATATTTCAGTAACACCCGGTCCTGTTGTTACACTATATGAAATAGTTCCTGCACCCGGCGTTAAGATCAGTAAAATAGTCGGGCTTGAAAATGATATTGCTCTTGCATTGTCAGCCAAAGGAATCAGGATCATTGCACCGATTCCCGGTAAAGGAGCGATCGGTGTGGAAATTCCGAATGCTGAAGCTGCACTTGTTAATGCCCGTTCCGTACTAAGTAAAATTTATGATTCAAAAGCTGAACTGCCGCTTGCTCTTGGAAAAACTATCAGCGGAGATGTTTACCTTGCTGACCTTGCACTAATGCCACATTTGCTTATTGCAGGCTCTACCGGTTCCGGGAAAAGCGTTGGAATAAATATGATTATATGCAGCATTTTGTTTTCCAAACATCCTTCTGATATTAAATTCATTTTAGTCGATCCGAAAAAAATTGAATTGTCTTTTTATAACAAACTGCGAAGACATTATCTTGCAGTTTCACCTGACCTGGATGAGGAAATTATAACAGCACCGCAGAATGCAGTGCTGATGCTCAAATCTGTTGAGATTGAAATGGAAAAGCGTTATGACAGGCTTGCCAAAGCAGGAGTAAGAAATATTGTTGATTATAATAAAAAAATTTCTGACAAAGCATTAAGACCGCGGGATACAGAAACTATAAAACATCATCATCTGCCATATCTTGTTGTTATAATTGATGAGCTGGCGGATCTTATGATCACTGCAGGAAAAGATGTTGAAGAACCGATAACACGTCTCGCTCAGCTTGCACGTGCAGTCGGGATTCATCTTGTTCTTGCAACACAAAGACCATCAGTGAATGTAATAACCGGAGTTATCAAAGCGAATTTCAGCTCGCGTATTGCATACCAGGTTGCGACTAAAATTGATTCGAGAACAGTGCTTGACATGAATGGAGCTGAACAGCTTTTAGGAAGAGGAGATATGCTTTTTCAGCCGACGGGTTCACCCAAACCGATAAGAATGCAGAATGCTTTTATAACCACTGATGAGGTTGAAAAAATTACAAATCACATTTATTCACAGCCGGCATTTTCAAAACCTTATTTTCTTCCGTCGATATATGATAAGAAAAAAGGCGGCTCATCAGGATTTATTTCTGACCTCGATCCAATGTTTGAAGAGGCGGCAAGAGTCATTGTTCGTCACCAGCAAGGTTCTGTATCTTTACTGCAAAGAAAGCTGAAGCTTGGATATTCACGGGCTGCAAGAATTGTTGATCAGCTTGAGGAGGCAGGAATAGTTGGTCCGAATGACGGAAGTAAAGCCAGGCAGGTAATAATTGAAAATGAAGAACAGCTCGAAACTATTTTAAGATCCTTATAAAGCGGAGATTATACATGTTTAAATTTTTTGTTAACGTAATATTTCTTGTCTTTGTTTTTTATCAATTGACTGTGTTTTCACAAACTGATGCAGAGGTATTATTAAAAAAAGTCCAAACTAAATTAAATAGTATAGAGGATTTAAGCGCGGACTTTAAACAATCCATCGGCGAAAAATTAAATCTCAAAGGAAAAATTTATTTTAAGCAACAGGATAAGCTGAGATTTGAAATGGATAACGTCCTGATAATTTCTGACGGCGAAACTTCCTGGAATTATAATAAAAAAGAAAACAAGGTTATAATTTTAGAAAACATTGAGGAGGTAAATCATTTCTCAATAAGAAAAATTGTTTACGATTATCCTGAAAAATGTATACTAAGCTCCGGTGTAGTTGATGGAACAAGTGTACTTACT
>Ga0137461_1000088_pt1 | contig 19008 bp, 16 predicted proteins | sample EasRivERMGT746_2_FD_104650 | JGI IMG/M metagenome (GOLD analysis project Ga0137461, IMG submission 104650) | Soil microbial communities from meander-bound floodplain in the East River, Colorado, USA - East River MetaG ERMGT746_2 | ecosystem: Environmental > Terrestrial > Soil > Floodplain ... | reverse complement strand
TTACCCGCGAGCTGTTGGAAATCGTCGGCACGGCGGAAGCGTTGAAATAAGAGTTTCGGGTTTCGGGTCTCGGGTTAACGCGGAACCAGGAATTCGAAACGATTTTAGAAGCGGAGGTTTTAACAAGATGAGTACGGGCAAGCTCACCCAGGTTTTGGGTGCGGTCGTCGACGTCGAGTTTTCCGGCGGCGCGCTGCCGCCGATTTACAACGCGCTCAAGATCAGCAATCCGGCGATCAGCGACGCCGAGTGGAATCTGGTTGTCGAAGTGGCGCAGCATTTGGGTGAGAACACCGTGCGCTGTATCGCCATGGATACGACCGAGGGTTTGGTGCGCGGCATGGATGTGATGGATACCGGGGCGGGTATCAGCGTGCCGGTGGGCGAGGAAACCTTGGGCCGGATTCTCAACGTGATTGGCGAACCGGTCGATGAAGGCGGCCCGATCAATGCCAAGAAAACTTCTCCCATTCACCGTTCCGCGCCCGAATTCGTCGATCAAGAAACCAAAATTCAGGCGTTCGAAACCGGCATCAAAGTCGTTGATTTACTCGCGCCCTACGCGCGCGGCGGCAAAGTCGGTCTGTTCGGCGGCGCCGGCGTCGGCAAGACGGTTATTCTGATGGAACTGATCAACAACGTCGCCATGAAACATGGCGGTTATTCGGTTTTCGGCGGCGTCGGCGAGCGTACCCGTGAAGGAAATGACCTCTGGCTCGAAATGAAAGAGTCCGGCGTTATCAACAAAGCTTCCCTTGTCTACGGCCAGATGAACGAGCCGCCCGGAGCGCGCGCCCGCGTCGCCTTGACCGCTTTGACTTTAGCAGAGTACTTCCGCGACGACGAAGGGCGCGACGTTTTGCTGTTCTTGGACAACATCTTCCGGTTCACGCAGGCGAACTCCGAAGTCTCGACCTTGCTCGGTCGCATGCCTTCGGCCGTCGGTTATCAGCCGACTTTGGCGACTGACTTGGGCGAGTTGCAGGAGCGTATTACCACCACACGCAAAGGTTCGATCACTTCGGTTCAGGCGATTTACGTCCCCGCTGACGACTTGACCGACCCGGCGCCGGCGACGACCTTTGCGCATTTGGATGCGACCACGGTTCTTTCGCGCCAGATCGCCGAGCTAGGTATTTATCCGGCGGTGGACCCGCTCGATTCGACCTCGCGCATTCTCGATCCGCACGTCGTCGGCCAGGAACATTATGATGTCGCCCGTTCGGTGCAGTTGATCTTGCAGCGCTATAAAGACTTGCAGGACATCATCGCGATTCTCGGCATGGACGAGCTTTCCGAAGACGATAAGTTGACCGTCGCGCGCGCCCGCAAAGTGCAGCGTTTCCTATCGCAGCCGTTCCACGTCGCCGAACAGTTTACCGGCATACCGGGGGCTTATGTCGAATTGAAAGACACGATCCGCGCCTTCAAAGAAGTGGTCGAAGGCAAGCATGATGACATCCCCGAACAGGCTTTCTACATGGTCGGCACCATCGAGCAGGCCCAAGAGAAAGCCAAGAAGATGGCGGCGGCGTAACGCGTATGCGATCTGATTTAACGATTTGAACTGCTTGAACGGATTGAACGGCTGGAACGAAAAGTAGCTTCTCGTTCAAAAAGTTCAAAACGTTCAAGCCGTTCAAAGTCGGATTCAACGCCAGTAAAACAAAGAAGAAGATGGCAGACAAGATCAGACTTAGAGTGGTGACGCCGAGCCGGCTCATGTTCGACGAAGAAGTCGACGAGGTGACTGCGATCGGTGAGCTGGGCGAGTTCGGCGTGCTGCCCAATCATATTTCTTTTCTCTCGACGCTGGTGCCCGGCGAGATGAGTTACAAGCAGGGCGCCAATAAGCGCATGCTGGCGGTGAGCGGCGGTTATGCCGAGGTGTTGGACAACGTGATGACCGTGTTGGCGCCGGCCGCCGAATTCGGCGCCGAGATTGACAGTGCGCGCGCCCAGCGCGCCAAGGAGCGGGCTGAAAAGCAGTTGGCCGAGGTCAACCGCGAAGAGAAGGATTTTGAACTGGCCGAAGTGGCGCTGCAGCGGGCGCTGGTGCGGCTCCAGGTTGCTAGTAAAGAAGCAAGACGATAAGTAAATAGGCAAAGAGCAAGCAGTAAGGAGGAAGTTTTATGGCCGAAGCAGCCAAACAAGAACCGATAATCACCATGTGGAGTAAAGAGTTCACCTACGACCGGTGGATGAAGTCGAAAGGTATTCCGATCCACACGGGCTACTATATCCCGGATCTCCGCACCGTCGAGTTGGAATGGTGGGAAGAGCGAGGCTGCAAAGCCGCGTTCATTCAGCTCCTGGGCCAGGAAGGCGTCAGCGCCGCGCGCGTGACCGAAGTTCCTCCCGGCAAATCGTTGCCGCCGGTTAAATTCGCTCTCGATGAAATCGTTTACGTTTGCTCCGGCCGCGGCTTGACCACGGTGTGGTCCGGCGAGGGTAAAGCGAAGAAAAACTTCGAGTGGCAAGAACACTCGATGTTTCTGGTGCCGCGCAACCACTGGCATGTCTTCAGCAATATGACCGGCGACAAACCGGTTAAGCTTTTTCACTACAGCTACATGCCGATGGCGATGTCCGCGTTGCCCGAACCCGACATGTATTTCAACAATCCCTACGAGTCAAAGATTACCGCCGATCAAGGCGATTTTTACTCGGAAGCGAAAATGGTTCAGGCCAAGGATGCCGATGAAGGTCTGGGCATGCGCGCTTTCTGGTACGGCAACTTTTTCCCCGACATGCGCGCCTGGAACAAGCTCGACGCCAACGAACGGCGCGGCGCCGGCGGTAAGAGCGTGTTCATGCAGTTCCCCAATTCCGAACTCACCGCCCATATGTCGGTGTTCGCGCCCAAGACCTACAAGAAGGCGCATCGTCATGGTCCGGGCCGCGCGATCATCATTCCCGCCGGCGAAGGCTATTCGATCATGTGGGAAGAGGGCAAGGAAAAGGTCGTCTGCCCGTGGCAAGAGTGCTCCATGGTGACGCCGCCGAACAAGTGGTTCCATCAGCATTTCAACGCCGGCGGCGACATGGCGCGCTATCTCGCGCTTCATCCGCCGATGCAGTTCCACGGCCACGCGGAGAAGGTCGAGGACCGCGCTAAAGACCAGATCGAGTATCCCAACGAGGATCCGTTCGTGCGCAAGAAGTTCGAAGAGGAGTTGGGCAAGCGCGGCATCAAGAGCATCATGCCGGATGAATGTTACAGCGACCCGGACTACGAATGGTCCAAGGCGATGGGCAAGCAATAGATTGCCAGTAACTACCAACAAGTTTGCTTACAGAATCCCCGCTCCAACGAGCGGGGATTCCTGTTATTGGACCGGAGTATTCATGGGGTTGCGATCGAGGCACAACCCTTCCGGAGCGAAGCCAAAGCGGTGTTGCCTTGAACATGCGATCATGTCGCAGTGCCATGTGAGGCGACGCAAAAAGGTCACACAACGTGCCGAGCGTCGGGCAGACGATGAACCATTGGCGCTGATGGCTTCGCTCCTCCAGGATTGCACCTCGATCGAAGCAACGTTGGGAGTTTTCGCGCTAGTGTGAACAAATAAGGTAAGAAAAAAATGGCAGATATACAGAGGCTAAAGATGCACGACGATATCTACGATCACGACCATCCGGATAATTTCATCATCGGAGAGGACGAGATTGTCACCGACATCGAAGGGTTGGAGATGTTCTCGCTGAAAAGCGTGGGCATCGACATAGGCTCGTCGACGTCGCACCTGATCTTCTCGCATATTACGCTGCGCCGCGAAGGCGCGTCGTTGTCCGGCAAGTTCCGGGTCACCGGTCGCGAGGTGCTCTATCGCTCGCCGATTATGCTGACGCCCTACACTTCGACGACCAAGATTGACACCGACAAAGTGAACCAGTTTATTCAAGACGCTTACAAAGAGGCCGGCTTGACGCCGGAGGATGTCGACACTGGCGCGGTGATCATCACCGGCGAAGCTTTGAAAAAAGAAAACGCCCAACCGATTGTTGAGAACTTCGCCAAATACTCCGGTAAGTTTATCTGCGCGGCGGCGGGCCATAACCACGAGGCGCTACTGGCCGCTTACGGTTGCGGCGCGGTGGACCTATCGAAGGGCGAGCACAAGACCGTACTCAATGTCGACATGGGCGGCGGCACGACGAAATTCTCTCTGGTGGAAGACGGCGTGGTGACGCAGACCGCGGCGATTAGCATCGGCGCGCGGCTAATCGCTTTCGATGAGAAAGATCAAATTACCCGCATCGAAGATCCGGGCCGGACGATGATGATCGAGCTGGGCCATAAGGTCGAGATCGGCCAGAAGATCAGCGAGAAAATGAAAGAAGACTTTGGCGCCTACATGGCGAAGATTCTTTTCGAGATCATTGAAGAGGGGCCGCATTCGCCGATGGCGAGCGCCTTGATGGTGACGCCGCCGTTCGTCAACTACCGTGGCTTCAAGCAGATTCAGCATATTGTTTTTTCCGGCGGTGTTTCCGAGCATGTCTACGACCGCGATGCGAAATCCTACGGCGACATCGGTCCGGTACTCGGCCGAAATATGCGCGAGTATTTGAAGAAATTGCCGAAGGATATTTTGCGCGAGCCCATCGAGGGTATTCGCGCCACGGTTATCGGCGCCGGCGAGTACACGATCCAAGCGAGCGGCAACACCAGCTACGTCTCCAACGAGAAGGCGCTGCCGGTGCATGGACTCAAAGTCATTCAAGCGCCGATTCGCGACGGCGAGTCGGTGGCCGAAGCGATCAAACAGTCGCTTAGAAAGTTTGACTTGAGCCGGTTCACGTCGGGCTTGGCCTTGTCTTTAACCGTGAGCGGCGTGCCCGACTACCAATCGGTCAGGCGCATCGCTGAAGGCGTGGCGCAGATTCTCAAAGAAGCCGACGATGCCAAATGCCCGCTCTATTTGACTCTCGACTTGGACATAGCCAAGTCGCTGGGCGCCATACTTAGGGATGAACTCAAAGTCACCCGTGATATCATCGCCATCGACGGCATCGAAGTTGGCGATTTGGATTACATCGACATCGGCGAGTGCTTGGGGATTACCGAAGTGATTCCCGTCACCGTCAAGTCGCTGATGTTTCCGACAACGCCGAGCGATTGAAGGCGTCTCGCATTTATTTTCTGTTCCTATCTTAGAATTCCTTTCCCCTTGATGGGGAAAGGTTAGGATAGGGGTGACGAATCGGCAGAGATGTTCCGTGCGGAGCACCCCTACTCTAACTTTCCAGCATCAAGGGGGAGAGGACTCGGAGGCCGCCGTATGAGTGCCCCTCATCGGCCCGCCTCCTAATTTTCAATTAGACCATGGCCGAATACTACGCTTTCCAAGCCGCGCTGTGCTTTTCAATCGCTCACGTTCTCATCCGGCGCGGTCTGGTCGGTTCCAACGCGCTCACCTGTTCACTGATCTCGCTGGCGACCACCGCGGCGATTTTTTGGCTGTTAGTTCTAATCTTGATTCCCCTATCCGCGCTGTGGACGCCGGCCATCGGTTACTTTATCGCCGCTGGTATCTTCGCGCCGGCGATCGGCCAGACTTTGGGCTACATCGGCATCGAACGGATCGGCGTGGCGCGCTCGACACCGATCGTCAACTCAGCGCCGATCTTTTCATCGAGCTTCGCGGTGTTATTTTTAGGCGAAGTGTGGACGGCTCAGAATATTCTCGGCACGCTGTCGGTTATTATCGGTGTGATCATACTGTCCTCCGGCAAAGCGTCCGAGCGCGAGTGGCGTAAGCTCGACATTCTCTACCCGCTCTTGGGCGCGGTCGCCTTCGGCATCTCGACGACTCTAAGAAAATCCGGCTTATCGGTATTGCATATTCCGTTGTTGGGCGCGGCGGTGACCGTCGGCACGGCGTTCTTCATCATACTGATCGTCATTCGATGGCGCGGTGGCCGGCAAGCTCTCAAGTTCAATCCGGTAAGCACGCGCTGGCTGTTCGGCGCGGCGGTGGTGAACACCGGTGCGATCCTTTCGGTCTTCTCAGCGCTCAACGTCGGCAAAGTCGTCCGGGTCGAGCCGTTGATCGCCTGTAATCCGCTCTTGACGATTCTTTGGGTGGGGATTTTCTTGCGGCAAATTGAGCGCATCTCGGCGCGCATCGTGCTCGGCTCGGTTTTTACGGTCATGGGAACAGCGTTAGTAGTGACGGCCAAATAGCGTTTACAGATGGCGATCTACTTTTCATTTCAAGCGGCGCTGTGTTTCTCGATCGCGCATATTCTCATCCGGCGCGGTTTGGTCGGGTCCAACGCCATGACCGGGTCGTTTATTTCTTTGTCCATGGGCGCTGGGGTGCTATGGCTCGCCGTGCCGTTTTTCGTGCCGCTGGCGGCGCTGTGGAATCCGGCGGCGCTGATCTTCGTCGTCGCCGGCATCTTCGCGCCCGGCATTGGCCGGACACTGAGCTACGTCGGCATCGAAAAAATCGGCGTCGCGCGCTCGGTGCCAATCGCCAACTCATCGCCGATCTTTGCATCTATCTTTGCCGTGATTTTTCTCGCCGAAACTTGGGTGCTGCAGAATGTCATCGGCACGCTGCTGGTTATCGGCGGCGTTATCTTTCTTTCGATGGCGAAGCCGGCCCAGGGCGAGTGGCGTAAGCTCGACGTGATCTATCCGCTCGTCGGCGCGCTGGCCTTCGGCGCGTCGACGACGCTACGCAAAGCGGGCTTGGGTTTCATCAACGTTCCGTTGCTCGCGGCGGCGCTGACGGCGGGCTCGGCGGCGCTCTTCTCTTTAATCCTGCTGCAGATTCAGGGCGGTAAACAGGCGTTCAAGCTGAGTCGCCGTAGCGCCGCGTGGTTATTTCCCGCCGGAGTTTTTAACACTGCGGCGATGCTGTCGGTTTTCTTCGCGCTTAGCCACGGCAAGGTTGTCATTGTCGAGCCACTGGTGAGTTCCAACCCGGTAACGACGTTGCTGCTGACGTCGATCTTTTTGCGCGATGTCGAGTCGTTAACTCTGCGAGTGATTCTTGGCGCCGCTTTGACCGTGACCGGAACGATCCTGGTCGTGTTGGTGAAATGACCGGTTTTGTTTCGATTTTGTGAAATGGTATGAATGACGAGCGAAAATCTTCGGAGGGAAAATGTCCAAAGCGATGCAAGCGGAGCGAAAAATGTGGAGTAAGTTCTACAGCTACGATGAATGGATGGAGGCCCAAGGTGTGCCCATCTATCGCGGCTACTATATCGAGGATCTGCGGACATTGCAGCTCGGCTGGTGGCATGTGCGCGAGTGCAACTCGGCGTTCATTCAACTGGTCGGTCAAGAAGGGGTCACTTCGGCGCGCGTCACCGAGATTCCTCCCGGAAAGACTTTGCCGCCGCTCAAATTCGCCCTCGATGAAATCGTCTACGTCGTCGAAGGGCGCGGCCTCACGACCATCTGGGCCGGCGAGAAGCGGCCGAAGAAAACTTTCGAGTGGCAAAAGCACAGCATGTTCTTGCTGCCGCATAACTACACGCACCAGTTCACCAACATGCAAGGCGACAAGCCGGTGCGCTTGCTGCATTACAATTACATGCCGCTGACGCTGTCGGGCGTGCGGGATGTCAATTTCATCTTCGGCAATAACTACGAGGGCGCCGACATTCACAACGAGATGGATTTTTACTCCGAGGCGAAAATGGTTTCGCAGAATAACCTGGACGAATCGTGGGGCCGGCGCGCCTACTGGTACGGAAATTTCTTTCCCGACATGCGCGCCTGGGACAAACTCGACAGCAACGCCCGGCGCGGCGCTGGCGGGCGCAGCGTTTACATTCAGTTCCCCGACTCGGAAATGTCCTGCCACATGTCGGTGTTCGACGCGCGCTTATACAAGAAAGCGCACCGCCATGGTCCGGGCCGGGTGATCGTTATCCCGGTCGGCGAAGGCTATTCGATCATGTGGGAAGAAGGCAAAGATAAAGTCGTGGTCCCCTGGCATGAAGCGAGTCTGTTCGTGCCGCCGAACAAATGGTTCCACCAGCACTTCAACGCTGGCGGCGAGCCGGCGCGCTATCTCGCGCTCCACCCGCCGATGCAGTTCCACGGCCACGCCGAAAAAGTCGAAGACCGCGCCAAGGATCAGATCGAATATTGCAACGAAGATAAATGGGTGCGCGAAAAATTCGAAGGCGAGATGGCCAAACGCGGAATCACATCCCTGATGCCGCCGGAAGCCTATACCGATCCGAACTTTGAATGGAACTGGAAACCGTTTGTGCAGCAGAGCCAAAAGTAAGCTGTCACAGTTTTCGCCGCGGAAAACAAAAAGCTCCACTTAGCGTGGGGCTTTTTTTGTTGGTGCGGTATCCCAGTCACCGCCCGCAGCAAACTTGCTTGCTCTTGGAGCCGAAGCTTCATGGCAGGTACGGTTTGAAATCATCGAGCGACACATCGAAATCGCTTGCTCATTTGCTAAAGCCCTTCGCGTTTGCGATTTGCAATGTCCCATAGACCCATTGTTTCGGTAAAGTTGTCAATCAATTGCCATAAGTTGATAATGCATGATAATAAAGTTGATAATAATCCTATGTTATGTAATGCTTTCTCGACAAATCTGGAATTTATGGCTGGAAAACCACGACAAACTCACCAACTCAGGGACTTCATTCTCAATCAGGTCGAGGCTCACCCGACCGATATCGCCCGCGTTGCCGCAGAGCAATTTGGAGTAAGTCGCCAGGCGGTAGTCAAACAATTGGCGGCCCTCGCTACCGAAGGCCTGCTAGTTTCGAGCGGCACCACCAAAGGACGGCGCTATGGTCTTGCTTGGGTAGTTGATCGTGAATTTGCCCACCGGACTTCGTCAGACCTTCAAGAAGATGTCGTCTGGCGTACCGAGATTCGGCCACAGCTTACCGATATTTCAGCCAACGTTATCGAGATTTGCCAATACGGATTTACCGAGATTCTGAACAACGCCATCGAGCATTCCGAGAGTAAAGACATCGTTGTCGGCGTGCGGCTGAATTCGCTGATAATTAGTCTCACTGTGTCGGACAGTGGCATTGGTATCTTCAACAAGATTCAGCGCGAACTCAAACTCAATGACCCACGGCACGCTCTTTTGGAATTGACGAAAGGAAAACTGACGACCGATCCCGATAGACATACGGGAGAAGGTATCTTTTTCACTTCGAGAATGTTCGATTCCTTCTCGATCCTATCCGGTGAGTTATTATTCTCCGCTTCTGTGGGAGCAGATGACTGGCTGATCGAAACGGAAACCCACGAGCCGATCACGGGTACAAGGGTTGAGATGAGGATTCGCAGGGATTCAAAGCGAACCCTGAAAGATGTCTTTGACCAATACTCGGGGCAGCCCGACTTCGACTTTTCGCGCACCCATGTTGCGGTCAAATTGGCACTATACGGAGACGAGTTGCTGGTGTCGCGCTCGCAAGCGAGAAGAATCCTCGCGCGATTCGAAAAGTTTCGCGAGGTGCTCCTCGACTTTAGCGGCATCGCGACGATCGGTCATTCATTCGCCGACGAGATCTTCCGAGTCTTCAAAAAAGAACACCCAACGGTGAGTATCGTTGCAGTGAACGCGACTGATGCGATTCGCGCGACGATCAAAAAAGTGCTCGCCGAAAATTCTCCATAGCCGCCGAGTTCGGCGGATGGCGCGGGAACTTTGCAGCCTGTCCAACCTATTTGCCGTCGTCGATGCTGACGATGATGATGGCGTTGGCAATCAGCCAACCATCGTCGCCCTTTTCATTTAGCACCTGCAATCCGCCGTGGACCACGTTGATGTGCCCGCCGCCGTGCGGCAGTGTTTCCAGCACCGCCTGACGATCCACCGCCTCGGGCTTGGGCACGCCGATGGTTACATCCACGCGCATATCGTCGGCGGTCTTGCCCACCAGCCGCGGAAATCCCAGACTGCTGTGATGTATCGCATCGAAAACCGCCCGCTTTGCGGCATTGGTGTAATCCAATCCGTGCACATCCACTCCCATTCCCATTTCTGTAACGCACCGTACCAAGGCCATAGCTGGTCACCTCCACTTGTGAGTTATAGTTGAACCGATTCTTTGCCGGAATTTATTGCGCGGAAGCTGGCCGGAATCTCGTGGAGTGTCTCACGCTGTTGGTAGTTTATCGTGAGTAACCTACCACGATGGACACGAAGGGTTCGGCCGACCAAATCTCCAAAGAGGGCGGGTTTGAAACCCGCCCCTACGACTCCCAACTCTTTTTTGCGCCCTTTGCGGTAAACACTCCGAATCCGAATCTTTATTCTGTTATCAGCGCCCGCTCGTAGCCGCGCTGCTACACGTTCAGGTTGACGAGATCGGTCGCGCAGGGCGCGGTCTCGAGGAAATCCCAGCTCTTCATCCAGTCGTAGGTGCGTTGGAGTTCATCGGCCGGGATCGGCGCCGGATCGGCCAGATAGAGGCGGCTCTCGCGCAGATCGTCGATGGTGAGCTGACTGATTTGCGGATCGCGATCGCGATAGTAGTCGATGAAGTAGTGCATATAGGCACGCTTGTTCGCATTGATACGCCGGACGGCCTCGCGTATCGCGCGGTTGAAGGCGGCGTAAGTTTCGCCATCGACACGATCGGACGCTACGTCGGTGCCGTGGTGGAAAGCCGAGATGACCACACGACAACCCATTTTCTCAGCCAACGAAACATACGGTTCGGTCAGGGTCGTCGCTTCGATAGTCTTATCCATGAGCATCTTGAAGCGGTAATTGGAGCCGTTGGGCACGCGGCCGAGCTTGATCAGCTCGCGCGGCACGAAGCCTTCGAGCATCTGCAGGCACAGATAGTGCGTGCCGCTATACATGGGCACGCCGATCTGCACGTTAGCGAACTGCTGCGGCACCTGCACTGGCGAATCGGCGCGGACGACGATCCCGGCGAAATTCACCATGGAACGACGGCCAACCTGCCGGCTGCCGACGTTGGTGGTTTCCACCCGCGAGAAATTACCCCATTCGCAAGCGTTGTAGAGATCAGCATGGCCTTGTTCCATCATGCGGCCGTGGCTCGCGTAGCGCGAGGCGTCTTTATGATCCGTGATGTGCAGCTGCGGGCTTTTGTCGACGCCCTTCTCACGGTCCATCCACTCGATCTCGATGCCTTCCTTCTCGAACAGACCCTCGTCATAGGCAACAAGCTCGGCCAAGCCTTGGAACGGCGCAGTGGTTTCCAATCGCAGTGTCTTCATAGATTCCTCTCCATGGGGCTTTCCGTAAGTTATCATCTTTACAATGGCATTCTAACTTCTGTCAAACGCCCTTGCGGATAGAAAATCCTTGTATAGAGAATGACTCAGTTCGAGCGGCATAATCTTCCAATCTGGAAAACAGTTCGCTCTGTCGATCGCCCGATTGAGCGTGTGATAAACCAGTTCACCTGGGGCTATGGGCGCTCGCCGAGGCATCGCGGCACGCTACATCAGCGCCACGATTTCCATCAGGTAAAAGGTTCGCGTCCTCTTTTCTCACCCCATGCATGGAGATTGGGAGTTCTTTAGAGCAAGACAAAAATCAACATCTGAAGGCCTGACGCCATCACCGGGGGTTTGTCTCCGACCTGTCTTGCGCTGCTGCCGGTGTCGTAATACACTCGCTGCATGAAAACCATCACCGTACGATTGCCTGAGCCGCTCGTGGCGGAAATCGAAGCGGAATCACGCGGGCGTAAGTGTTCGAAGTCTGATGTCGTCCGCGAGCGCCTGCAGCGTGTTGGCCGGTCGAGACTAAGTCGATCGACTCCGCTCGGTGCCATTGCCGATCTCATCGGCTCGGTGGAGGGTTTGCCTGCGGATCTGAGCGCGCACAAAAAGCGCTATTTGAAAGCCACGGGATATGGCGGGAAATCTGCTCGTTGATGCCGGCTTGCTAGTGGCTCTGCTGAGCCGCCGCGATGGGCATCACTCCTGGGCAGTAACCCAAGCGACTCAACACGCTCCGCCCTGGCGCACTTGTGAAGCCGTTCTGTCCGAAGCCTTCCACCTTCTCGGCACGCGTGGAGCCCCCGCGCTCAGGGCTTTGCTGCAGCGCCGTGCCGTGCTCGTAAATTTCGATTTAAACGATGAGCTGGAAGCCGTGCTGAAGCTGTTGCAAAAATATGCCGATGTGCCCATGAGCCTCGCCGACGCCTGCCTCGTTCGGATGACCGAAACACTGTCCGCTCCGCTCCTGCTTACCACCGATTCCGACTTCAGCATCTATCGTCGCCATAGCCGACAGGTTATTCCCTGTGTGATGCCATCCTGATCGCTTTCCGCGTTTCACCCGCCGCTCGATCTGAAGGAACGGCAATGGAAATCGGATTCCCAAGAGCCAGGAGAAATCGTACGGCGTTGTAAGATAGTCAGGTCGTAAAAGTCTGACCCCGCGCTCAATAAATCAGTTCACCCGGAGCTATGCGCGCTCGCCGAGGCATCGCGGTACGCTATATCAATGCAACTGATTCGCCAGGAGAAATGTTCGCGTCACCTTTTCTCACCCTCAGCGGACTGGCTGCGTGCGGTTTACGGCCGCGCCGCGCAAGATCACCGCTGAGATGCGTCGCGTGTTGGTGATATCGTCCAGCGGGTTTGCGTCGAGAACGATAAAGTCGGCGCTCTTGCCGGCTTCCAGCGTGCCGGCGTCGGCGAGCCGCAGCAACTCGGCTGAATTGCGCGTCGCCGCCACGATGACCTGCATCGGCCTCATCCCGGCGCTCACCATGTCCAACATTTCTTCGTGCGGACCCCACGGCCGGTTGCCGTCGGTTCCGAACGTGATGCGCACGCCCGCCGCATTCAGTTTCGCCAGATTGCGCGCCTGAATCCTGAAGAGGGCCTGCAGCTTGGGCCGGTCTGTGTTAGCCGCTTCGAGCTTTGCGAACTCGTCGGCCGGAAGGCTCGCGCGCAGCCAGTTCAGATCCGCTTTCACGCCTCGATCCGGCAGGTTCGGCGTGAGCACCAGGTTCGGACGCTGCTTGAACATGGCCACCAGTTCGTCGTCGATGTCCTTGTCGCGAACGCCGTGCGCGAACACGTCGACCCCGGCACGAATAAGCCCTTTCGCATCCTCGAGATTGACGATGTGCGCGGTGACCCGCAGCCCGCGCTTGTGCGCCTCGTCAATGATGGCGCCATAGATTTCAGGGGTCAGTTTCTTGTACTTGCCGTCCCTTGCGTCGACCCAGATCTTGACGATGTCGACCTTGCGCGCCGCAAGCTCCTCCACCGCCTTGCGGCCTTCCACCGCGGTCGTAATCCAGTAAGGCACTGTGGAGCGCCCCGGCCTTAGCTAAGCGCCGGGTCGGACCCGCGCAAGACCTTGATTCAGCAAGATAAGATTGCAGAGTAGGAGCGACCAAGCGGCTTAGCAGCGCTTTTTTGAGGCCAAAACGCATGCGCTAAGAAATCGCAGGGCCGCGGACTTGGCGGAGCAGAGGAAAGCCTACGGCCGTGATTTTAGCGGCGAAAATGATGCGCTAAGGTCGGAAAACAGGATTTTCTAAGGGAAAAGCTTTGAAAGCACTCGCACATAGACTGGTCCGACCCGCGGCTAAGAGCAGCGTCGAAGGGTCCGACGATTTTCACACACTCTCGGTCACGGAGTTATTTGGTCCATTACTACATGAAACTCCTCGCGCTGTCCGTGGAGATGTGGGAGCAGAAAGTACGCGGGAGCTTTTCGGTCCAGATTAGGACGGCCGCGAGGATTCATCGAGCGGTTATTCCAACAGATCGAGGCCAGACATCGTTCTTTCTAATCGACTATGGCTGATTAGCGATACTAGCGATGCTCGGAGAGGATTCGACACCTCGTCGTTGAATTAGGCGCTTTCATCATGTAACGTTTATCTCTACAATGATGCCTTTTGATCACGAAGCCGAACGTGTACTTTATGAGAAAAATCCGCTCGATGCAGTGGTTTGTCAGCTGAAGTTCCCCACGATATTGCGGGTTGAGTCTGAGCTTCCATCTGATTTTCAAGACCGTATAAGGGGCGCGTTTCCGCTTTTCAACGAGACTCCAGCGGGACAAATGCCAATTCAACTGCCGATACCGGCGGAGATCGCAAAAATTCTAGGGCGTCAGCTCGACGCGGCGACTGGTCGCAAATATAGTTTTGTGTCAGAAGACAAGAGCTGGCAAGTCAGCCTTTCTCGGGAATCCTTAGCCCTCACGTGCCGAAAATACATTCGCTGGGAAACATTCGAAGACCGACTTAGAACCCCGCTATTTGCTTTTTCGGAGTTGTATCGACCAAGCTTCTTCTCGCGCGTTGCACTACGATATCGAAACCTAATTCGCCGTAGTGCGCTCGGAATAGCGGAAAGGCCGTGGAGCGCACTTCTAAGAACGGAAATAGCGGGCGAACTTGCAGCACATGATATGTCGCAAAATATTAGTATGTTGCGAAAAGAAATTCTGTTCGATTTACGGGATGGTATGCAGGCGCGCATGCTACAAGGATTCGTTATGATCAACGGCGAACAGGCGTATATGATTGATACCGATTTTTTTTCAACACAGAAGACGGAGGTAGACTATGCCTGGCAACGACTTGGAACCTTTAACAAATACGCCCGCTGGATTTTCCGTCGATGTATATCCGACGAGCTTCACTCCGCTATGGGTCCAAGACCAATTCAGTGATATCGAGGATATCGGTGATATCGAGGAGACAGCCTCTGAGATTCGAGTGAACTGGCAGCGCCTGTCTTCGAGTGGTTCTTCCTCCTACGGCATAGAATTACCTGCTCAAGGCGCGGTCGGTCAGCAGCCAAACTGGCGAGCTATATTAGAAAGGTCTCTCTGCCATCTGATATTAGATTTCTTGCCTGACAGTTATCTCCAGCAGGTGAAGCAATCTTTATTCGACATAGTTGAGCTCTATTCTCACGAAAACGTGCTTCTTCAATCACCCGATATAAGACAGCTACCGGCAAAAATTTCAGGACGATATGACAGAGAGCCTGCTATTCTCGATGAGGATTAAACTTGGCAGATGGCGCTGCTATCTATGAGCCTTCGAGTGACGGCGCCTTTCGTCAGGGAGAAATTATTTCTTCCGTCACGATACTCAGAAGGAGGGAGATCAGCCAATCCGACGAAATTACAGTTGATCTTGTTACCCATCCGTTTGCTATCGTTGTCTCGCAAGACTGTGACCTCGACTTGGACTGCAGAGCCCGGAAACAAATAAGCGGTCCGGACGGAAACGTAGTCGGTCCCGAAAAAATGGTTCCCAACATTCTTCTCTGCGAGCTTTTTACGGCGGAGGAACTGCGCACATCCTCCGGTATTAATCGTCCCATATGGTCGCGCATTAAAGACAACAATGACGGGCGCTATCATTTTTTCCAAAAAGTCGAACCGGATTTAGATGCAAAAAGTGAGGGTCTTTCTGAAATGGTTAGCGACTTTAAGCGTTATTTTACTGTCCCTACCGAGGATTTATATAGGCACTTGGAAGGGGTTGGTATTTATAGTGGCTTTATGCGCCGAACCCATCTCAAAAGTCCTTACTGCGAACACTTTTCAACGAGATTCAGCAATTATCTATGTCGTGTCGCTTTGCCGGAACCACACCTGAGCGTTTCAACCTGAGAGTATAAATAGAGTCTGACATAACATTCCATAACATTCTTTACAGAGTCTCACTCTCTCTCACTTTGACGAGCGGCCCAGATGCGAAAAGCGCAGACAGCGTCCCAGGCTTTGATTATTTTATTTTCGTCGCACGGTTTTAGAAAAAAGCCGACACCAAAAGCCTGGTACTGTTTTCTCTTTTTATTGGTCCAAGTCGGAAAAGTTGAAAGTCGGGGTCATGTCTTGCAATCATACATTCCCGTTTTGCAGTCCAATTGTTTGCCTAGTTGACTTTAGATTTATTGCAACCTAGACAATCACGTTTCCAACTTTTCGAGCCCGTAAAAGCGCGCTGTGTTATCGACGAGCAGCTTTCGCTTGCTCTCCCCGCTGATATCGTTTTGCTTGCGGAAGACATCGACCGCGCCTTCGAGGCGGTCTCCGTGCGGGATATCCGAGCCATAAACCCAGCACTGGTCACTTCTATTGCCAAATGCCTATTGCGTGCCGCCTACCGTCCTACTTTGACTCGAGTATCTGTTTCACTCGACTCACGACGGCGGGCTCGATTTCATACAATCCGTTCACCATCTTTTCTATGCCGGGTCCATCGATCGGATCGATCTCGAGCTTCGACTTTTCCGCCTCGGCCAAAAACTGAGGATCTTTCAAAGTGCTGATGAAAGCTTTTTGCAGTGTTCGTAGGCGCTGTTCGGGCACTTACGGGTGGCGCCTTCTCAATCTCTCATTACGCCTCAGACACCGTGGTCGCTAATTCCAACTGAATCATGGCTGCTCATCTGCCAACTTGCGCCGACAAAGCCCGCTTGGCTTGACTAAAAGCCCGCTCTTCAATCTCGACGCGTTCCTTTATGATCCGAGCTAACCAGCTCTGAACGTTCTTTTCGCGGTGGAGCTTGGCGAGAAACACGGCCCGGGCGGCCAGTTCGGCAGGAAGCGATAAGGGCGTGGTTTTTCCTCTCCGAACCCTGATCGATCTTCCCCAGGCGGATGCGTCATCGGCTTGCGCTTCGACAAGCTGATCGATCTCCGACTCGGAAAACCTAGATTTTGGCATTTTGTTCTTGGGAATCATATTGGCCATCCTGTTATTATTCTCACTACATTGTTGGGTTTGAGTTGAAAAATTATCTTAAGTTTGCGACCGCCAATGGTCACACCGACAAGCTGATATCGATCTAGAAATTTCTTGTTTCTTCTAACTTCGAAATCGGAAAAGAAACACTCAACAGCCTCTTCAAACGTCACGTGATGAGCCGCGAGCTTGTCATTATCGAAATCGTATTCGAAATTCGACGGCGTAAACGTGGACCATTTAACCATTCGGGGGCATTCTACACTAGCGTCTCAGCCTTTTGAAACTGCTATCGGAGCGGCCGACGGAATACCCGCCGGTAAATTTCTACCGCCGGCGAGATCTTTCGTAAGTGGGGACTGGCCTTGCAATTTTGCTTTTTCTTCCTCGTGTCATTACCTGCGCGGTGGAAGGGGATTCATTCCGGCGATGGTTTTAAAAACTCTAACGACCTCAGTATCCCGTGGCAGCTCCGCGACAAGTTTCTGCTGGTCTTCCGGCATGAGTGGCGTTGGATAAAGTCCAAGAAGTTTTTTGTATTGTTCGTGAAATTGGCGATCTTCGTAAGAACGGCGAAAGGCTTGTCTGAGTATCTCGACGAGATTCTCCGGTGTGCTTGGGGGGAGATATATTAGCGTTCCGACTCCCCAAAAAATCCGCGACATGGTCAGAACTTGGTTCTCTATCTCAGACCGCACGAAAGCCTCGATTTCCGGCAAATTGGCAAATTGACGGGGACGATGTCCTTTGGGAATCTCTAGAATCGCATGGAAATCGACGAGCTTTTGGTATCCCTCTGACATCGATACCGTATCAACCGCGACCGCTCTAGCATCGATTTCACCTCGCTCCAAGGCGATATCCAGCTCGGTTCCTGCATAGCCAACAACGAATTTCGAATCTTTGAGATCTAAAAGCCAAGCGAACAACCGGCCGCGAATGTACTGTACGTGGCCCACCGATTGGGCTCCGATTCTGAGCCCCGAAGCAGCGCGCAGCTTTTCCAAGTTGTTTATACCGAGAGCTTTTCGGGTGGCAAAAATATTATTGTTCTCGCTGAAAGGGGACCCGAGATAGATAAACTTGTGAGGATTATATTCGACACCCGGCTCGCCGAGTATGGCGCTTGCGAGTACGCCTGGAGAGCTGGCACCGATGGTCAGTCCCTCCGGCTTTGCTCTATACACGTAGTTGGCGGCCTGTCGGCCCCCTCCTCCAGGCATATATTCTGGAAGGACAGTTGGATTTCCGGGAATGTATTTTTGCAGGAAGGGCAGGATAGCCTTAGTTCTTAAGTCTCCCACACCTCCAGGACTGCGCCCTTCAATAACTGCAATTGTTTTCCCCTTGTAATAAAGCGGTTGGGTGTTGCTGTTCTCTGGCAACAAGAGAATGAGTGCCCAAAAACCGAATCCGAGCCAACGGCTAAAGCGTCTCATTTTTACCCTCCGCGCCGTCAATTTTAGTATCGACCCATTGTTCGAACCGCGGTGCGTAAGCAGAGCAAGCCGGAATTCCTCTCTCCTACTTAGACTCCAGTATCTGTTTCACTCGACTCACGACGGCGGGGTCTATTTCATATAAGCCGTTCACCATCTTTTCTATGCCGGGTCCATCGATCGGATCGATCTCGAGCTTCGACTTTTGCGCCTCGGCCACGAGCTGAGGATCTTTCAGAGTACTGATGAAAGCTTTTTGCAGTGTTCGTAGGCGCTGTTCGGGCACTTGCGGCGGAAGAGAATAGAGTCTCTGTTTGCCGTAAAGCTCGCTGGCGATGCGCAGGAGTTTTTTCCCTTCGTCGGTTTTGGCGTAATCGATGGCGAGAGGGACACCCTTCAGCTCGGGATGAGGCTCGATCATCGTCTGGAGCACGACATGAACCTGTCTGGCCTTGAGCGCGTTGGCCCAAGTCACCTTCGCCGATTGCCAGCCAAAGGAGCAGGTACCGTCGACTTCCCCGGTTTCCGCGGCAATCCTGATGTCGGCGGTACCCTTGTAGCCCTCAATCAACTGCAGCGGAAAATCCGTGGCGGCGGCGAGGAGCTTGGTATCGTCGGTTCCGCTGGTGCCGGGTCCAATCGCCCCCAGCTTCACCCGTGTTTTAGCCTTGCGCCAATCTTCCGCCGTTCTGATGCCACTGCGTTCGGTGGTTATGCACACCAGCGCATCCGCCGTCGGCATACCGAGCCAGCCAAACTTGCGCCCCTCGAATAGCACCGCCGGGTTTCCCATCATGTGCTGTAAAATAAGCGGGCCGGACCAGTGCCCGATGACCGTTCCATCGCGGGGCGCGCTGTTAAAGGTGTAGTTCGCCGCGATCAGCATGGCCGCTCC
>Ga0137461_1000087_pt1 | contig 19074 bp, 16 predicted proteins | sample EasRivERMGT746_2_FD_104650 | JGI IMG/M metagenome (GOLD analysis project Ga0137461, IMG submission 104650) | Soil microbial communities from meander-bound floodplain in the East River, Colorado, USA - East River MetaG ERMGT746_2 | ecosystem: Environmental > Terrestrial > Soil > Floodplain ... | reverse complement strand
TTACTAGCCAAAAGGTTTGCCAACTGCAAATAAAACTAGCCCGGATTATTCATACTACGAGGAAACCTGACGACAATGTGTTGATCGAGGTGCGACCCTGTATCCTCGCTGACGCTCGGAATTTCAAATCGCAGATTTAAGATTTCATATCTGGGATTTGAGATTTGCTATTTGCCATCCCGAAGGGCATGCCTTCGTTCCGGAAGGGTTGCACCCCCATTTAAATTGGCCGCTGTTTCACCGCGAATAATCCGGGCTGGCGAAGCCTCGGTGCAATCGACACGTTGGCATTGACGCCGCCTTGTGTTAAAAATTTCTCATGAAACTCACCCGCGCCGAAGTCCAGCGCGTCGCCCTGTTGGCGCGTCTGCGCTTGACCGCAGCGGAAGAGTCGGCGCTCACCGAACAGCTCGACAACATTTTGGGCTACATGGACAAGCTCAATGAAATCGACACCGCCGACATAGAGCCGTTCAGCCACGCCAGCAATGGCGTCAATGCCTTTCGCGAAGACCGAGTCACCAACCAGCCCAACGCCGACGCGCTGCTGGCCAACGCGCCGGACCGCGACGCGACTTTTTTCAAGGTGCCGAAAATTCTCGAATGAATCTCGCCGCCCTCACTTTGCACGAAGCCAGTGACCAACTGCGCCGGCGCGAGTTCTCGTCCCGCGAGCTCACCGAAGCGGTGTTCGAGCGCATCGCCGCCACCGACGGCAAAGTCCACGCCTATTTGACGCTGGCGCGCGATGCGGCGATGGAACAAGCGAAGCAAGCCGATCAACGTCTCAAGCTAGATCAAGCCGCTGCGCCGTTGCTAGGAATCCCCATCGCGGTCAAAGATAATTTTCTAACCCGCGCTCTGCGCACCACCTGCGCGTCGAAAATTCTCGGCGACTTCATGCCGCCCTACGACGCCACCACCGTCGGCAAACTGCGCGATGCCGGCGCGGTTATCGTCGGCAAAACCAATTTGGATGAATTCGCCATGGGCTCGTCGGCGGAAAACTCGGCGTTCTTTTCGACCCGCAATCCGTGGAATCTCGAGCGCATTCCCGGCGGCTCATCCGGCGGCTCGGCCGCCGCGGTGGCCGCCGATCAATGCATCGCCGCGCTCGGCACCGACACCGGCGGATCGATCCGCCAGCCCGCCGCTTGCTGCGGCGTGGTTGGACTAAAACCGACCTACGGCCGGGTCAGCCGCTACGGCATCATCGCCTTCGCATCATCAATGGATCAAGTCGGCCCGCTCGCCAAAGACGTGCGCGACGCGGCGCTGCTGCTTGAATCGATCGCCGGGCACGATCCCGCGGATTCGACATCGGCAATTTTCGCCGTGCCGCAATATCTTGAAGCGCTCGATGGCAACGTCAAAGGTCTGCGCGTCGGCGTGCCGAAAGAATATTTCGTCAGCGGCATGCAGCCGGAAGTGGAACAAGCGGTTCGCAACGCCATCCGTGAACTGGAAAAAAACGGCGCGATCATCGAAGAAATTTCGCTGCCGCACACCGAATACGCCGTGGCGGTCTACTACATCGTCGCCACCGCCGAAGCGAGCTCCAACCTGGCGCGCTATGACGGCATGCGCTTCGGCCACCGCGTCGACGCCAAAGATTTGACCGAAACCTACATGATCAGCCGTGACGAAGGTTTCGGCGCCGAGGTCAAGCGGCGCATAATGCTCGGCACCTACGTCTTGTCGGCCGGCTACTACGACGCATACTATCTCAAAGCCCAGCGCGTGCGCACGCTGATCAGAAAAGACTTCGACGACGCTTTCAAGCGTTGTGACGTGATTCTCACGCCGACGGCGCCGACCGCCGCGTTCAAGATCGGCGAAAAAACCCAAGACCCGCTGCAAATGTATTTGTCGGACATCTACACGATCTCGATCAATTTAGCCGGCCTGCCGGCAATCTCGCTGCCCTGCGGCTTCGATAGCGACGGCATGCCCATCGGCCTGCAAGTCATCGGCAACCATTTTGACGAATCGACCATCTTTCGCACCGCCCACGCCTACGAACAAGCAACCGAATGGCACAAGAAAAAACCTGCGCTGAAGAATGCATAATGAATATTGCAGAATGCAAAATGCAAAATAAAAGACCAACGCGCGCGGGCTTCTATCCGAAATTCTGCATTCTGCAATCTCCATTCTGCAATCTGCATTATCCCCTCCGGAGTTTGCCGCAATGAAGTACGAACCCGTCATCGGCCTCGAAGTCCACGCCCAACTGCTGACCGAGTCGAAAATCTTTTGCGGTTGCTCGACTCGATTCGGCCGGGAACCCAATGCCAACACCTGTCCGGTCTGCGCCGGCTTTCCCGGCGTCTTGCCGGTGCTCAACAAAAAAGTCGTCGAGTTCGCCATCAAAGCCGGCCTGGCGACGCATTGTCAGATAACGCGTTCGAGCATTCTCGCGCGCAAAAATTATTTCTATCCCGACCTGCCCAAAGGCTATCAGATCAGCCAGTACGAACTGCCGATCTGCGCCGGCGGTTACATCGATATCGAATTGGACGGCGCGCCCAAGCGGGTGCGCTTGACGCGCATTCACATGGAAGAAGACGCCGGAAAAAATATCCATGACGCGCACGGCGATGCCAGTCTGGTCGATCTCAATCGCGCCGGCGTGCCGCTGTTGGAAATTGTCAGCGAGCCCGACCTGCGCTCGTCGGCGGAGGCCGGCGCCTATCTGAGAACCCTGCGCTCGATCCTCCAGTACCTCGCGGTTTGCGACGGCAACATGGAGGAAGGCAGTTTCCGTTGCGACGCCAATGTCTCGGTCCGGCCCCAGGGAACGGCGGAACTGGGCACCAAGATCGAAATCAAAAATTTGAATTCCTTCAGGGCCGTCGAACGAGCGATTGAATTCGAAATCGAACGGCAAAGTGACACATTGGAGAACGGCGGCAAATTGATTCAAGAAACCCGGCTTTGGGACGAGCACCGCGAAGAGACCCGCTCCATGCGCTCCAAAGAATCGGCGCACGACTACCGCTACTTTCCCGATCCCGATCTGTTGCCGCTGGTGGTCGATGAAAATTGGATCGACGCCGTGCGCGCGTCGTTGCCCGAGCTTCCCGCCGCGCGCAAAAGCCGGTTCATGTCGGAGCACGGTCTGGCGGCCTACGACGCCGAGCTGCTCACCAGCCGCAAGGATATCGCCGACTATTATGAAAGCGCGCTAACCATTCACGGCAATGCCAAAGCCCTCGGCAACTGGATCGTCGGCGACTTATTTCGCGTGTTGAAAGAGCGCAAGCTCGACGAACAGCTCTATATCGCCAACTGGCCGGTCTCGGCCGAGCATCTGTCGCAACTCGTGCAGTTGATCGATCAAGGAAAGATTAGCGGCAAGATCGCCAAGACGGTTTTCGAAGCGCTGCTCGATTCCAACAAGTCGCCGCAAGACATCGTTAGAGAAAAAAACTTAGAGCAGGTGTCGGACTCGGCGAGCATCGAAAGCGCCATCGACCAAGTGCTCGCGGCCAACGGCAAACAGGTCGAGCAGTACAAATCGGGCAACGACAAAGTTCACGGCTTTCTCGTCGGCCAGGTCATGAAAGCGACCCAGGGCAAGGCCAATCCGCAAAAGGTCAACGACATTTTGCGCGAGAAGCTTAGGGGCAGCGCTTGATGGCGTCGGTTAAGGAACCGACGTGCGCGCTTCCGGCCAAAACGCCTGGGGCAAGCTGATGACGATGCCGTTCAGGCCGTCTTGTTTAAACGTGCGGAGCTGGCGCTCAGCCTCGTCGCGCATTGAAAAATTTCCCAAGCGCACGCGCAACGACCCTTCGCCGCCCGCTTCGGTCAGCGACACCGCATAGCCGCGCTTCTCCATCGCTTCGGCCCAGCGCTGGGCTTTATCCTTGTCATTGAATGCCAACTGAATGATGAATCCTTCCAGCGCTTTTGGCGCCCCGCGCGCCACCGCGGGTTTAGCTGGCGCAACTTCCGCCGGCTTGTTTTTTAGCAACGCCAACTGTTCGCCCGCCGGCTTTTCGTGCGCCGGCGCCAGCGGTTCCACTTCGACGGCTCGCGCTGGGTCCACCTTCGCGACGCTCGGCCGCGTCGCCGGCGGGGCGACTAATTTCATCGGCTCCGGCTTCACGGTTTCATTTGCTTTAACGACGCTAGGTGCGGGAATTGGTTGCGCTTCGATTTGCCGCGGCGCCTGAACGGCTTTGCCAAGCGGCTCCACCGGCGTAGCAACTTCAGGCTTGGCCATCGGCGCCGCTCGCTCCGCGGCCTTGACAGGAGCGCGCTGCACCGTCTCGACGAGAATCTCGCCGGCCGTTGGCGCAACCGGCACGGCCGCTAGATTGTCCTCACGGATCGCCGGGCGAAAATCCCGCTGCGACTCTGGCGGGCGAAAGGAGACTAGATTGAGCGGGCCGTCATCTTCGACAGCGAAAATCACCGCATCGCTCAAGAATTCGTTCGGGCTAAGCTCCTGACGAATGAAATTACGCACTCGTTCCTTGGTAAAATAAATAATCGCGCGCTCCAAGGCAACGCGGTTTCCGGCGCGCTCGGCGACGATGTTGCGCCAGGCCAGGTTCAAACCATAGCCGCTCAACTCGCGATCCTGGTAAATATCGTTGTCGCCGCTGGTAATGCCCAACAACTCCACGCCGTAGCGCGCGAACAGCCGTTGAACTTTTTCACTAAACTCGCCTTTGGCCTCAAAGGTTTCCGGCGTCACCAGCACCACTTCAAGGTAGCGTTCATCGCCGCTTTTGGTCGCCGAGTGGGTAAAGAAACCGATACCGCCCACCGATGATATATTATTGGCGAACTGCAGCGACGCGGTCTTGGAATTGCGGGTGATGCGCTCGACCATGCGGTCGAGATTTTCCTTATATTTCGTTCCCAGATAGCGCGCCTTGGGCGTGCTGTAATAGCCCGGCGGCGTGGCGATGAGACCGGTGGCTTCAGGCTTTCTCGGCGCCGAATCGTCCAACAAGGCACAGCCGCCCAAGGCTAATACGGAAAACAAAGCAATCGCGTTGACAGTTCGACCGATAATCATTCAACTCCTTTGGCGCGTCGCGCCGACCCGTTAAAGTTTCCTTGACACCCAAGGCCGATCACTTATAATGAAACGGTTTTTGGACGTTACACCCTAAATATAAGTGCTACCGTATACAAAGACAACAAAATTCTGAAGAATAGCGGGTTATCTGCATGGCAATTGGTGAACTTTTACTAGCCAAGGGCATCATCAACGAGGAGCAACTCAGTATCGTGCTCCAGCAGCAGAAGATCGCGGGCGGCCGGCTGGGCGATAATCTGGTGGCACTGGGATACCTGACCCGCGGCGAACTCGAAGCCATCCTACAAGAGCCGCCAGCGGTCGCCAAAAACATCGAGGAAACCGGCTTAGACGCCAATTTTCTTTTGCACAGCCTGCTGCGCAGCATATACGTTTCGGCGTTGCAGACGATTCCGGAGCTCTCCGAGGAGATCAAGCTGACCCGCGCCGTGATCGAGGAGCTGTTAAATTTCGCCAAAAAAGAAGCGCTGGTCGAGATCCGCGGCCCTTCGGAAAAAAACTACAACATCATGCGCTACGCGCTCACCAGCGCCGGTAAAGAGCGCGCCAACGAAGCGCTGCGCCGCTGCGAATACATCGGCCCGGCGCCGATTCCGTTGGAAGTCTATCAAACCCAGGTCCAGAAGCAGACCATCACCAACGAAGTCATCAGCATCGAGAAACTCAGAAAAGCGATGTCCCATCTCGTGCTCTCCCAGGACATCGTGCGCAAACTTGGCCCTGCCTCTAACTCAGGGCGGGCGATTTTAATTTACGGCGCGGCGGGAAACGGCAAGACCTCCATCGCCGAGGCGTTGGTAGGCGCCTTTGAGCAGCCGGTTTATATTCCCTATTGCATCGAAGCCGACGGTCAAATCATCAAGATTTACGATCCCTCGGTGCACATATCGTTTCCCACCGATGATGGCGACATCGACCATTCCCATCCAATGTTCCTGCCCCATCTCCAATACGATCCACGCTGGGTGCGCTGCAAACGGCCTTACATCATCTCGGGCGGCGAACTGACCCTCGAGATGCTCGATCTCGATTTCGATCCCCATTCGAAATATTATGAAGCGCCGCTGCAAATGAAAGCCATCGGCGGCATCTTCGTGATTGACGACTTTGGCCGGCAACGGGTGCGCCCCCATGAATTACTGAACCGCTGGATTTTTCCCCTCGAGCGCAAGCTCGACTATCTCACGCTACACACCGGCAAGAAGTTTTCGGTATTGTTCGACCAATTGGTCATCTTCGCGACCAACTTTCCCCCCGAAGAGCTGATGGACCCGGCGCAGCTCCGGCGCGTTCATTACAAAATGAAAATCAATCCGCCCACCGAGGCCGAGTTCCGGGAAATTTTCCAGCGCATCTGCGACTCCTACGGTTTGGTATTGCCCGAAGAGATGTTGTCTTACTTAATGACTTCGTTCTATCTCAAGCATAAGGTCCCTTTCGCCGGCTTTCATCCCAAATTTATCGCCGAGCATGTCATCGCGGCGTGCAACTATCTCGGCACCGAGCCGGAGATTTCCCGCGAGCTGCTGCTAGATTCTCTGGAAAACATGGTGATCTTGCCCCAGGCGCTGACGGTCGCGACCGAGTAAATCGCCATGACCAAGCCACTCGCGCTGATCATATGTCCCGACGAATCGCCTGTGACGGGGATTGCCAAGGTGGTCGAGGCGCGTGGCTGCGCGGTGCACATCAGCCGCTCCATCGACGACGCCAAGCGCATGCTCAACGCCCTGTCCACCGATCAGCAGAAGTTCATCTTCGCCGATCTCACGCTGTGCCATGGGGCAAATTGGCACGAGCTGACCGAGTGGGCGCGGAACCGTAGGGACTCGCTCGCTCTGGTGTGCTTCGATCCGCAGCATATCCAAGCGCTCTTCGGCCTGCTCGGCCACGCCGGCCAATCGCCGTCCGAAACCAACGGTCTTCACGCCGTCAGCACACCGACCATGATTGGCGACACGCCGCGCTTCTACGAAGTCTTGAACCTCGCCAACCGCTACGCCATGCACGACATCACCGTGCTGATTACCGGCGAGACCGGCACCGGCAAGGAAGTGATGGCGCAATATATTCATGCCCATGGCCCCCGCGCGGACAAACCGTTTGTCGGCTGCAACATGACGGCGATTCCCGAAACCTTGGTGGAAAGCGAACTGTTCGGCTACGTCAAAGGCGCGTTTACCGGCGCGGATCGAAACAAAAAAGGCCTCATCGAAGCCGCCGAGGGCGGCACCTTGTTCCTCGATGAGATCGGCGATCTGGCGCCGTCGATCCAGTTGAAGCTGCTGCGCTTTTTGGAAACGCGCCAATACTATCGGGTCGGCGAATCGACGCCGAAATCCAGCGACGTGCGTATCATTGCCGCGACCAACAAAGAACTCGAAGAAGCGATTCAAGGCACCGGCTTTCGCAAAGATCTTTACTTTCGCCTAAACAGCGCGCGGATCATCCTACCGGCGCTGCGCGAGCGCCGGGAAGACATGATTCTGTTGATCGCCAATTTCGCCTATCAAGCGTGCAGCCAGTTTCAAAAGTCGCTTAAGAAACTGAGCAGCTCGGCAAAGGCGCTTTTTTTAGAATATCCTTGGCCGGGCAATATCCGCGAGCTCAAAAGCGTCATCGAAAGCGCGGTGATGGTGACCGACGGCGAGTATATCACGATCAGCGATTTGCCGATGAACTTGCAGCATTACGCCACCGGCCACCGCGACGAAATCGGCAGCAAGGCGATCCGCAACATCGAAGAAGGCGAGCGCAACGTAATCGAAGATGCGCTGCGCCAAACCAACGGCAACAAAGCCAAAGCCGCCGAAGCCCTGGGCATCTCTACCCGCACACTCTATCGTAAGCTGGAGAAGTTTGCGCTCGCGAACTGATTCATTAGCGAGGCAAAATTGCATCGGCTCACAGCTTTTGAGGCCCTATTACTTTTCTCATTCGGCACGCTCGTCCCGCCAAGCGCCGCGCAGGCGCCATCCGACACGCCGTCGAACCGATCGCAGCTTTACGCAACCCCCGAAGACAACGCCGAGGTGATCGGCGCATTGGCCGGCGGCGAAATCACCACGCCGATCGGCGAAACCCAAGTTGGCGGCGGGGGCAAATGGTATCTGGTTAGAACCAAGAGTGGGTTGATCGGTTGGATCAAGCAAACCAACGACGAGCACTCGAAAAAAGCCGATGGCTTTTTCAAATTGCTGCCGCCGGACCCCGCGGTCGTAGCCGTGGCGATTCCTAATATTTCTTCGAGCGCGGCGCCGCGCGGCGCGATTTTGGTGCCGGTCTTGTCTGCCGGACGATCGATGATCGTCAGCGCGACGTTAAACCAAATCATGAGCGGAAACCTCGTCGTCGACACCGGCGCAACCCACACCGTCATCTCGCGCCGCTTAGCGAATCTGCTGAGACTCCAACCGTTCAGCAGAGGAGTCGTGCACACGGTTGGCGGACCGGTTTTGGTTGGCACTGCGCGCTTGGATTCACTTAAAGTCGGCGCTGCCGAAGTCAATGATTTGGCGATTCTGGTGCACGACTTTTCTCCGGACCCGCGTGTCGAAGGGTTGCTCGGAATGGACTTTCTCAGTCGTTTTCAAGTGGGATTCGACTCGCAAAAGCATCTCATCGTGCTCTCGCCTCGGTGATCCCGACAGCTCATTTTCGTAAGAAATCCAGAAACATAGCTGCCATAAATCACGTACAATTTTGTTCGTGGCGAACAGAATTGGGGGAATTGTACGGCACTCTCAGGACAAGCATGGCCTAGAGCCGGCGAAAATGCTTTGCATTATCATTCGGCGTTGGTGGCAACCGTTTTGCTTAGTTAAGATCAGGCGCTCCAGCCACTACACCTTTGTATGGTTTAGGGCCGGGCATTCCAAACTATCTGTGGAGAAACAAGACACATCGCGACGCGATACGTACTCAAACGCCCAAGGTCCGGTGGCCAGCGGCTTTGGAAAAGTGTTGGGTTCCATCCAAGGCTTACGCCAGCGGCTCGGCGAATTTTCACTCGAGGATATCTCCGCTGCCGAAGCCAAAGTCCGCGCGTTGGTCAAACAACTGATCGCCTTACGCGACAATCTCGACGAGCTGGCGCAGTTAAAACAGGCGGTCGTTGAGAACCATCGGCGCATCGACGACATTCCTGAACTGAACTTCGATCTCATCAGCTTGGACAGTCTGGAAAAACATCCGCAGCTTCACGCCATCGTCCAAGCGAGCAAGTTGATTCGCTTGCATCGGCTGATGAAAGCCGCGCAAGCGAGCGCCGGCGCAGTGACATTCGATAGCGAAAGCAACGAATTTCGCGTCCCCGAACCCCCAGCCACGCACGACGATCGGTCTCCATCCAGACCGCAGACCGTTGCCGCAGTCGAAGAGCACGAAATCGCTCTCGAACAAAATTTGATCGAGAGTGAACCGCAAACCGCCACGGCCGACCACGGTTCGATCGATGGGCTCGATACCATCGACACCACGGTTGCGATCGCCGCGCCGCCGCCAGAGTTAAAAGGATCCTTAGCGGTCAGCCGAGAAGAAAGTTCGCTGGCAAGGTCGATGGAAGAAAATTTCTCAGCGCCGACCGATCAAGTCGACAACCCGCCACTGGACTGGTCCTTTGACTTGGGCGAGGTCTCCTCGACCATCGGCGAAAATTCGAGCGCATCGGTACATTTTGTTTTTCCCGATGAGACGTTCAGCGATCACACGCCGGCGACGATGGATTCAGCGAAGACCATTTTGCCGCCGCCTGCGGTCTCGGCAGTCAACGCAGCGGCGAATCCGGATTCGCACCAATCCCGTGAGCTGGTTGTCAGTAAAGACAAGTTAGACACAGAAAAAACCGGCGCAGCCGCCGAGGCGCAGATCGACGCATCGAAAGCGCGCACCCCGGATAATTCGGCCATCGATCAACGCCTGCTCGACGAGTTGATCAAAAACTACGGCGACTTCGCGGCCACACGCAATTTGCCGGCGACCTTGGAAGCGAGCAAGCCAGCTGCGCCAAAATACGACAACCCCGCTGTAGAGACATCGCCGCTATTCGACCAAACGATCGCGACCGAGCGCCAGCTCAGCAACGTGAAGAAAGCTGGCGACCTCGACCGCCAGCTCAAGAAGATCATCAAGGACTACGGCGAAAATGATCTATACCCGCGGCAAAGCCTGGTGAATCTTAAGACCGGCGGCATCGCCGCCTTCGCGGTACTGGGTTTGGTTCTCGGCGCGCTCTACTTGTTCAAGGCGCCAAAGGCTGCCAGTCCAATCCAAGCGCGCCCGGTGGCGCCGGCGGCCGAGATCCAGAAAGCCGCAGCCGCCGAAGCAGCACGGCGAAACAATCGCGTCGGCGTCAAGGGCCGCCTTACCGAACCCGAGGCCGCCAATGCTAGCACCGATCCATTGACTGAAAGTAAACAAGAACCATAAGGGAAGGTTGGGACAAAAAATGAAGAACGATCTGCAAAATCTGACCGAAGACATATCGCGTCTGTACGAGGACATTACTCAGAAGACCGAGTCGCTAGGTCAAATCGATAGCATCACCAAGCTCTACGATGAACTTTCGTCGCAGTTGCATGGCATCTCGACGGAGGAAGTCGATCAGCTCCAGAGTCAAATCAAGTCGACGCTGGATCAAATGGTCGCCATCAGTAAGAGCCTTGCGGTCATCAAGACCTTGAAGGTAACGTTGAACGGCCACGACGATTTCGCCGACTTCAGCAACAAAAGCGCCATCGGCAAAGAGTCGCGCCGGGCCATGGAAGACCGTTAACCCTGCGCCCTGGTGTGCGGATCTGCGATGCAAGGAAACCTTCAACAGATCAGCTTGAATGATCTGCTTTTGCTCGCCACCAGCGGCAAAAAAAGTGGCCTGTTGAAGCTTGTCCGAGGCAAAGAAACCGTCGAAGTCTACTTAACCGACGGAACCATCGTGCATGCCACCTGCCCCATCGGCGAAGGCGAAAAGGCTCTCCTCTATCCCGTGACCTGGAACGACGCAGCCTTTACGCTTCAGCCGGAACGCAGCGCGGTGGTGACCACGATCCAAAAATCATCGGTCGAACTTCTCTCTGAGATCAAGTCGATGACTCTGGAGTGGGAAACCATCCTGGAGCTGATTCCCTCGGACAAGTCGGTTTTTCGGCTCGCCGACTTGAGAGACGATCAAACCGGCCCCATCACCGTGCCCAACGCCGGCTGGCACGTACTGAGCAAACTCGATGGCGTTCGGACGATACAAGAGGTCGCCGAGCTTCTGCGCATTCCATTCGCCTATGTCGCCAAGGCCATGTTCAACCTGCATGAGGCTGGCCTGGTCGAAGCCGTGGTGCCCAGTGAAAAGCCCGTCGTCGACCTGGTTTCACCGGCGCTGTTAGAGCGCGCAACGGCGATGCTGACCGAAGTCCTCGGACCGATGGCGCCATTGGTCCTGCGCGATCAAATCAAGACCCTTGGCGAATCGCCTGCAAGCCTGCCCGAAGCGAAACTCGACGACCTCATCGTGCTGATCGGTCTAGAGATTGGCGACGCTCAGCTCAAGAAAAAATTCGCACAGTCCATGTACCAAGAGATCGCCAACTTTAGACGCTCATAAACCGGCGGACATGCCCAGGAGGATCAATCGATGTTCCAAGACACTGCGACCGTAGAGAGCTCAAAATTTGCCAGGCCTCAACCGATGAATCGGCGGCGCGGCGGTCTCAAGTGGAAAATCACCTCGATGTTCAGTGGCTTGATCTTGGCGTTAGGGCTCCTGGTGATCGGTATCGTTTATTACTTCACCAACAGCGCGTTACAGAAACAGGTCGACCTGCGCTCGGCCGCCATCGCCACCAATCTCGCCGACGCCGCCGCGGCCTTCGTATCACGCAAAAGCACGCTTGAGCTCGACGCCTTGGTCGGCAAGTATGGCCGCCTCGATGGCGTTGCCTATGCGTTGGTGCAGAATCCGAAAGGCGACATTCTGGCGAGCAGCATGCAGCCCTTCCCCGCTGAGCTCAAAGAAAAAAGCGCGGCGAGTCAAAGCTCCCGCGTCACCAACATTCGCGGCAAGACGGTCTATGAAACTCACGCCGGCGTGCTCGACGGCCAGTTGGGCATGGTTCGGGTTGGGATTTGGGCTGAGTCGGTCCAAGAAGACATGCGTTCGACATTGATACCCATCGTCGGCCTCATCGCCGCCTGCCTTGCGCTCAGCATCGGCCTATCGGCGATGCTCGCGAGCAAGACCACTCGGCCGATCTTGGAACTCAAAGCGATCGCCGATGACATCAGCCGCGGCCGTCTCGACACCGCGGTGTCGATTAAGAGCAACGACGAAGTGGGCGAACTGGGCCGCTCCCTTGAACGCATGCGCGCCAGTCTGCGCGCCGCGATGATTCGCTTAAACCGCGAATAGACGCACAACTGTCAATTGAAAATTTAAAAGGAGGATACCGATGCAGTATCTGATCAAAATGATGCGAGTGAAATCCCTCGCTGCGCTGTTGGCAGTGCTCGGCGTAGTGACGCCTTCGCTGCCGGGCAACTTGCTGGCGGCGGACCGTCCGATGCAAAAAGTCAACGTTGCCTATAGCTCGATCTCGGGCAACATAGCCGCGCTCTGGGTCACCCAGGACAAAGGATTTTTCCGCAAATACGGCATGGAAGTTCAAGCCGTATTGATCGAGTCCGGCACGACTACGGCTCAAGCTTTGGTCGCCGGCGATATCACCTTTGCCAACGTTGCCGGCCCGGCGGTGATTCAGAGCAGTTTGCGCGGCGCCGATTTGGTGATTATCGCCGGGGTGATCAACACGCTGGTGTTTCAACTCTATACCGACAAGAATATTTCTCGTCCCGACCAACTCAAAGGGAAATCCGTCGGGGTCACACGCTATGGTTCGGCGACCGATTTCGCCATTCGCTACGCATTGGAAAAGTATGGTCTAGATCCTAACAAAGACGTCGCGGTGCTTCAGCTTGGCAACCAGACGGCGCAATTAGCCGCCCTAGAAGCCGGCAGAGTCCAGGGTGCGATGCTTTCGATGCCGACATCGCTACGGGCGAAAAAGGGCGGCTACCCGATGTTGGCGGACCTGCAGATGCTCGGCTTGGAGTACCAACATACGAGTATCGCCACCAACCGCGCCTTGCTCAAAGCGAAGCCGGAACTTGCGCGCGACTTCCTCCGCGCTTATATCGAAGGCATTCACTACGCCAAGACCCATCGCAAGGAAACCATCGACGTCTTAGCGAAGTACCTCCGCGTCGATGACAAGGAAGTCTTGGAGGAGACCTATGACACCCTGGTCACGACGCTGATGCCGGAAAAGCCTTATCCGACGATCAAAGGCGTGCAGACCATTCTGCGCGAATTTGGCACCAAAGATCCAGCGGCCCGCTCGGCTCGTCCGGAGCAATTCGTCGATGCCTCGCTGGTAAAGGAACTCGACGCCAGCGGCTTTATCGACCACCTCTATAAGCCCGCAGTGGCGGCTGCCAAACCCGCTCCGGCCAAAGAAGCCCTCGCCGCGCCGGCGCCCAGCAAGGAAAAGCCGGTTCAGGTTGCCGAGACTAAAACCAAGCCGGTGGCAGCCAGCGAGGAAAAAGTCAAGCCGGTGGCCAAGCAAGTGCCGGCGGCGAGTGAAAAAGCAACGGCGCCGACGCCAAAAAGCGCCGCCCAACAGTACACCGTCAAAGCCGGCGACACGCTCAGCAAACTAGCCGAACAATTTTATGGCTCCCACGGTAAGTGGGAAAAACTTTACCAGGCCAATCGAGAAGCGCTCAAGAATCCCAATTATATTTATGTCGGCATGAAGCTCATGATTCCTGCGGACGACAAGGCGATCTGATTGTCATAACCAAGTCTCTAACCTAAAAGCGCCGAGCGTTGAGAAAACGCTCGGCTCTCTTTTTCGGTTATTGCGGGTTTCCTGTGAAGAAAAATTCACCACGGAGGCTTAGCGCGGCGGAGCCGCAACCAAATAGCGAAGAAAATGTTCACCACGAAGGACACGAAGAACACGAAGTTCGGAGTTTAAACTCTCCGAATTATCCGAACCCTTCGTGCCCTTCGTGGTGAGATAGTATTTTCTCATTGAGCACAGCAGTTAGACCAGCTTTTTGATGTCGGCGAAGTTTTCGATGACGCGAAAATCCTGCTGAAAGCGGTCGATGGTTTCGCCGACTTGGTCGATCTGCTCCAAGCCTAAATTGCCGAGGAACTCCCCCGCCATTTCCAGATACTTAACTTTGCGCGGCTCGATTTTCATCAGCCGCGCCGCGCTGGCGTCAACGGCGACCAGATCCGCGCCGAAAACTAGCACGCCGCTGTGCTTCGCCTGCCCCTGCAACGGACCGTTGCCTTCCATGCCGACGATGCCGTCGACAATCGCGAAACGGGGCAACGGCAGCGAGCTATTGATGTCGACGATGCTGCCGTCGATGCCGGCCCAATGGAGCGCGTTTTTGGGCCAGCCATATACCGATCCGGGAATGACGCCGAACATATTTTTGAGCGACAGGGTCACGCCGGCCCAATGATGGGTCTTGAGCTTGGGCATGGAGACCAGCAGGTCGGCTTGGTACAGCGTCTCGGGCAGATACAATTTTTTAAAATGGGTAAAGCCGCTTTTCAGCGCAGTCAAGCGCACGTCGTCGTTGTTGAGATCGACGTAGCGAACACGGTGTTGCTTGATCACATCGTAGAGACCCGAAGCGGTAAGCAGATATTCGTTATCGCGCCGGTGGCCGGGCCCTTCGGCGATCACAACTTCTCGCGCGCCTAAGCTTTTGAACGCGTCCACCGCCGCTTCGATGAGCGCGGGATGGGTGTTGATCACGCCGTTGGGATCGAACTCGACAAGATTGGGTTTGAGCAGCACGCGCTTGCCGCGGGTCTCCAAACGACAAAGCTCAATGCCGCGTTGAATCACATCGCGCAGCGGCTTGTGATAATTCTCCGCGCCAAGGATCGCCACCTGGGAGCGCTTCGGCCGAATGTAAGCGTCGCGCTGCCAACGCGGCGTCTGATCGCAGGCGCTAAGCCATGGCGTCATCGAAGCCGCCGCCGATGCTTTAAGAAAATCGCGCCGGTTCATCTTCCGTTACACTCGAAAGTAGCGCGCGCCGTCGCCCAGCGCCAGCAGCGCCAGCGCCCACGCTTTGTTCTCGCCGAGAAATTGGCTCTTGGCGAAGCGCTGGGTCAAAGCGTTTTTGAACGCCGAATTATCTTGGCCGTAAAGCGCGAAACAGATCGATGCCCAAGCGATGGCCAAGCCGGAGTCGGCCTTGAGCGCCAACTCGTGCAGCGTGCGCAGACTGATTTGATTTTCATTGCGTTGACGCCGATCCTGGGTGGCGATCAAGGCCAATGCCGTGGTGTCGGGATAGGGCCACAACTTCTCGTCGTACACTTCCGCGTTGCCATAGTTCCAACCGCCACCGGCGCACATGCGGTCGTAGATCATCAGCTCGGCTTGACCGATGCGCTCTTGGAACGGTTCAGCCGGCAGCTTTTGCTTGATTTTTTTTAACGCGATCATGCAGTAACTGGTCGGTTCAACCCAACTGAAATTACCCGCCGTCCAGGGCCAGCCAATCAGATCTTGGTTGAGGCGAACCGCGCTTTTTTGGCGCGTCACAAAGAGCACCAACGCAGCCAGCACTCCAGGTTTACCGCCCTCCTGTTGAAGCAGCCAGTTGCCGGCCTTGACCGCGCGCTCGCGCTGCTCGGGTACTTCGCTCAAGGCAATCAGCGCCAGCGCGGTGGCCCACGACGCGCCCTTAGCGCTGTCGTTAAGCGGCCAGCTACCGTCGGCCTGCTGGCGTTGGCTGAGCCAACTCTGCGCCTTGTCGATGGCCGCGGCGTCGGCCCCGGCGGATCGTAAAGCGAGCGCGCCGAGCGCGGTCACTTCAGTGTTGCTGTGCTTACCGGCGACCGCGCCCCAGCCGCCGTCGCGATTCTGATTGCTCAATAACAAATTTAACGCCTGGTCCAACATGAGTGAATATCTACTTGCGCGCGATGCGAAATATTTTATGCTTGCCGTCGCCGCTGGTAAAGACCGGCTCGGCTTGGCCGCCAAAGGATTGTACCAGACTTTCGAACAATTTGACGGTCGCCTTGCCTTCCGCGTAGCCCGCCATCGGATCGATGATCAAGTAGTCGATGCCCATCTTGACGATTTGCGGCTTGATCTCATCCACCGTGCCGACATCGGGATCGGTTTGCCCATAGGGGTAGAAATAACTTGCCGGCCGGTGCAGCGCCGGGCGAATCGCGCGCCGGCCGGTATAGAGATAATACATCGGGTCATACGCCGTCGCGAGCACGGCGTCGGCGGCGGCATGCTCGCGCAACCAAGCAAACGATTCTTCGAACCCCACCCAACCGAAGGGTAGCCGATTGCCATTGAGTCCGCGAACCGTTTGCTTGTCGCGTATCAGCAAATAGGCCGACAACCACACGCCGTTGAGAACGAGCATTACTACGACGGGACACCAAACAAGTTTTCCGAGCCAGCGGCGCGGCGGACGATCTTGCGCCATCGTCTCCAAGCGCGACTGAGCCAACGCCATGCCGCGAAACATCAACAGCACGAGCACCGGCAGCAACGGCGCCAGGTAACGGCCCGGATGAAACGGCCAGATGAGTTGAAGACCGAGGGACGACAACAAGAAGCTCCATAGGAAAACCGCATTCCCCCGCGCCGATGCAAACATGCCCAACAGAGAAAAGATCGCAATGACCCAAGCAAAGCCTGGTAACAGCGGCAGCAGATAAATCATATCGAGCATGTCCCAGATGTGATGGGCATTGCCGGCGATTATCGGCCAATGGCGGCTGATCGATGTAAGCCAATCGCTGCCGCCCGCGCCACCGCCATCGTAGGCGCTATAATACGCCAGCAATGAATCCGCCGGCTGCTGTCCGTGCGCCACGACCCAAAAGAACCACGGTGCGACGAGCAAACTCACCACGCCAAGAAACACCAGCGTGCCACGCCAACCGCGGGCCACCCACGAATGAATGGCCCCTGCGAACACGAGAGGCAACGCTGCGCTACGAGTAAGACAAGCCAAACCGACGATCGCGCCGAGCAATGCCAACTGAGAAAATTGCCCGGGCAATTCCTTGTCGCCGGCCGACAGAGTCAGTGCGCCCAACGCGAATAGAACCAACAACAGATCGCTCAACAGATAGTCGGTAAACCCGAAGACGATAGGATTGCTACAGACCAGCGCGGCGAACAGCATCGACGCGCAATTCGAAGCCCGGAAGTAACGCCGGTAAAAAATCGCTGCAAGAATAAATATCCCGGCGAGGATCGCGCTATTTAATGATTTGAGCAGCCAGATGTTTTGCGGAAAAGACGAATCGATAGTCCACAAAGCAGAGAGGAGAGAGGAAAAAAGGAAAGGATATTTGGTTTGCGCCGGGGCGGTCGGTAGACTGAGGATTCGATAACCCTCCCCTTGTGCCACCGCCTTGCCGACGACCGCGTAAATGGCGTCGTCATGAAACAAACCGAGGATTTCTTTGTTCGCGCCCCACAGTGCCGCCGCGCCGAATAGCAAACCGAGCGCGACGACGATTGCAGTGAAGCGAGTAGAAAAAATCGTGGCGGTGGATCGATCCATGCCGACCGACCCCTACTTCGACTTGCCGAGTTCCTCGTCGATGATCGCCGCGAACGCTTCGAGCGGCTGGGCGCCGGAAATTTCCCGGCCGTTGATGAAGAACGCCGGCGTGCCGGTTAAACCAAGCTTGGCCGCTTGGGCGTAATCCTGTTGCACCGCCGCTCTGAGTTTGCCCGAGCTGAGACACTGATCGAAGCGGCCCGCATCCAGACCGACCTCTTTGGCTACGGCTTTAACTTCTTCGACGCCGAGCTTGGGCGAACTGGCGTAAAGTTTGTCGTGATAGTCCCAAAACTTTCCCTGATCGCCGGCGCAACGCGCCGCCTCCGCTGCCTGGCGCGCTTGTGGGTGGATCGCGTCGAGGGGCAGATCTTTATGAACTAGTCGAACCTTGCCGTCGTAGCGCTTGAGCAGCTCGTTAAAAGTCGGCTGCACGGTCTTGCAATAGGGGCACTGGAAATCTTCGAACTTGACGATGGTGACCGCCGCCTTCTCCGCTCCTCGGACCGGTGAGCCGGCAACCAAAACCTCGGCACGGAACATGGCGGGCGCTTTAAGATAGCTGACAACCTTGGCGCCGGCGCGCAACGACTTCATGTACTCGCTTTTGCGCGCTTCGTATTTTTGCTCGCGCAGGTAATCACGAATCTGATCGTGGATTTTGTCAAGTTCGACTCTTAGGCGCGCCTTGTTGCCAGCGTAGAAGGCAGCGATTTCATCCTCACCGATGGCAGCTACTTTGCCGGCGACTTCCTGATCCAACAACGTCGACACCGACACGCCTTTATTCTTGGCTTCGCGCCCGAGCAGCACCGCGCCGATATACTCGTCGAGCTTTTGGCGCTCCACGCGGTGCAGTTGCTCGCGCAGACCGTAGAGAGCCTTGCCGGCGGATTTGTCCACCTCGGTTTGGCTGATGACGATTCCGTCGACTTCGGCAATCTTGTCCGGTTTGCTCGACGAACGGCACGCCGAGTTTATCGTTAGTGACAGACCAAGCAGAAAAAGAAAAATCGATCTGAGCATCGGGAATTTGGGCTTTAAAAAATCGCCATGGCCGTCATTCACTGCGATAAATGACGGCCATGGCGAGGATTGTTTCTGGCGAGTAGTGTAACGGTCAGTACAGCAAATGTAAACGGACCGGAACTACATTCCCGACTTAGTATCTCTCACCAGCTGTGTCGCGTAGCAGCCGGTGCCGCCGCTCCTGTGAACATCCCAGCCGCAGATGAGATCGCCGACCAGATACTTATCGCTGCCCCTTATTTCGACGTCTCTAATGCCGAACTTGGCCCAGGATTTTACCATCTGGCATTGATTAAAGTTAGATATGCTGGAGTCAACGACAGGTATGACGCCCCAGTCGTTATCATAGGGTTTAGAAG
>Ga0137461_1000085_pt1 | contig 19183 bp, 15 predicted proteins | sample EasRivERMGT746_2_FD_104650 | JGI IMG/M metagenome (GOLD analysis project Ga0137461, IMG submission 104650) | Soil microbial communities from meander-bound floodplain in the East River, Colorado, USA - East River MetaG ERMGT746_2 | ecosystem: Environmental > Terrestrial > Soil > Floodplain ... | reverse complement strand
GGGTCTTACCAGAAAATCGATGTCGCCGGTGTAACGCGGGTACCCATGAAAAGCTACCGCGTGGCCGCCGACAACCACATACTCAACGCCGTGAGAGTTCAACAACTCGATAAACTCTCTCAAATCTTGCTGCAGTTTCACCCATTGACTCCCGTTGACGGGCAACCAGATCGAGGAGTACGTCGAGCCGCTCCTGCGGGCTCATCGACGCGTAAAGAGCCCAATCTGCTTGCTCAGCCTCTCGGAAACTTGAGAACACTCGTAGTACGTTTGAGTTCAACACCGGGGTCAGGCCCGCCAATCCACAGGCGAAAACACCGTCGGGAACTTTTCTTCGGTCTTGAATTCAAACTCTCACACTAACTTCCACGTTTTCGTAGTTCCGAAAGTGAGAAAATGTCTTGCGAGGGTGCGCGCTGTCTGGGTTTGCGTTCTCGACAATCTTGATGTCGGAAACATCAGGGCCGCGTGTTGATGCCTCAATCCTCTCTGCGCGTCTGCGCCGCCGGTCACGAAGTTCTTCGTGTTTATATATTTTGGACGGCATGAACGCTTGAGCATGGCGCCGCGATTCTGTATGTTAGAAAAAATTTTCGGAGGCGCCGGACGCTCGCGATTATGCTAGCAGCCAGATGAAAACTTCGGACCCGCATTTAGCGGTTAAACCGCTCGATTTCAATCTCAGCCTCACATAAGATTCGTCACGTAGTGAGTTGGCGAGCTGATCGACGAACGGGTCGGTAGAGCGAATAAAACTCGCTTTGCCGCAGTTGACCGGGACCGATTGCTCCATCGGCGACGCGCCGAACGGCAGGTTCGAAGCGGAAAATGTTATTCGAAGAAAAAACTAGGCGAGGTAACTATGGCAATGCCAACGAATTCCGAATCCAAGAAAGAAGCCACCGGGCCGGTGATCTCCGGCGGGCACTTGGTCGCCAAGGCGCTCAAGAACGAAGGCGTCGAGGTGATCTGGACGCTTTGCGGCGGGCATATCATCGACATCTACGACGGCTGCATCGACGAAGGCATCAAGATCATCGACGTGCGCCATGAGCAAGTCGCGGCGCACGCCGCCGACGGCTACTCGCGCCAGAGCGGCAAGATCGGTTGCGTGGTGACCACCGCGGGGCCGGGGACAACCAACGCCATGACCGGCATCGCCAATGCGTTTCGCGCCGAGAGTCCGCTGGTGATGATCGGGGGCCAGGGCGCGCTGTCGCAGCATAAGATGGGCTCGCTGCAAGATTTGCCGCACGTCGACATTATGTCGCCGATCACCAAGTTTGCCGCGACCGTGCCGCATACCGAACGGATCGCCGACATGGTGTCGATGGCGTTTCGCGAAGCGGTCAACGGCGCGCCGGGACCGAGCTATCTGGAAATCCCGCGCGACGTGCTCGACGCCAAAGTCCCGTTGGAGCGCGCGCGCATTCCAAAACCGGGAGCTTACCGCGCGTCGACAAAATCGATTGGTGATCCCGCCGACATCGAAAAGCTCGCGGACATTCTGGTCAATTCGGAAAGACCTTGCGCGCTGTTCGGCACGCAGGTGTGGACGTCGCGCGGCCACGATGCCGCTGTGGCGCTCTGCCGCGCGCTTAATATTCCCGGCTATATGAACGGCTCCAGCCGCGGTATTTTCGCGCCTGGCGACCCCCATGGTTTTAACCGCACGCGCAGTCTTGCCTTCGACAAGGCCGATGTGATCGTGATTGTCGGTTGTCCGTTCGATTTCCGCTTGGGTTATGGCCGGCGGCTGCGCGCCGACGCGACCGTGGTGCAGATCGATCTCGACTACCGCAACGTCGGCAAGAACCGCGATATTTCTCTCGGCTTGGTCGGCGACTGCGGCGCGATTCTCAAAGCGGTCGAGCAAGCGGCGACCGGCCGCGCATCGAAGGGCAACACGCAGCGCGCCGAGTGGATGAAAGAACTGCGCGCCGGTGAAGCGAAGGCCTACGAAAAACTACTGCCGTCGTTCAAATCCGAATCCATGCCGATCAATCCTTACCGCGTCGCCTACGAGATCAACGAATTTCTAACCGACAACACGGTTTACATCGGTGACGGTGGCGACGTTGTCACCATTACCGCGACCGCCGTCGAGCCGCGCAAAGCCGGCCACTGGATGGACCCAGGACCGCTCGGCACGCTAGGCGTCGGCACGTCGTTCGCGATGGCGACCAAGTTTGTCCATCCGCAAAAAGAAGTGCTGTGCTACTACGGCGACGGTTCGTTCGGCATGACCGCCTGGGACATGGAGACCGCGCAGCGCTTCAAGCTGCCCTACATGGCGGTGATCGGCAACAACTCGGCGATGAACCAAATTCGCTGCGGCCAAATCGGCAAATACGGTCCGGAGCGCGGCGGCGTCGGTAACAAGCTCGGCGATGTCGATTTTGAAAAATTCGCCGAATGCTTCGGCGGCTGGGGCATCGCCGTGCGCGAGCCGAGTCAAATCCGCCCCGCGTTGGAAAAAGCCCGCGAGCGCGTCGCCGGCGGGCAATGCGCCATCGTCAACATCTGGGTGGACATCAACGAATACGCGCCCGGCACCAAAGCGCAGACGATGTATAAATAGGGCGTAGGGGCGCGATTCATCGCGCCCAGATTCGGATTGGGAAAGTTGGCCGCAAAGAACGCAAAGTTCGAAAAAGATGTTTCACCACGAAGGCACGAAGGACACGAAGGTTTTGGATGATTAGTAAGGGCGGGTTTCAAACCCGCCCCTACGAAACCTTCGTGCTCTTCGTGCTTCGTGGTGAGACCGAATATTCTCAAGGAGAAAAATAATCGATGGGAAAAGCGCTCGATGGAATTCGCATATTAGATATGACTCACGTGCAGTCGGGACCGACGTGCACGCAGATTCTCGCCTGGTTCGGCGCCGACGTGATCAAGGTGGAGTTGCCGGGACGCGGCGATATCACTCGCGGCCAGCTGCGCGACAAGCCCAACGTCGACAGTCTTTATTTCACCATGCTCAACTGCAACAAGCGCAGCATCACGCTCAATACCAAGACCAAGAAGGGCAAGGAGATCTTCCGCGAACTGATTCGGTGTTGCGACGTTCTGGTCGAAAATTTTTCACCCGGCGCGCTGGATCGTCAGGGCTTCACTTGGGAAACGATTCAGGGGCTCAATCCGCGCATCATCTATGCTTCCGTGAAGGGCTTCGGCCCAGGGCCTTACGAAGACTGTAAAGTTTACGAAAACGTCGCGCAGTTTACCGGTGGCGCGGCGAGCACCACCGGCTTCGACGATGGCCCGCCGCTGGTTACCGGCGCGCAAATCGGCGATTCCGGCACGGGCGTGCATTTAGTCGCAGGTATTCTCGCCGCTTTATTTCAACGGGAGAAGACCGGCCGGGGGCAGCGCGTGACATGCGCCATGCAAGACGCCGTGCTCAATCTTTGCCGTGTCAAACTGCGCGATCAACAACGGCTCGCGGCGGGACCGTTGGAAGAATATCCGCAGTATCCAAACGGGGTCTTCGGCGACGCCGTGCCGCGCGCGGGCAACGCGTCGGGCGGCGGACAACCGGGCTGGGCGGTGCGCACCAAGGGCGGCGGGCCGAACGATTACATTTACGTCATCATTCAGCCAGTTGGTTGGGAGCCGTTGATGAAACTGTGTGGGCGCGCCGAACTGATCGCCGATCCCGAATGGGCGACGCCGGAGAAACGTTTGCCGAAATTGGATAAATGTTTCGAGATCATCGAACAGTGGGCGATGACTTTGGATAAATTCGCAGTGATGCGTCAGCTCAATAAATTCGACGTTCCCTGCGGGCCGGTCCTCGACATGCGCGAGATTGGCGCGGAGCAGGCGCTGCGCGAAACCGGCACCGTCGTCGAGGTGGATCATCCGAAGCGGGGGAAATTTTTGACGGTGGGCAATCCGATCAAATTGTCGGACTCGCCCACGGAAGTGAAGCGCTCGCCTTTGTTGGGCGAGCACACCGGAGAAATTCTCAACTCGATACTCGGCTTGGACGACGACGAAATCGAAGAAGCGCGCAAAGAGGGCGCGGTTTAGAAAAAAGAGGATTAGCCGCACCCTTCGACTGGCTCAGGGCGATCGGAACGCAGAGGGCGCATAAAGAATCGGGATTCGTAGGGGCGGGTTTCAAACCCGCCCTCTTGCCTTTCATCAGCAATACAAAGCAGCGGAGGAAATGTTGGACAAAAAATCACTGCGTACCCTCATCGACTCAGTTCGTAAGTCAGGCCGGCGCGCTTTGAGCGCGCCCGAGGCAGAGCAGCTCTGCAACGCCTACGGCATTCCCACGCCGAAGCAGGCCTTGGCCAAGAGCGCGGCGGAGGCCGCGAAGATCGCCTCGCGTTTACGCTTCCCCGTTGTCCTCAAAATCGTCTCTGACGATATCCTGCACAAAACCGAAGCCGGCGGCGTGATCGTCGGCCTCAAGAGCGCCGGCGAAGTGCGCTGCGCTTTCGATCGTCTGGTGAAAAACGCCAGGGCGTATAAGAAAAACGCCGCGATCCAAGGCGTCCAAGTGCAGCAGATGCTCGCTGGCGGCCGAGAAGTCATGGTCGGCGCGGTGACCGATCCCTCTTTCGGCAAGCTGGTCGCCTTTGGTTTAGGCGGCGTCCTTGTCGAAGTGATGAAGGACATCACGTTTCGCCTGGCACCGGTCAGCAAGAAAAAGGCGCTGTCCATGCTCGATTCGGTGCGCGGCGCGGAAATTCTCCGCGGTGTGCGCGGCGCCAAAGGCGTCGATCGCGCGGCGCTCGCCGACATCATCCAAAAAGTTTCCAAGCTGGTAAACGACTTTCCTGAGATTGTCGAAGTCGATTTGAATCCGATCTTCGCCACCGAAATGGGCGCTACGGCGGTGGACGTGCGCATCGTCGTCGGCGAGCCGTTGGCGCAACGCCAACGCTTCAGTCAAGACGAAATCTTGAGCGCCATGCAGCGGATCATGAATCCGCGCGCCGTGGCGGTGATCGGGGCTTCCGCCGAGGACGGCAAGATCGGCAATTCGGTAATGAAAAATCTCATCAACGGCGGCTACGCTGGCGCGATCTATCCTATCCATCCGAAAGCGGCTGAAATCCTCGGGCGCAAAGCGTATGCGAGCGTGCTCAACGTGGCGGAAGAAATTGACGTAGCCGTGTTCGCGATCCCAGCAAAATTCTGCGCCGCGGCGATGGAAGAAGTGGGGCGCAAGAAAGTTGCCGGCGCGGTGATGATTCCATCCGGCTTCGCCGAAGTCGGCGAGCATGGATTGCAAGAAGATCTGCTCGCGGTCGCCCAGCGCCACAAGGTGCGCATGATGGGGCCGAACATTTATGGCTTCTATTATACGCCGCGCAGTCTGTGCGCGACGTTTTGCACGCCCTACGATGTCAAAGGCAAGGTGGCGCTCAGCTCCCAGTCCGGCGGCGTCGGCATGTCGATCGTCGGCTTTTCGCGCTCAACGCGCATGGGCGTGTCGGCGATCGTCGGTCTGGGGAACAAGGCTGACCTCGACGAAGACGATCTGTTGACCTACTTCGAGCAAGACGACAACACGCAGGTGATCGCCATGCACTGCGAAGATTTAAAAGACGGCCGGTCGTTCGCCGAGGTGGCGAGCCGAGTGTCAAAAAAGAAACCCGTCGTCATGTTGAAAGCGGGACGCACTGCGCTCGGCGCGCGCGCCGCGGCGTCGCACACTGGCGCGCTGGCGGGCAACGATAAAATTTATGACGACGTGTTGCGCCAGTGCGGCGTGATCCGCGCGAAAAGTTTGAATGACTTGCTGCAATTCGCGCGCGGCTTGCAGGTGTTGCCGACGCCCAAGGGTGAAAATATCATTATCATCACCGGCGCCGGCGGATCGGGAGTGTTGTTGTCGGATGCCTGCGTCGATAACGGTTTGTCGTTGATGAAAATGCCGCCGGATCTCGACGCCGGGTTCCGCAAATTCATCCCGCCCTTCGGCGCCGCCGGCAATCCCGTCGACATCACCGGCGGCGAACCGCCGACAACTTACGCGAACACGATTCGCTACGCGCTCGCAGAGCCGCGCATTCATGCGCTGATCCTGGGCTACTGGCACACCATCATCACACCGCCGATGGTGTTCGCCAAGCTCTGCGCCGAAGTCGTCGAGGAGGCGCGCGCCAAAGGCATCGACAAGCCGGTGGTCGCTTCGCTGGTCGGCGATGTCGAAGTGGAACAAGCCTGCGAGTATCTCTACGAGCGCGGCATCGTGGCGTATCCCTACACGACCGAACTGCCGGTCGCCGTGTTGGGCGCGAAGTATAAATGGGCACGCGGGGCGGGGGTGCTGTAGGTGAATCCGTATTCACCACGAAGGACACGAAGATCACGAAGTTCGGAGTTCAAGGGAGCGCGGATATTCTTGTCCGCGTATTGTTGCGGGTTAGAAAACCCGCGCTCCGTTGAAGAACCGTTTGCGCGCGATCAACGAGAAGACGTTGTCGCCTGGATGAAGTAAAGCGGAATCCAGGGATTCCCGGATTACGCTCTGTTTCATCCGCGCTCCAGGGTTTGAAGTGCGAGAGAAGAAAAGTCAAATAACAAGACCTGACGCATTCGATGTGTGATCCACTCGATGTGCGGTAAATTCCGGTTCAGCTACGATGCATGCTCGGAGTAGCGTCCGCCTCCGCTAACGAATAACTGGTGCTCCGCCCGCCGCCGGGGTCTTTGGCGAGAGATCCTCGTTCGATTAGGTCGAGTATGTCGCGCAACGCCGTATCCTGCGAACACTTAGCGAGCTGCGCCCATTTCGATGAGGTTAGTTTGCCTGCGAAACCGTCGAGCAATTTGTTGAGCATCAAACGTTGGCGTTCGTTGAACGGTTTGTGCGCGTGGATTTCCCAGAAACGGGCTTTGCGCAGGACGCCGCCGAGGTTTTTTTTGGTTTCGTCAAAAGCCCGGTCGAGACAGCCGAGAAACCACTCCAGCCACGACGTTATGTCGAGGCCGTTTGCTTGGGTTTTCTCGATTCGATCGTAATAAATGTTTCGTTCGATCCTGATTTGCGCCGACATGCTGTAAAAACGCTGCGGGCTTTTTTCCGAGCGTGCCAGTGCCATATTGGCGATGGCGCGTGCGATGCGTCCGTTGCCATCGTCGAAAGGATGAATGGTGACAAACCAGAAATGAGCAAGACCGGCTTGCAGGACGGAATCGGTGGCGCTATTGGCGTCTTGGGCTTCGAACCATTGGAGAAACGCCGACATCTCGTGATCGAGACGCGTTGCCGGCGGCGCTTCGAAATGCACGCGCTCTTGTCCTATGGGTCCGGAAACCACCTGCATCGGGCCGCGGGAATCGTCACGCCAGCGCGCCACGGCGATCTTGCGCATGCCGCTGTAGCCGGTCGGAAAAAGCGCGGCATGCCAGCCAAACAAGCGCGCGGAGGTCAGTGGCGCACTGTAATTCTGCGTTGCGTCAAGCGTCATTTCGACCACGCCTTCGACATTGCGATCGGCGGGCGCGAGCGCTCCAATGTCCATTCCCAACCGCCGTGCGATCGAAGAACGGATCGAATCGCGATCCAACATCTCGCCTTCGATCTCAGATGATTTAATAATTTCAGTTGTCAGGGTTTGGAGGGTCGCTTCGGCTCTGAGGGAGAATCCTAGATTTTCCATGCGGCCAATCAGTCTCCCGTGCCGGTGGCGCAGCGCTGCCAACGGGCCTGCGACCCTGGTCGAATCCCACTGAAACTTTGGCCAGTCTGGCAATTGATGGATGTAAGAACTCATTCTCCGTCCCTGGTGCGGAGAATATAGCGGCTATTCACCGCATTATCAATTTATGCGCCGCGCTATATTCGGAGAATAGTAAGGATAATTACCGCACTGCGCTGTTAAATTATCGCAAGCGAATCTCAATTATTTCGAGTAGGGCTCGGTTTTCTCCAAACCAAACGCTTGCGCCAGCAGATCGTAGGAGCGATGGCGTGGAGCCGGGTCGTAAGTCCATGTAACCACGACCAGCTCGTCGAGATCGAGACTTTTCGCGAGTGCTTTCAGCCGCGCGGCTACCTGCTCGGAAGATCCGACAATCGCCTTACGGTGCAGCTTCTCGGCGATCGCCATCTCCGCGGAAGAATAGGTGCGGGCTGCGGCTTCCTCGGGGGAGGTGAGCGGCAGACGGATGCCTTGTTTACGATCGATCATTGCGCGTTCGCGAGATTTGAACTGGTGCAGTGCCTCTTCTTCGGTATCGGCGGCCAGCGCCCAGACGCAAATCGTGGCGATGGGCTTGGGATTATTTTCGCTCGGACGATAGTTCTTGCGGTAAAGATCCAGCGCCTGCTCCACACCGGTGCCCTCGCTGAAAAAATATGCGAAGGCGTAGGGTAAGCCAAAGTAAGCGGCGAGTTGCGCGCCGTAGTCTGAACTGCCGAGAATCCACATCTCCGGGCTGCTCGGCCCCGTCGGCTGGGCGACGATTGTCCTGAACGGGTGGCCCTCAGGCAGCGGTTTCCCCGACACCCAGTGTTGCAGCTCCTGCACTTGCCGGGGAAATTGGTCATGGACGTTCTGGGGATTCGGATTGAGCGCGTAGGACGTTATTTGATCTGAGCCGGGGGCGCGGCCAATTCCCAAGTCGATTCGTCCTGGGGCGATGGCCTCCAGGACGCGGAACTGCTCGGCAACTTTCAATGCCGAATAGTGCGGCAGCATGACGCCGGCGCTGCCGACACGGATGCGCGGCGTAGTGGCGGCGATCGCAGCCATGAGTATTTCGGGCGCTGTGCCGACGATACTGCCGGAGTTGTGGTGCTCCGAAACCCAGTAGCGATGATAACCCAGGGCGTCGCAATGGCGCGCGAGTTCGAGCGTCTCACGGATCGCAACGTCCTGCGCTCGACCCTTGGATGCGGTCGATTGATCGAGTACTGACAATCTCATGGGTGGTTTGCTTCCATTCACCACGAAGGACACGAAGAGCACGAAGGGAAGAATTATTCAACACAGAGCCGCCGAGGGCTCGAACTAAAAACTCGGAACTCTGTGAACTCCTTTGAAAATAAGGGATGCGGGATGGGGCGGTGTAGGGGAATCCCTCCATTTTCATTCTCTGGGGGCGTGCGTAAGATCATGAACCACTCTGTGGTGAAAAGAATCTTTTCTTCTTCGTTGTTGTTTGTAGTTATATCGCTAAGACGAGTTGCTGGCAGGGGCGGTCAGAGCAAACGTCAACCCAGCCGATCGCCGACTTTCAAATCCGCCTGCTTGGCGAATTCTGCGCCGCTGATTTTGGCGCCTTCGCCGCGAAGTTTCTTCACCGTCAGCGTGCCGCCGTTCAGTGCGACGGTAATTTCTTCCGCGCCGATTCCGGTGACTTGTCCGGCGGCAGCGGAATTATTTCCAGATTGCAGCCGCGCGTCGAAGATTCGCGCCATCTTTCCATTGAATGTCGTATGCGCGCCGGGCTGGGGATCGCAGCCGCGAATTAGATTATAAACTTCCTGCGCCGGTTTAGACCAGTCGATCTTGGCATGGGCGTCGCCGCAGGGCGGATCGTAATTGGCTTTCGATTCGTCCTGGACGATGCGCGGCGGGTTGCCGGCGTTGATCAGGTCGACGGCTTCACCGATCGCTTCGACGCCGAGGGGAAAGATTTTGTTGAAGTACAACGATCCGGTGGTGTCGTCCGGCTCGACCTTCACCTCTTTTTGCAAAAGGATCGGCCCGGTGTCGATGCCTTTGTCGACCCAAAAAAGTGACAGGCCGGTGACCGCTTCGCCTTTGATCAAGGCCCAATTGATCGCGCTGGCGCCGCGGTATTTGGGCAGGAGCGATGGATGAAAACAGATGCTGCCCAGGCGCGGCACGCTGAACACTTGCGGCGGGACGATCTGGGTGACGAAGGCTAGCACCGCCAGATCGGCGTTCAAGGCGACGAATTCGTCGCACACCTGCGGCGCTTTGAACGATTTATGCTGGCGCACCGGGATGCCGAGGTCGAGGGCTTTCTGTTTTAGCGGATCGAATTTGCCGTTGGGCGGGTCAAGGGGACAGTAGACCGCGACCACTTTCTCGCCTTTAGCGACGAGTTTTTCCAGAGTCTTCTCGGCAAACGCCGCTTGGCCGATGAGTATGATGCGCATGGGATCTTTCTCCTAATAAGATTGCGGCTCGTCTAACCGACGATCTTGAAATCACCGCCCATGTAGCTTCTGCCTAGATTCACGTAGGTCGACGAGCCCATCTTGATCCAGTTCAACGCTTCGCCGGCGAGATCTTTTTTGACTTTTGCCGGCGCGCCGGCGGCGAGAACTCTCGGCGGTATTTTCGTGTGCGGCACCACCACGCTGCCGGCGGCGATCAGCGCCTCCTCGCCGATCTCGACGTTTTCCAAAAGAACCACGTTCATGCCGATGATCGCGCCGCGCCTGATCAGCGGCCCTTCCATGATCGCGCCGTGGCCGATGGTGCAATCGTCCTCGATGATGGTCGGCGCCTCGCCGGAATGAAGCACGCAGTTGTCCTGGATGCTGGTGCGCGCGCCGACGACTATTGGATTTTGATTCTGATCCGATCTGATCACCGCGCCCCACCAAATGCTCGCTTCGTCGCCGATGGTCACGTCGCCGATAATCACGGCGGTGGGCGCGACAAAAGCGCTGGGGGAAATTTTTGGCGTCTTGCCTTTGTATTCGATGATCATTCGATTACCTCCGTAAATTATTGCGTCACGATATTGGACGAGGCTGGGGAAATCAAGGTTGTCGGCGCGATCTTGATCGACGCCGTGAAAGTGGTTAAAGCTGGGTCACTCTCGGACCCTCACCCCAACCCTCCCGCTGGCGCGGGCGAGGGAGCCGGAGTGCGGAGAAAGAAAAAGAGCAAAGATTGGAGATAGAAAATGCCACGATGTTTGCTGGTAATTGGAATTGTGTCGTTTCTTTCGGTGGGCGCAACGGTGTGTGCGCAGAACCGCGAGTCGACGCTGGCGGCGCTAACCAAGCTTCCCGCTGCTGAACGTCAGGTGCGTTTGGTCGAGGGGGCGAAGAAAGAGAGCGGCCTGGTTTGGTATTCGAGCACGACCGCTGAAGACGCGCTGGCGTTGACTAAAAAATTTCACGAGCAGCATCCGGCGATTCAGATCAACCATTTGCGCTCTTCCAGCGAGAAGTTGCTCGAACGGATTCTCGCCGAGTCGCGCGCCAATGCGTTCAAGGCCGACATCGTCAGCCTGCCGGAATTAGAATTGTCGATCATGATCAAACGAAAATTATTAGCGCGCTACCAGGGCGCGGAGAACTCGTTCTATCCGCCCGAGAGCAAAGATCCGCGCGGCTACTGGACCGGACTGTATACTTCGGCTTGGGTGCCGGCTTACAACACCAAGATGGTAACCAAAGAGGGCGCGCCGAAAACTTACCGAGACCTGCTCAATCCGAAATGGAAGGGCGGCATCGCCATGGATAACGAGCCGTACAACTGGTACGTCGTGTCGCTGCGATATCTGGAAAGTCGCGACGGCAAAGAAGCCGCAGCGGATTACATGAAAAAGTTGGCGGCGCAGCAGATGCAATGGCGCAAAGGCCATTCGTTGATCGGCCAACTGATGTCGGCCGGAGAATTTCCCCTCGCCGCCGAGCTCCAGGTGCACACGGTGGAGCGCGCCAAAGCGACCGGCGCGCCCATCGACTGGTCGGTGTTGGACGGCGTGATTCCGATCTCCAAAGTCGGCGCGGCGGTTACCAGCACGGGCAATAACGTTTATACCTCCGCGCTGTTTTACGATTTCTTACTCTCGCGGCCAGGCATGGAAACGATCCGCGCCAGCCGGCGCATTCCGACTCGTCCCGACGTTACCGCGCCGTATTTGAAACCTTACAAGCTCTTGCCGTTCGATCAGCAGATCATGGATGACTTCGACAAGTACGTGACGCTGTTCCGCGACACTTTTAAGCCGGCGCAGTGAAACGAATGGATAATGGAGAATTGAGAATGGAGGTCGAAGTTGGGTACGCAGAGTGATTGGTCGCGCTCAGCTCGTCTAAACTGTTTCTACTGCGTGGCGCGGGTAGAAATTCGCGCGTTGGTGTGTATAACAGATGCGCAACTCTGCATCGTCTAGCCGCCCCTGACCCGTGACAATTCCTCAATCGACTCATAGCAGCGACGCCGTTCGCCGTCTGATTCTCATCAATTCCATCCTGGGCGTGACCATCGCGGGAATTTCCACCCGGGTGTTCATGATCTCGGTGCCGACGTTGGCCACCGCGCTCAACACCGATATGTTGGGAATTTCCTGGGCGCTGATTGTCTATCAGATGGCCGGCATCGGCCTGGGCGTGATCTGCGGCCGGTTGGGCGATATTCACGGTCATCACAAGACCTACGCTGGCGGCATGTGGGTGATGGCGCTGGCTTCGCTGCTCTGTGGTTTTTCGCAAAATATTTGGCAATTGATTCTGTTTCGCTTCCTGCAGGGTGTCGGCGGCGCGATGATCCAATCCTCCGGTCGCACGCTGGCGTTTAAAGCGATGCCCACGGGTTCGGAAGGAAAAGCCCAAGGGCTAATGGCGATGTCGCACCAGTTGGGGTTTTTTCTCGGCCCGCCGCTGGGCGGGCTGATCATCGATCTGGTGCATTGGCGCGGTATTTTCTTTTTGCTTTTCGTGCCGAGTCTGGCGGGCGCGGCGATGTCCATAATCACGGGCCGCGCCGCGACTGCTGAACCGTCAAATCCGCAGGCGATCGATTACCGCGGCGCCTTGCTGTTGTTTGCCATGACGATTCTCGCGACGCTACTCCTCGATCAGAAAGTGGCCCAAGTGGTCGGTAGCGGCAATCAATTCTTATTGGGATTAGTTCTGGTCGCGGCGGTCTGGCTCTTTCTCGGCCATGAAAAGAGAGCGCCCAGCCCACTGATCAATTTGTCGGTTTTCTCGGTCAAAGTTTTCGGCTACGGCTCGGTGGGGCTTTTGTTCTGCAACATCAACCAAGGGTTGTCCACTTTCATCACGCCTTTTTACCTCCAAGAGGTGCTCAAAATATCGCCGACGTTCATGGGAACGATTTTTCTGGTGCCGTCGGTGTTGAGCCTGGTGCTCTCGCCGGTGAGCGGCGCTTTGACCGACCGCATCGGCCCGCGCTTGCTGTTGATCGTCGGCGTGCTGGTGCTGATGGCGAGCTTTATCATCGGCGCCAACCTGCGCGCCGATTCCCATTGGGGACTTGCGACGATTTTGCTCGGGCTGACCGGCATCGGCTCGGCGTTGTTCAATACCGCGTCCCAGGCGGCGATGATCCGCGCCTTGCCAAAGGAGCATTGGGGCACGGCGATCGGCATCATCAACGGCGTCTTCGGCCTGGGGCACATGCTCGGCATCTCATTGAGCGGCATTCTTTTGACCTGGGCGTTTCGCTACTATACCGGCATCGCCGGAGCGACTCCCGATGCGGCGAACGGCCGCTTGTTCGTCGCCGCGATGAACCTGACGTATTTATTCGCCTTGGCGCTCGCCATCATCCCGCTGTTCACATCGGTAAAAATGAAGAGCAGCGAATCGTAGGGGAAAATCCGAACTTCGTGCTCTTCGTGTCCTCCTTCGAAAATTCTTGTTAGGGGATGAGAACGAAGAGGCCGCCTGGGTCCGTCATACCCGCGAAAGCGGGTATCCAGGCTAATTTGGCGGAACAAACCTGGATTCCCGCGTGCGCGGGAATGACGAGTCGAGGAGAGCACTCTGTGGAGGGAAATTCCTCCATTTTCATGTTCAGTGGACGAGCGTAAGCCCATGGCACACTTCGTGGTGAAAACAACTTTATAGCAAAAAGGAAAGACCTTATTTTAAGCCAAAACTTTTCTCCGCCATCTGACAAATCTGTTGGCCGATGGCGAGCGAAGCGGTGGCGCCGGGGGATGGCGCGTTGAGCACGTGGATGGCCCGCTGGCTTTGCTTGATTATGAAATCGTCGACCAGGGCGCCGCTGGCGGAAACCGCTTGGGCGCGCACGCCGGCGCCGCCGGGAACCAGATCGCTCTCGCGGATTTCCGGCAGGAGTTTTTGCAGCGCGTGCACGAAAGCTTTTTTACTTAAAGAACGGTAAAGCTCGCCGAAGCCGGTCTGCCAATATTTTCCAGTGATCGCCCAGAAACCTTTGAACGACAGCGTGCGCCACAGGTCGCTCAAGTTAATATCGCTGTGACTGTAGCCTTCGCGCGCGTAGGCGAACACGGCGTTGGGCCCGGCTTCGACGCCACCGCGCGCCATGCGCGTGAAGTGCACGCCCAAAAACGGAAAGGTCGGGTCGGGCACGGGATAGATTAAATTCTTCACCAAGAACTGGCGCTGCGGGGCGATTTTATAGTACTCGCCGCGAAACGGAATGATGCGGTGCTCTTCTTCATTGGCATTTTTTGCGGCGTCGCCCATCATCTGGGCGACGATGTCCGATTGCAGGCCGCAGCAGTTGATCAAATGTTTTGTCCGGTAATCGCCGCCGGAGGTCTGCAGAACGATTTCGTCGGGGCGGTCGAGAATTCCAACAACTTTTTGCCCCAAGCGGATGTCGCCGTTGGCGTCGCGCACTTTCATTGCGTAGGCCGCGGCAACTTTTCGGTAATCGACGATTCCTGTTTCCGGCACGAACAGTCCTTTGATGCCGGTAGCGTGGGGCTCGATTTCCTTTAATCGCTCCGGCCCGATGATTTCCAATCCTTTGAGTCCGTTGGCTTCACCGCGCCGGTGGAGGTCTTCGAGGCGCGCCAATTCTACCTCGCTGGTGGCGACGACGACTTTGCCGCAGATTTCATAGGGCACGCTGTTCTGGTCGCAGAACGCGATCAGCTCTTTGCGGCCGGCGACGCAGCTTTTAGCTTTGAGCGATCCGGGCCGGTAGTACAGGCCGGAATGAATCACGCCACTGTTGTTGCCGGTTTGGTGGTGCGCCAGCTCGGCTTCTTTTTCCAAGAGCAGCAGTTTGACGTCGGGATGGGCGGCGGTGATTTTTAACGCCGTCGACAGACCGAGAATGCCGCCGCCGATGATCGTCAGGTCGTACTGCGAAGCCATGGTCTATTGAAATGGTTCTTCAGTCTTTTGTGCGGATAACGTATCACGTTCAGTTTGTTTTGTTCACCACGAAGAGCACCCTTCGACTACGCTCAGGCCAGACTTCGGGCACGAAGGTTTCGGATAAACGTGACTCCGAACTTCGTGATCTTCGTGTCCTTCGTGGTGAAATCATCTTCACGGTAAACCCGGAAGAACCATTTAAATATGCAGCAATTGACGCGAATTTTTTTCGGTGAAGCGCTTCACATGTTCGGGGTTGGCCTGGAGCGAGAGCGCGTTAAATGCTTTGCCAAGCGGGCCGAGCCCACCGCAATAGTCGGAACCGAAGACGATATTGTTTTCGCCCATCTTAGCGATCAAAAACGCCAGTGTCGGCGCGTCCGAGCTGGCGCAGTCGATGAGAAAGTGTTCGAGAAATATTTCCGAATAGCGTTGCTCGCCCTTGGGGCCGTTATGCTTCCAGAAAAAGCGGTGCAGCAACAGCGGGATGCCGCCGCCGGAACTGCGGATGACGATTTTCAAATTCGGATAACGATCGAACACGCCGCTGGCGATCATGCGCAAGCAGCACTCAGCGACTTCGCCGTCGGAGAGCACGGCGTAAGCGACGCCGGCGCCGCCGTCTTCAAGCCGCTGGAGCGACGGGCTTTGCGCCGTGCCGGCGCCGTGCAAGAAGATCGGCAGATTGAGCGCGGAGATTTTTTTGAAGATCGGTTCCATCACCGGCGTGTCGACCAACATCTCGCCGTCGACGTGGGGGTAGAGCAGCACGGCGCGAAAACCGTCGGCGGCGGTGCGCTCGATTTCTTTTACCGATGCGTCGATATTTTTTAGCGACAAGGCGGTGACGCCAAACAGCCGGTCTTTGTGCGGCCCGATGCGTTGGCCGAGCACGTCATTGGACTGGCGGACAATTTCCAACGCCTGCTCTGGCGGCAATTGATCGGCATAAACGCCGGCGCCCTGACAGATTAACTGTATATCGATGCCGACTTCGTCCATCTCATGGACCCGCTGGGCGAGGTCGGTGGAGTCGTGGGCATCGATTTGCGGCCGCTTGCCGGTTAGTTCTTTAATTCGATCCGCGACTTCAGGCGCGGTGTGATGGGCATGCCAATCGATTACGCTAGCCATGGCGGGTCTCCTTTACAAATATCCACAATCCGAGATACTGCGGATGGCGCTTACGAGTCAAGTCGATTAGCGCACAACTGTGGCTGCGCTCATGTGCAGTCACAGCGATTCAATGCGCAGAATTCATCGCACTCTGGGAAACTGAGGAGTGAAGTTAGCCTGCTACTTTTTCGGCGCGCCGGCAAATTCGTTCTTGTCTTTGAGCCGGCGCACCAGCTCCTCATAGGAGTCCTTGGAAATCACTCGGGTAAACTGCGAACGATAGTTGTTGACCAGGCTGATGTTCTCGGCGACGACATCGTAGACCTTCCATTCGTTGCCGACGAAATGGGCTTTGTAGTTGATCGAATATTCTTGGCCTTTGCCGGTGACGATCTTGCTATTGACGTCGGCGTAGTCAACATCCACTCGTTCGTTGAGATATACGATTTTCTCGTCGCTGTAGGATTCAATGATGTCCGCGTAGGCCCGTTCGAGCACCTCGGTAAATAGCCGCACAAACTCTTCTTGCTCCTGGGGCGTGCGCCGCCGCCAGGCGGCGCCCAACGATCGTTTCGCCATCTCGGCGAAATCGAAGCGGGCAAAAAGAATCTTGCGCAATTCCTCGCGCCGTTCTTTGAGCTTCGCCGCCGGTTTTAATTTAGGATCTCGCAGTACCACCAAGGCTTTATCGACGGTGGCTTTGATCTGCTCGGTGGGCAGTCCGGCGCGGGCCGCGCCGGACTGGAAGGCAAACGTGAGCAGCCACAACGCTGCGAAAATAGCGACCTGCTTACTTCGGTTTTTCATCTTTTTTCTCACTCTTCCCGGTTAAATCTCCACCGACTATTTTGCCGATCAGGTCGGTAATGTCCGGCGGCGAGTCGGTTTCTCTAATCTTGCCGCCCGGTGCGATGATTTTATCAGAAGCGCCTGGCGTGACCAGAACGAATTTATCGCCGATCAAACCGCGGGCCCGCACCGAAGCGATGACATCTTCCTGGAGCTTGACCTCGTCGCTCACCCGCAGGGTCAGCCGGGCGCGGTCATCGGCCAAAGTGAGCCCTTCGACCTTGCCAATACGAACGCCGGCAATTTCAATCGGGTCGCCGAGCTTAATCCCAGCCACAGAGACAAAATCGGCGAATACAACATAGCCTTGAGCGCCGAAAAGTTCGATTTTCCCCAAACGAATTGCCAGGTAGCCGAGACAAATGATCCCCACTAGGACAAAAGCGCCTACAAGAACGTCAGTGCGTGTATGATTCACTTGAGCAACTCCTACAATACATGGATCGGGCCTTCGGTCTTGCCGTGAATAAATTGCTGCACCGCCGGGTTGGGCGAGGCGCAAAAAACCTCCGGCGGCGAAACCTCTTCGATGACACCGTTGGCGAGCATAGCAACGTAATCCGATATTTCAAACACTTGCGGAATGGTGTGGCTAACCACGACTCCGGTGAAACCGAAGACCTCCTGGGTGCGCGCGATCAATTGATGAATGCTGGTGGCTAAGACCGGGTCTAACCCGGTGGTCGGTTCGTCAAATAAGACGATCTCCGGATCCATAATCAAGGCGCGGGCTAAACCGGCGCGTTTTTTCATTCCGCCGCTTAGCTCGGCGGGAAATTTGCCGCCCATGGCGCCCAAGCCAACCTGCTCCAAGCGCCCGCTAACTTTGGTTTTGATGTCGGCTTCGCTGGTCTTGGTTTTTTCTCTCATGGGAAATGCCACGTTATCGAATACGGTCAGCGAATCGAGCAGCGCCGCGCCTTGAAAAAGCACGCCGAACTTACTGCGAATCCGATACAGTTCATCTTGAGAAAGTTTGGTGATGTCGACGCCATCGACGAAAACTGCGCCGCCGTCGGGGAGGTATAAGGCATTGAGGTGTTTAAGCAAGACGGTTTTACCGCAACCGCTCGTGCCAACGATGGTGGTGATCTTGCCCGAGGCAAACTCCAAGTTCACACCCTTGAGCACCTGCTGGCCGCGAAAGCTCTTGTGTAGATTAGCGACGTGAATCATCGTGTCACAGCATGATCGAGGTCAGAAAATAGTCCCAGACGAGAATCATGACGAAGGAGAGCACCACCGATTCCGTGGTCGCCTGGCTGACGCCGGTGGCCATCGGCGGCGCATGAAATCCTTTGTAGCAACAGATCCAAGTGATGATCAGGCCAAAGGAGAGGGATTTGATAAAGCCGCTGTAGACGTCGTGGAAGACCAGGCTATTTTCCATGCCGGCGAAGAAGCTGCCGGAACTAACGCCCAACAGAGTGACGCCGACCAAGTAGGAACCGAAAATGCCGATGACGTCAAAAATCGCGGTCAGTAGCGGCATGGCGAGCAGGCTGGCGATGATGCGCGGCGAGACCAGATACTTAATCGGATTGATCGCCATGGAATCGAGCGCATCAATCTGTTCGGTCGCGCGCATGGTTCCTAGTTCTGCCGCCATCGCCGATCCGGTTCGTCCGGTCACCATGAATGCAGAGAGCACTGGACCTAGCTCGCGCAGCAAGCCTAGAGCAGTGACCGAGCCAAGCCAGCTCTCAGCATTGAATTTACGCAAGCTGTAGTATCCTTGGAAGCCCATCACCATGCCGGTGAAGAATCCCGATAAAGCCACCACCGACAATGAATCCACGCCGATCGTTTTAATGTGGTAAATGATAAGATGAATTTTGGCAGGAGGACGGAAGGCTAAGAAAATTGCCGACATGAGGAAGGAGAACATTCGCCCCATTCCAGCGACCTGATCGAGGGCCAAACGGCCGGTGCGGCCCAGAAAAGAAATCATGTCTTCAATTTAGTGTGTGGCGAAACGAAGTTCTGGAATGCAAATTAAATACCGAAAACTGCCGCGGGTTGCAAGGTGCATGAAAAAAATCACGACGCTTTTGCCTACTTGTCGAAGGATGACGCGACCAAGGATGTGCCGAAGCGATTTCAAGTGGACGGCGAATATTCACACCTGCTTATGAGGGAAGAAACTTTGGACGCGCTTTTTAACGGCCGGTTAAAAATGTTTCAAAGCCG